>TARA_R100000654_G_scaffold7407_3_pt1 | contig 11346 bp, 6 predicted proteins | sample TARA_R100000654 | Tara Oceans TARA_R100000654 (sample SAMEA2622473) | marine metagenome | biome: marine biome (ENVO:00000447); feature: surface water layer (ENVO:00002042); material: "saline water (ENVO:00002010), including plankton (ENVO:xxxxxxxx)" | depth 5 m
ACGGCGTGGAGAATCAAAAAAAGACATCCGCCAACAATTATCTGAGTCAATGTTGGAGGATGATCTTATAGACTCAGTCCTTGAAACAGCAGAAGAAAACAACTCGATTAAGTTTTGGACCAAGAATGAAAAAGGTGTAATAAAAATGCTACCTCTAATATTTAAAAAGTTTTTGGAGGCCAATGGCTTTTATAAGTACTGTCCAGAGGATCAGAACACCTACGTGTTTGTGAAAGTTACCAATAACCTTATCGACAATACCTCAGAGAAAGAGATTAAAGACTTTATCCTAGGCCACCTGATTGAAATGGACGACATGACCATCTATAATTACTTCGCGGATCAGACTAGGATATTCAAAGAAGAGTTCTTAACTCTTTTAGATACCATAGACATACACTTCATTGAGGATACTGTTGATACTAGCTACTTGTATTACGAGAACTACGCAATTAAAATAACAAGCGATGAGATTACAAAGATAGATTACTTGGAACTCGATGGTTACGTTTGGAAAAACCACATCATACCTCGCAACTTCAACGAGTGTGAACTCGACAAGGGTGATTACCGAACCTTTATATATAATGTTTGTGATAACGACCCTGCTAGGATTAAATCTATGGAGTCAACCACGGGCTTTCTTTTACATGGTTATAAAAACATTTCCTACTGTCCGGCCGTAATACTAAACGATGAGATAATCTCTGACACAGCCAACGGAGGAACTGGTAAAGGTATATTCTTTCAAGCTATAGACGCTATAAAAAAGGTTGCAACCATTGACGGTAAGGCTTTTAATTTTGAAAAGTCTTTTGCCTATCAGACAGTATCTGCAGACACTCAGATAATATTATTTGATGACGTTAAAAAAGATTTTCAGTTTGAGAGGTTGTTCTCGGTTGTTACAGAAGGTTTGACTTTGGAAAAGAAAAACAAGGATGCGATCAAGATACCATTTCACAAGAGCCCTAAGATTTCTATCACTACTAACTATGTTATCAAAGGAACTGGGAACTCATTCGCTAGAAGAAAGTGGGAGCTTGAATTAACACAGTACTACACAGAGGTAAAGACTCCCCTTGAAGAGTTTGGTCGCTATCTGTTTGGAGGTTGGGACCAAGACGAGTGGTGTCAGTTTGATAACTACATGATCTCATGCTTACAACTATACCTATCAAAAGGTCTGATAAAGAGTGAACAGAAAAATATAAAGATCAAAGGCTTTATGATAGAGACTGATGAAGACTTCGCTGAGTGGTGTGGACTACTACCAGACAGCGAGCCTAATCCTCTGCTAGTGGTTAATGAAAAAATATATATGAACTATCTATATGCTGAGTTTGTCCAGGTATATCCTGACTTTGGTTCAACAGGCAAGCGAAAGCTTTCACTCACAAGGTTTTATAAATGGCTAAAAGCTTATGCTTTCTACACACAAAAGGTAGAGGCTGAGGTCAAAAGAGATAGCCAAGGTAAGTGGATACGAATAAAACCACCCCAAAAAGAAGACGTGCAACCAACACTTGAATTTTAATTATGAAAATAAACTATAAAACTATGTCTAAAATAAATAAAATTGTAGATAGAATAGAAAAATCTAACCCATCAAATGAGACAAATGAGACAAAATATCGTATATATGAAAGATACAAGGATTCTTTCGGTAAAGTACAAGTAATAACTGAAAAAACACAATTTTATCACCTACATAAAAACGGATTTATATCTAATTCTTTATACAATCGCTTAAGACAAAACGGATATTTTGTTGTGCGTGATGTTTTGAAATTAGATTTTGGCGATTTGATGAAGAATCGTGGAATGGGTCAGCAGAAACTTTCGGAATTACAGGACTTTTTTAAATATAACAGCGAACTTTTTGAAATAGATCCCGATGAAATTTAGAGATTATCAAGGAGAAATAATAACTAAAGGGGTGGATGTAATAAAACAACACGGCTTTGTATATTTGGCAATGCAAGTAAGGACTGGAAAAACCCTTACAAGCTTAGGTATAGCTAAAGAAATGAGAGCCAAGAGAGTTTTGTTCATTACAAAAAAGAAAGCTATTAGTTCTATTAAATCTGATTACAATATGCTAAAGCCTAATTTTAGTCTTGATTTAATAAACTACGAAAGCTTGCACAAGATAGAAGGAAGCTTTGATCTTATAATTTTAGACGAGGCACATAACATGAAAGCATATCCAAAACCTACAAAAGGGGCTAAGCAGGTAAAGATTATTATTAAAAAGAATGATCCTTTAGTTATTTTGTTATCGGGAACCCCCACACCTGAATCTCCAAGTGAGATGTACCATCAAGTGTATGCCATTCCGGGAAATCCTTTTAATCGTTACATGCATTTTTATGATTTTGCTAAAGAGCATGTTAATGTTATTAAAGAAATGAAAAATGGATATCTAGTTAATAATTATGATAATGGTAAACAAAGTATTATGGATGCAATGCAACCTTACTTTATATCTTTTAGTCAAAAGGAAGCGGGCTTTAAAGTGAAAACTAATGAGCATATACTACACGTAAAGATGAACCCTTTAACATATAACATAGCAAACAAGTTAAAAAAAGATTTAGTTGTAGAAGGGAGTAATGAAGCTATCCTTGCCGACACTCCAGTTGTGTTGATGCAAAAACTTCATCAAATATATTCTGGCACTGTCATCTTTGAAAGCAAATCTTCAAAAGTTCTTGATTACTCCAAAGCTATATTTATAAAAAACAAATTCAAGAACCAAAAAATTGGAATATTTTATAAATTTAAAGAGGAGCTAAACGCTCTTAAAGAAATTTTTCAGGACAATATTACAACTGAGCTTGAAGAATTTATTAACACTAATAAATCCATCGCATTACAAATAGTAAGTGGACGAGAGGGTATTAGTCTTCGTCAAGCTGACTGTTTGGTTTATTATAACATTGACTTTAGCGCTACTAGTTATTGGCAGTCGCGTGATCGTATGACAACCAAGGATAGAGAAAAAAACGAAGTCTATTGGATTTTTTCTGAGGGAGGTATTGAGGATAAAATTTACAAAGCTGTTGTTAAAAAGAAAAAATACACCACTAATATTTTCAAGAAAGATTTGCTAAATTTATAAATGACCGAGCAACAAGTACAGTCAAAAAAGATTAAAGAATTAGAAGCTGAAGGCTATTATGTTATTAAGCTTATAAAAACAAATAAAAACGGTATACCAGACTTGGTCGCTCTACACCCCAACAACAAAGTTCTATTTGTTGAGGTTAAAACTAAAAAGGGTAGAGTGTCAAAGCTCCAAGAGTATCGTATGAAAGAGTTAAAAGAATATGGATTCGACGCGGAAGTTTACAGAGGTTAATGCAAGCTGCGAGGGTTATCTTTACACCTTCGATAGTGACTTTGTGCTTGAGCTTATGCGTTTAGATTTATACACCTCAGTTCCTATAGTTGTGATGATTGAAAGGTATGTGGATCAGAACTACACCCTATCACCTGATGATGTAACGGAGATCGCAGGTGTAATAAAAAGAAAGGAGCCTTACTTCTTTGTAGTGGTCCTTTCACACTATGACGATATGATTTTTGAGAGTCTTCATAAGATAACTTCAGACGAATATTTGGACTACCTAAATAAGAATCAAACATTTAATTAAAAAATATTTATTATTTGTTCTTTTATTTGTAATAAATTATTTATAATTTAGATTGCATGAAACTGAGAGTACCTCCAGTCGAGCAAAAACGCATACAAAATATTAATTTTGTAATGGCTGATCTTCACTCCTCACTAAACAACATTTACGAATTACTTATGGATAAAGAATACACCCCGCTTCGTGGCGAGGTCAATCTCTTGTCTAAAAAACTTAAGAGCGTAAGTGAATCAGTAACGGATGAACTTTAAACCAGATTGGGAATACATAATAATAGTATCCTTCATGATAACGGTCATGTACATGATCCATGTGGTTATCTCTTAATCTTCCTGCGTCTTCTGCGTTGAGTCATTAATGACGGACCTTTCTTTTTTGGGTGTATACGCTTGGGTAGAGCCCCAGAGGTTGTCTCCTTTTCCCACTGCTCTGCTATTTCAGGCAGGTTTTTGTACATATAACGTCTTTGAGCTTGGCTTTTAAATGGCATATCTACTTATATAAATCTTCTAACATACTTTTTTCTAAATCTTTAAGCTCTTTTTCCATAGCTTTAATATCATCGTCATCTCCTAAGCTTTGAAGCTCTTTGTATAAAGCAGGTTCCATAGCTTTCAGCTCTCTGTTTATTTCTCTCTGAGTTCTTTTTTTGGTTTTCTTTTTACGCCCATCTATTTGATAGTCAGAAAAATTAAATACTCGTAAAATAATTTTACCTGGATCCTCTCCACCTTCTACTAATTTTTTAATATTGTTTACAAACTTTTGTACTTGAGGCCCAGGGACACCTGCGTATTTAGTCAAATCTAATATAGCATCAAACAATATTTTTTCTTTTTTCTGAGGATCTTTTGTTTGTCTGTATCTTTGAATTTGTCTAGCAAAATCACTAGCGGCTTGTAAAGGCGGTAAAGTTTTACTACTTCCTGCCCAAGGTTTATCCGTTAAAGCGTCCATTATAGCATTAATCATGTCTCCAGCTATAAATAAAGCGTTTAAATTACCTATGATCGCAGCTCGACCAAGCTCAGTAAGATCTTCCTCTTCCCAGTCAGCCCATATTCCTGGCAGCCCCATGCTTACAAATTCAAAAAACATAGGAAGAACAGTATGATAGACAAATAAAGTTCTAAGATTAGTTCCAATAGTACCTTTACCCTCTTTGCCTCTTGATCTTGTTATACGATATATCTCTCTAGCTGCTGTGATTTCTTTTCTTAAGTATTGTTTAATAGAGTTCTGAAACATTTGAAAGAATCTAGCAAATCCACCTTGAGTTTGATAGTAGTCTTTGTTTTGTAGATCTCCAGACTGTTGTGTAGTCCTTGTGTCTTTTTCAAATTTCTTTATAGCATAATCAATAGCCTGTTGTTCAGTAGCATTAGGGTTGGATTTTTTATACTGGTCCTTATAATACAAGTAATTAGGAACTCCACCAATTAAGATAGCTCCCTTGTCTCCTTGTTTTATTAGGAACATCAAAGCATCTACAATTGATGCCATTTTTCCTGGAGGTACTACATTCTGTATTTTAGATTTAGAATAAGTTTCTAATGTAGTTTTAAAATCAGAACTATATCTGTCTTGTAAGTATATAGAATTATCTAATATTTCTTTTCTTATTTCTAAAAACTTAGGAACATTCACAATAGAATTAGCATAACGAAGCCAAGTGGTGTAATTTATTTCGTTACCATAAGTTATAAAAGATGTAAGCTGTTTTAAAAATACCGTAGGATTTATAGCCAAAGCGCCTATTATAAATCTACTCTGCCACGCTTGAAATAGCTCAAAGTTATCGCCCTTACTTATACCTCTATTAGCAAGTTTTTGTATCATGTTTTTAATATATGTATTTACTGGAGCTCCATAGTTGGCGGTTATGATTTTTTTAATAACAGGATTAGTAAACAATTTATTCATGTCAGTTATTACTTCACCAAAAGATGCAAAGTGATTCATCTCTGCCATATAATTAAGCAAAGCGACCATCATGTCCATATTTTTGATAGGGGTTTTTGTTTTTTGTCTAAGCTTTGTTGATCCTGGTGAGGCTATTTGCATATATGCACTCATATTAGCAATTAGATCTATCCCTTCGTCTTGAGCTTCCATTTTTTTAGGGTCATCAAAATCTCTGAAAATTCTTCCTGCATAATATTTATTCCATGGCATATCTGTTCGGTATATTTTACGATACATTTCATTATACCTTTCGTAGAGTAAAGGAAATAACTCATTAACTTGCCAGTCAGCAACCTCTATTACTTCTCTATGGTTTTTTTCAAGATAATCTATGACTTCATTCATAACTCTTTTATACTCTTCGCCATACTTTTCTTTAAAAGAAGCCTCATTTGCGGGGTCTTTGTATTGATTGTATAAATAACCTAATTGATTTGGACTAGCAATGATTGTCTGTTGCTCTAAAAACAATAAGTTATCCGGTGTAGGATTGTTGTCATAGTCTTTCTGAGCTTGTTCTTTCTTCTTTGTGTTAATAACAATACCCGTATCTCTCATTACTGAATCTCCCTTACTCAGCTCTAACCAGTCTTTGCCATAGACCTTGGTCATTTTATCAGACATAATCACCTTGTCAGCCATCTGAAAACCTTTTTCAGTATTACTAGCTTCATTAACTCTTTCAGAAGTAACAGCCTGTAGTTCACCCCCAAAAGATTCGCCTGGAACTTTACTAATAAGAGCCATTAAAGAAGGAAGGTCTAACATACGTCTAATATATCTAAGCCATCCATTTTGAACTCCATCAAAAGTACGCTTCATCAACCCTTTTACTTTATCTATTTTGGCTTGAGAAACAACGGTTACTTTTTCAATCATTTCTTCCGCTTTAGGATTTTTAATAGTAAGCGGATTAGTCTTAGATTCAGGTAATAATTCATCAAAGTCAGGATTTGGAATTAACATTTTAATTTTTTCTCCTGTCATTTCATAGTAGGCTATCTCAAAGTTTCTCATATACTGACGATACTTTGCAGCAACTTGTTGATCGAGCTGGCTTCGTCCAGTCTCTATCATATCATTTAAATTCTCATAAACTAAATTTAATGCCGATGTTTTTTCTACCTCATAATCTTCGGCTATACGAGCCGCTACATATGACATAAGTATTTGAAGACCTGCGTCGTTAGACTTGTCTTGTTCTGATTGTAAAGGTTTTTCACGGGCAGCATTTATTTCGTTCTCAATCTTACCTCCTAACTCTAACAGCTTTTCTACATCTGTTATCTTATCTATATCTCCTATCCTTTTTTTAATAGTATTTAAAGTGTTCAAAGTAATACGATCTATTAGATATGCTTTTACTCTATCGCTTTCAACCTTTTGAAACTTCCTGTTTAACAGTTTTTTAATTTTGTCTTGAAGGTCTCTATTGATCAATATATTAGCCTCATCAATAACTTCATCCTGAATAGTATCAATGTTAGTTTCGTTAGCTGCTATAATTTTATTAATCATTTTAGTTACAGCAGCTTTAGTATACAAGGTGTCAGGCATTATCATACGTATGTAATTACGCAATGCACGTTGCATGGAAGCTAAGTCAGTGCCTCTTCTTATTCTTTCATTAATCATGGCTTGAGCTTTTTTCATTCGCTCTGCCATATTAACGGTAGGCCTATCTTTAAAAGCTTTGTTAAGATCAACCTCCATCTTAGCTTGCTGGAGAGAAAGGCTTCGTTTGTCTCCTTCATTCTGATACTCAGGTAAAGTTTGCATGTACTCAATAGTCTGGTCCATTATTTCCTGACGCGTGTAAGTATAAAGTTTTTGCCCTTTATATTTTTTCTTTTTTGCCGCTAACTCTGATTTTGCTGTTTTAATTTTCTTTTCTAAATTCTTAACGACAGTTGTGCTCTTCTTAAATAGTTCTTGTTGCACACCTTCTTGCTCTGCCAATAATTTTTCCAGCTTTTGTTGAGCTCTTAACACCACCTTACCCGCGGCAGTGATGTTATTTTTTTCCAAGTTAAGTTTAAATCGTTTTATTTTTTCAAATAAATTCAGACCCTCTACTAGACCGCCTTCAATGTTACCAAAACTTTTTGGCATCTGTAAAATAGTATTAGTATCTTTTTCTAAGATAGCGTTTACTTCTTTCTTGTCAAACCTTCTTACTCTAGTTAAGTAGTCTCTTATGGTTGATTCTTTTACGTTATTGTCTCTACCTATTAAAATAATTTCCGCTATATCCTCAACTGATCTACCTAATTCAGTAATATTTTTTTGCCTTCTTGGTTCGAGGTCAGTCATAGGTTTTACAGGTGTTTTCCCTCTGGTTAAATAGTATCCAGATATCTCACCCCTTCTATATCCCTCTCTGAAGTAAGAGGTTTTAAGAGTAAGACCTAAACGAGCAGCTTCTTTACGAAGAGCTCCAGGGTTGTATAGATCCCCAGGGAAATAATTATTAGGCTTCATGTTGTATTTTACCGCAAGTTTTTGAACTGGGGACATCTGTCTTCTTGGCTCTGGGGTAGCTTCTTGTTTAGTTTCTGTTGGTTTAGTGTCAATAAAAGTTTCTCTAAATGAGCCCAACATTACGGACACTTGTCCTACTTTATAAGGGTTCCCTTTTTTACTTGGACCTAATACATCAGCACCCGAAGGTCTATTTTTAGGTAAATGAAGAATAGGCTTTTGTGATTTATCTTTTAATGCAACATGAAAAGGATAGCTAGGGTGACTATCCTCAACAACTTCCACCTCACCATTTACCTCTACAATACCATACACATCACCTATATCTAAACCTTTTGTTAGTTGTTCAGCGGCTACATTAGCTATTAAATCTATCAATCCTTGAGCTGTAGCAGTGGTTTTTTTGGCTAGCGTTCTATCGGGACGGCCACCTAAAAATTCTATGATTGCATCTTTGCTATCTTTAGGTAAACTGATTGCTAATCTTCCTATAATATCTTTTACAACATCTCCTCGTTTTTCAAATGTTGCAGTTCTAGGATTTGAAAAATAATTTCTTACATCTTTAGTTAACTTTATAGCACTAGCGGTCAACGCTATATCTCCTCCAGCGGATTGTATCGCTCCTGATACGGCTGCTCTAAATAATGAAGGGGCAATGACCTTTTCATTAATCATAGTTTCAAGCACAGCCAAGCTAGACTCTACTCCTGATGAACTGCTCACCAGTTTTGAATCAGCTCCTTTTGTTAAGGTCATATAGCCTTTGCCATCATTGTTTATTAATGATTGATTAATTGCTTTAGCTAATGTGTTCGCTGTAGTTTTACTTCCTGAAGCCCACACATCGCCATAGCGAGTAACAAAAAATATACCTCCTCCTCCATTAAATATAGGCTGTCCTTTAAAAGAAATCTCGCCTACTAACATATCATCTGGAGAGGTTATTGCTGTACTTTTACCTTTCATAAAGTCTACAGTACTAGGTTCTGTGATGAGACCATCTTTTATTAAATCTGCTATCTTTTCTTGCTGAGTATATTTTACCTCAAACGAACCTACTTGTCTTCTTTTTAAAACATCTGCAGGGTTATCTACTTTTTTTCCTCCTTTAAATTCTGTTAATGGAGCTATTTCTTTTGACGTTATGGCCTGGCCCTCTGCTGTTTTCCTAGCCACCACATTAAGCATGTCAATAATTCCCTGGTCATCAGAAGTAAATTGTTTAAAAGAAATCCCAGCTTTACTTAAAATGCTTTCGACCCATTTACGGATTCTGCTTTTTGATGGAGCATCAAGCTGCATAAAATTGTCAGCTATATATCCTACCACTTCTGCTAATCGCTCTTCATTTTGTATTGCTTCATCGTAATTAGAAACAAAATCTTCTATTTGTCTTTTTATTTCAGGTGTTAATCCTTTAGCCTTTGAAACTGCCTGCATCATTCTTTTAGTAATAGATTGAGCAGCTGCATCAGTTTTAACTGCATTAAGTAATACCGCATGGAAAACTTCATGAGCCATTGTCCTGTTTGAAGCTTTAGGTAAATTTATATGTATAGTATTAGATGCGGGATCATAAGTTCCATTGCTAGTGTCTCCAGCTATTTTCTGATAGTTCTCACTATTCTCGTGAAGAACAATGTTGACTTTGGGAAACACTTTAGATAAAGCTTTTACCGCTTTTACAGCTAGGTTTTTAATGCCTAGTACAGTATCAGCGTCGTTATCTCCTTCTAAAGATTCTTCCAAAGCTCCTTTAGTAACCGTTATATTATCACTAATAGTCTCAACCTCTACCTCTACCGGCTCTCCTTCTAGGCTTTGTACTGTTTCTTTAGTTGACTCTCCTGGCTCTATGCTAACTTCGGTGTCGCTAGGACCTTCAACAAGCTCCTGGAAGTCAGTGACTTCATCAGAAACAGGAGTATCATCAATTACTTCTTCTTTTTCTTTGACTTTTTCATCTACAGCTTTTTCTTTTTGTTGAGTATCATAAGTAGAGCTTACCATTCGTTCAAGCTCTTTCTTCATTTTTTCTTGCTCTACCTTTAGAGGTTCAGCAAGCACATCATCTGTAGTCTCTATTTTTTTCTGAAGTTGATTGATGTTATATATCAACATTAGAGCACGCTGCTTCTGTTCTTTTGTGTAAGTATCTGGTATTTGATTTGCATTTATACCTTGTAGCTCTTGATAGATTTGACGCTCCTTTGCTGCATCTTCTTCAGTATAATTTTTAAACTCACCCTCAGTTGCATTTATTTTTTGTTTTAGTCTAGTCTCAAACATTGCATCGTACTGAGGATCCCCTATCATTTCCTCAAACATATCATACATCTCAGAGGAAACAGCTTCCATGTTTGGACTAGTTGCTGCATTTGTTATCGCACCAGGGACTGACATGATAAAACCTCCTATCATTTCTTGAGCCCCAGCCTTTAGAACTTCTGCTACGTACTCTCCTACCGTATCTGGAGTGTTGAACATTTCTTTCTCCTTGGTAAGATTATAGATTTGTTTTACACTTAACTCTGCTATCTGCTGAGCAAAACCTGTTTCAAACTCTGCAGCTCCACCAGCTCCTATAGTTAGTAAACCTCTTCCAATAGCACTATCAATATCTTGCCTAATAAATTCTCTGAAAGTTTTAACACTTGATCCTTTCGGAACTTGGCGCAATGCTTTCAAAACAAATTGATTTATTAATCCTTTTTGATTTATTAAATTTCTGAAACCATATGACTCCAATACACCCACTGCTATTCCGATAGGTGTGACTACCATAGCTTTTTCGTTTTCACTTATGTTATCAAACTCTGGATTATTCTCCATCTCTTCGGTAACATTATCAGTTACAAGAGCATACATCTGAGCTGCTCTTTGTGCGAACCCTAGATAAGGTATAGGTACTGCTACCATTGCGGGAATAGATTCAGCTAGACCCAGTATAGCTCCGCCCCAAAAACCTTCTTTCTTAGCGTCACTCCACTCTGGAGTTACATCAGAAGACCCTATCGCTAAGGTAAATCCTTTACGGGCAGCCTCTAGTCTTCCTTCACTCTCATCAAATTGATTAGCGTATTTAGAAAAGTTACTACGCCTACGACCTTTTACAGCTTCATCATAGGACTCAAAAAACTTATCCCCTTTCTTTTTTAAATCTTTTATTTCAGATCTAATTTCTTCTGCAAAGGTAATGTCTCTTTCAATTTCTTGAGCTGGCACAACCACACCTGGA
>TARA_R100000654_G_scaffold54154_1_pt1 | contig 11335 bp, 24 predicted proteins | sample TARA_R100000654 | Tara Oceans TARA_R100000654 (sample SAMEA2622473) | marine metagenome | biome: marine biome (ENVO:00000447); feature: surface water layer (ENVO:00002042); material: "saline water (ENVO:00002010), including plankton (ENVO:xxxxxxxx)" | depth 5 m
TCCAAAAGCAGTATTAGAATCTCCAGTTGTATTTGAACCTAAAGAGGAATAACCACAAGCTGTATTAAAATCACCTGTAGTATTAGCATCTAAAGCTATAGAACCAACGGCTGTATTTTCCGTTCCAGTTGTGTTTGCAGTTAAAGCTTGAAAGCCTACAGAAGTATTGTTATCTGCTGTGGTATTAGCCTCAAGAGCATCTCTTCCTAATGCAGTATTCTGTGTACCTGTAGTATTTTCTTCAAGGGCATTACAACCGACAGCTGTATTATTAGAGCCTGTAGAGTTTGTTAAAGCAAATGCTCCCACTGCAGTGTTTTGGTTTGCTGTAGTTGCTGCATCTAAAGCTTGGGTACCTACAGCAACATTTGATGTTCCAGTTGTGTTTGCTGTTAAAGAATTAAACCCTACTGCTGTATTGTTACTTGCGGTAGTATTAGATTCTAGTGCATCTCTTCCGATTGCTGTATTACTAGCACCTGTAGTATTATCTTGTAAAGCCTGTAGACCAATAGCTGTATTATTACTTGCTGTTGTGTTATTTTCTAAAGCACCCCCACCAATTGCTGTATTATTTGATCCCTCAGTATTATTCTCTAGAGTATCTTTACCTATAGCTGTGTTTGTAGCTCCAGAAGTATTTGCTGTTAAAGAGCGTAATCCAATAGCAGTATTATTTGCACCAGAAACAGAATCATCTAAAGCACTTTCTCCAAGAACAGTGTTACCCGAAACAGAGTTTGCTCCTTTACCTACTGTTACTGAGTTAAATGAAGCATCAGAGGATATCGTAAAAGTTGCAGATGAATCTATTAATTGAGCTTTAGTCTGTGACATTTATTGTTCAAACTTTTATTTATTAACTCAATTTTACGATGAGTTTATTTACGAAATCTTACTGTTTCTATCATTGGTTTACCTAATTTTTGCTCGTATTCACGTTCTATTTCGAAATCATCTATGTCTGTTCCTGCCTGACTATATTTATTCATTCCTTTGACAAATCCAGATAAAAATGTTTTACCTCCTCCATTTGCCATTACTGCTGGAAAATCATTATCACCCATTTTATTTACTAATTCTGTTTAAAAATTCATCTACCCTGTCACCTACAGGTGTTTCTTGTGACTTTGCGTTCATTGGATTAGTTTTCTGAGCTGCCTTCATGTTAGCTTCTGCATAAGGAGCACTGACAGCTTGACCTTGAGTAGCATAACCACCTGGTAATTTAGATTGTCTTCTTGGATCACCTAGATCAGGACTCATTTGCAAGCCAGATTGGTCAAAACCAATATTATTCATTTATCTAATTAAAGACTATTGTTTTTATTTTATCATCCGGAAGACCAAGAGATTAGGTGTGTGAGTGTAATTTTTTTTATACAGTCACCTACCTAACCAAAGTAGTTAAAAAATTTTTTTCTTCTTATACCTATAAAATTAAGGTAGGGTTAGTAGAAATATTTGTACTTACTTTTAAACATTTATTAGTATGACTGATATTTTCTATGAACACCCAAGTTTAAGAAAAATAAAGGTAGTTTATTTAATTCCGTACAGGCAGAGGTTAGGTAAGTGGATGTATATAATTTTAAACAGTCATATACCTAACCTCATCTTCTATAAAAGTTAAATAATAAGGTAAAATTTTTTAGTATTTGGGTGTTCAATGATTGCCATTGATAATAAAGAGATGTATCCTTATCAATACACCTACCCCCTACTTTGCATGAAAAACAACGATGCTTTTTTATATAAAAATTTGACTGCATATGATCAGATATTATTTGTGAGAGCTTTTCAAACAGCTCTACAACACTTTGGAAAAGAATCTTGTTGGTGTTTAACAAAGATGAACAATGCTGGCTTTAAAGGATTTACTACCAGTAAAAAAACAAAGCTTATGTATAAAGGTCACGATGCTAGACCATTAATCTTAAGCATGACCGGCAGAGATTATTCTGAACAAAAACCAATAATTGTAAAAAAAAGTGAATGTAAATCTAAATATTGTTTAAATCCCTCTCATTATTATTGGGGAACTAGAAAGGATGTAGCCTATGAAAATGCAAAGATCAATAAAAAATCTATTAATATTGAATTAATAAGTAAGTTGAGAGAGGAAAGTAGAAGTGGTGTAAGCAGTAGAAAATTATCTAAACATTATCGTTTACCTTATCACTCGGTAAGAAGAATATGTTCAGGAGAAACTTATGAAAATGCTGAAAACAAAGAGAACGAATATAATGAAGAAGAAATTTGGTTTAATCTTTCACGAATTTGTATAAATTTAATGAGAGCTCATCCAGATGAAGCAAAAAATTTTAGAGGTATTGTGACTGAAACTCAAAATTATGAATGCCCATGGCATCTTCAAGGAAGTGAAAAGCATAAAGGTAATTTTGGAATAATGGGAGAATGTTTAAATTGTATGGAAGAGATCAAAAAATCAAGATGTACTGTCGATGTTAGAGAATTTGACATGAAATGGTATTGGCAAGTCAAAAGATTTTGGGAGCAAGTAGATATTAGAGGGGAGGATGATTGTTGGCAATGGAAAGGTTCTACAAGAAAAAATGGAACAGAATCGACTGCGTACTTTCCCTCTCCCTTTCATTCAGGTAAAACTCATTCAGCTCCACGTATAGCATTTTGGTTAAGTAGAGGATACACAGGAAGATATAGAATATTTAACAATGCCAAATGTGTAGCTTTCTGTTGTAATCCAAAACACTTAATGATTAAAGGTCTTAAAAATATACCAGAATGTAAGAGCATTAAAAATATAAAACTACATCATGAAAATATTTTGAAGTATCATAGAGAAAGGAATAAACAAATCTAAAGTGGCAAGATTTCTTACTACTATACCAAATAATTTAGGATTTTTTAATTTAGGTAAAGTTGAATCATATCCAACCGGTGGTGGTGGACCAACAGCTTATGGACCTACATCTTATTTTGGATCTGATCCTAGACCTGCAGAACAAGGAGATAATTTAAATAATCCTATAGACTTAGGAGATTTTTCTGCAATATTTAAAAATCAAATAATATCTAATAGTCACGGAGGTCTGACAAGAAAACAGAGTACTTTTTATAAAATAAATTTGTCTATACCTAGATCAATACAATTTACTCAAGAATTTTCTCGTACTTCTTATGAAGATCAAACTAATAGAAATACATTAATAGCTTTTTATAAAATAGATGAAAATAAACATAGACAAGAACTACCAATAAACGATGACGGTTATGTCTTTCATGAATCATCTATAGATTCTGAAGACGACGACACTGGTGCAATATTAAGTGATTATCCATCCATCAGATTAGAAAAAGGTAATTATTTATTTGTAATTACAAATGATATTAGATATATTGAAACAACTTATTCAATAGGTTTAAATGTTTCAGTTCTTGATTGGCGATTTGTCTTTGAAACTGTTGAAGAACAAATAAATCTTGGTTTAATTACGCAAAGTATAGTCGATTCAACAGGAGCTTCCAGTGGTGCTCTTAACTTTGGTTTTCTTTAGTTTATTTATCTAATTTTTTTGGTAAATACATACTAGATGGATTCTGAGCATAACCGGGATTTTCGTTTATCTCCTTGTACGACCTTGGTTTCTTCTTGGCTAAATCTACCATTCCTAAATAAAGATTCTTATAATCTTTTGCAACTAAAGCTGAATCATCTCTTAATCTTTGTTTATCTGCTTCAGTAGCTACAGGTAATGATGCAGCGTAACCAGACGCAGCAATTAGATCTGTCGCTGCTTTTTTAGCCCCCATATCTGCACCCGTGCCTACCATGTCGTATCGCTGATCTAATACTCGATTAAATTCTTTATTAGTTCTTGCTGTTGATTCTGCTATATCTTTATAACTCTTTCTAGGAATAATAGTTTGAAAAGCCGTAGGTGCTTTCTCAGGTGGAACTATAATACTAGGTTCGCTGGAACCACCACCACCAAATAAATCTCCAAGAAAACTCATCTTTTATTTTTTGAAATGTACCTCTATAGTGATCCTATCAGTAATAAATTCATATATATTATTAACCCCAACGTATCCTGCCGGTAACAAGATTAATATTAAAAGAAGCTCAGCATAGGTAATTGGACGACGCATGATTAAATTTATCCTTGTCTTTCTGATATTAGCTAACTTTTGCATATTTTGCCTATAATAAATTTTCGATGGAATCAAATCTAAAAGTAAGCTAGTATTTGTACAGATATTGTCCTCCTATGGAAGAACAACAATTAGAGGACTGGGTAGATATCTTAGATACAACAAATTACGCACCACATAAAGACCCTGATAATTTATATCAGAGTTACAGATTTGTAGATTTAGATATTAATTTAGTCACAACTAAAAATTATAGAAAAAAACTTTGTAAATCTTTAATAGAACAAGTAGAAATATTTATACCTCCATCAGGTAGTTTTAGTAATCAAGATCTTAGACGATATCTAGAGTTAGTTTCAAGTTATGAAACAAGTACAAAAGATTTAATTTTAGGTTTATCTTTAGCTGACCAAATAAGATTAACATTTAGTGATATGAAAACAAGCACAATTTGTGATAGATATCCAGAAATAAATTTAGCTGAAAAAAGAAGATATAGATGTGTTGCTGAGTATTTAATTAGACAAGGGGAGTTAACAAAATTAAGAGATAAAAATGGAAAACTAATAAAAAAAATAGGAAATATGCAAAAAGCTGTTGTTTTATACAGACCCCTGCCAAAACTTTTAGAAACTTTAAAAAAATCCGGTCTACATGATCTTATAAAAATTGACAAAGAGAAAAAAAATGATAAGAATAAAACAGCCGACTAAACAAAATGACTAGTAGAAGAAATCAATTATTAAAAAGGTTAATAGGCTCAGCAATTGGTGAAGATGAAAAAAAACTTTATCAATTAACTATAGAAAGAATATGTGCTGATATGTGTGATTTTTATCTCAAATTTTATAATAATGAAGGACCAGGGGCGATGGTATATGTTCCTACTCACGAAGATGAAAAAAAATCTATGTTTTATTTAACAGTTAATAACCTGATTACCGCAGTTGATGATCTTAATAAAAAAGATTTGGAAGGTGCTGCAGATGTCATGAAAAAGGCTATAACAAGAGCAGAAAAATTAGATCCTGATAAAGAAGCTCTATTTATAATCCAAGATGAAAAAGAAATGTCTTTAGTTCATTACAAAATAGACAGTGCAGGTGCTAGTTTTAAAATGATGTGACTAAAGGTTCATGGGGTGCTAGTAAAAGATCTTTAAGTCAAGTTGAACATATAACACATGATTGGTTAACCCCATGTGAGTATATCCCTTATATAGATGCATTACTTAAAAATATAGATCTAGATCCATGTTCTACTTATGATGCTAATAATCAATTTTTAAGAGCAACAAAGATATATACATATGAAATAGATGGTTTAAATATCGAAGAGCCTTGGACTGGAAAAACTTATTTATTTCCTCCTACTTTTGGTAGATGCTCTTTTGCAGAGAAACGGGGAACGTGGAGATGGAGTATCTCTGCAGGAAGAAAGGCAAAGGCTCCATCTGTAATTTGGTTTAGGAGATTACTTAAAGAGTGGAAACTAAGAAATATACCAGAGGCTCTATTTTTTACTACATATCCTGAAATGATAAGAACATGTCCTGAAATGTGGGATTTTCCTATTTGCATTCCTACAAATAGAGCTAATTTAATTCATGGAAAAAAGTTTGAATGCTTAGAATCACCTATTAGTTGGGGATATTTTGTGTACTTACCTGAGATAAGTATGGGATTTAATCAAATAGAAAGATTTAAATATATATTTTCACATATTGGGAAAGTCGTTACTTAATCAATCATTTGTCTAGGAAAATTCATATCCCTTAATCTTCCTATAAAAGTATTTAAAAAATTTTTAGAGTTATTATCGTCAATAGCTGGTCGTACACCACGCCTTGAAGGACTTATATCTCTTTTTGAATCTAACGACTTATAAAATCTGTAACGATTGTCAACGTCGTAACTTGAAGTAGACTGAGGTTTCATAGGACTATTCTATTGGAGACTAACATGGAAACTAGAATTAGCGGTGTATGTGATGAAATAAAAGAATTATTGATTGAAAAAAATAAAAAATATGGAAATTCTGCCCTAAATCCTTGTCGAGTATTTAGTAAAGCATCTACCACAGAACAATTATTAGTAAGAATAGACGATAAATTAAATAGAATTATGAAAGGAGCAGGTTTATTGGCTACAGATGAAGACGTTATAAATGATTTAATCGGATATTTAGTACTGCTAAAAATAAGTATGGCAAAAGATAAAAATTATGAAATCCTCGAATCAGCAAAATCTCTCTACAACAACGGTCAAAAAACGGACATCCTTGACCATGCAAGAGATTTCGATTGATTATAAAGAATTTGAAAAAAATTATAGTAGAGAATTACTCGTGATGGATTGTCTTGATTGGCTTAAGGATCGACCTTACGACGCAAAGGAGATCCTAGACCACTTGGAGTACTGTTCCAATATCGGAAAAAACGACGTAAAATTACACCCGATGGATCAAATTCTTTAAAATTTTTCTCTAAAAACTCTATTGCTTTTACTTGTGTGGGTGAACCATTATAAGTTTCTACAAGATTCAACAGACATACCTCAGTGTGGCATTTATGGGGGTGAAAGGTAGGTATTTCTTTATCTGCTGCAAAGTACATATCTAACTCGGAACGCCTTCTAGAGATCATTAAATCACCCCCTGACATCCATATGGTATTAATATAGGGACTCCACTCTTTAATTATTTTATTTTTAGAAGCATAACTATTTATTAGGTCTAATAATTTGCAAGACTTAAAAGAACATATACCAACACTATGGGCAAAGCTTAGTAATGCCGCCCTTTTGTTTTTATTTAAATTTACAAATATATATTTTTCGATATTTTCTGAAAAACACTTCAAATCTTCGTAGAATTGTTTATCAATATCCTCTTGTGTAGCTTTATCATTAGCATCCAAGTAATGATTGTCTATAATTTCGCTTCCGTAACCTATTCTCCAGACACTTTCACCAAAGTCTTTATATGCCGCATATCTACCCATCCCTAAATAAGTTCTAGGAACAGTATATTTTTTTGTTAGTTTATAACCCTTTTCAGTAAATAATGTATAGTTATGGGACGACAACTGATCCGTTATAGCTCACTTCAGAATAACCATCTAAATTTAAAAGCACAACATAATTTTTAGCTGCATTAGTTACTGTAACACCAACGGCACCTTTTTGTTTGCCAGCTTTTGCAATATCGAAGAACTTTTGATATCCAGTAGGTGCATCACCTGTAGAAAATGCATCTTCTTGGAATATTTGTATTGTATTTACACCCTCTGACCTATCAAGAGTAACTATAATATCTCCTGTTCCACCGGGATTTACTCTAAATCCTCTTACAGAATCACCTTTGTTACCTGCTGCTGTAGGACCAAGATAAGTAATCTCAGATCCAGCATCAACACTAAATGTATCTAAAGTTGCTTCAATTGTTCGTGTAGCCATGTTCTTTAAGAAATTTGCCCTTCAGTTGAGAGCTGGAATTGAATGTTGGCATCAATGCCGTGATCTTTCATGATGTCATAAAACATCTGACGATCTAATGCTTTTTGATGCAATAGCTCAATAAATGCTTCTTCTAATTCTACTCTATCTAAAGATTGTATCGCCAAAGAAGCAGCATGAATAGAAAACTCTACATTTATTGGAAGGTTAACATCCATATAAATAAAAACCTTTATACATATAGTACCAACAGTAAATTAATGAGCAATTAATTTAGGTGGTCATTTTTTTCACGTTCTAATAAAATAGTACCAACGCCATAAGAACTACCAAAAAGAATAATAAAACTAATAGCAATTACTTCCATAAGTAAATATTTTACTTTAATTTTATTTTACCATTTAGTTTTATGTGACCAATATCGTGCAGAAAACTTATCCGGATTTGGATCTTGAGCATTATGCCTTGCGTAATAAGATTTTTTTCTAGCTTTCTCTTTTGCGGATTTGGGATTTTTACCAGCACCTTCTACTCCTTGTTGACCAAATCTAATTATTTTTTCTTTCCCATCCTTACATGCTTTTACTATATGTGATTTAGTTTTATGACTAGGAGTTTTTTTAGGTTTATTACACTTCAAATGCTCTTTCGAAAGTTTTTTAGCCTTTGCCCTCTTTGACATCAGTCTTTTCTCCTACAAAATTTTTATTACGCCAGATGCTATCTTAGATCTTAAATCTTGACCCCTTGTCCCTTTTAATGCCATTTCGCCTGGACCTGCTGATCTAGATTTGACTAATTCTTTATTTAAAGCCTCTTTTTCTTCTTGAAATTCTTTTGCATACTGTTTAGCAAAAGCTAATGCTAGTTCATTAGGCTGTGACCCATCCGATGTAGAAATCATTTGTTACATATGGTGTTGCTTTATCAGAGGAAAGGATTTTGATTGAGATGTCTTGATCCATCCATTGTTTTATCTTATCAAGTCTCTCCTTTTGGTAAAAATTACGTGTAGGATTGTACCAATCATCTAAGAGGTGAGATCCTTTTAACCTATTACATTTAGAACATGAACAAATCATATTAGATTTAACATTATGCCCACCTTTAAATTTTGGAAGAATATGATCTATTGTTGCAGATTTAATATCTAATTGTTTATCACAATAAGCACATTTCCAATTCCAAGACTCAAATATGCATTGTCGAAATTTATGGCGAGCGTTTTTTGGAGAGAGTTCAATTAAATTTGCCAGTAAATCTTGCTCGCAGTGAATCACATGTACCTTGCAACCTTGTAGAAACTTTATGCTGCATAAACTTACACAAGTATAGTAATTAATCTATTAATGAAATTAGCTCTACCTCTTCTTCTTTTTCATAGTCTGCATCTTCAAGAAGTCTTAATAAATAATAATGAATTTTTTCTGTTACCCATTTTAAATCTTCATCTTTAATATCATTAAAAATTGCATTTAAAGATAAATCTTTTGGTGGAGTGCGTAAATGATCTGCTAATAATTGTAAGGCTTTGTATCTATCTTTATTCATCTCCCTTAACATTTTAATCACCACTTGCCTCTGGCACTACTTCAGCTACAGCTTGTTTTGATTGCTCAGCTTCTTGTATTTGAATATTTACTATTTCCTTGGCTCCTAAAACTTTTAAATATGAATTTTTAGCAGTTGCTAATTGAGTTTCTAATTGTTGTATTTGGTTAGCATAAGAGTTTGACTGCTCATCAAGTTGACGGTCAAAATCTCTTAGTTTTTCTATTGATAATCCGCAAGACATAGAAAATAAGTAACTACTTCGAGTATAACCCTAGAATTACTTATTAACAATCATTAAAGTCTTTAGCTATCTGTCCACCAATATCTGCTCCCTTTTCCTGACCAAACATAGTAATCCACCCTGCAGCTATCCAACCTATTATTGGAATATTAGTGACAGCTGGTGCTGCTTTTACACCTACAGAAGCTCCTACTAGCCTTCCTGTAGACTCTCCACTTCCTTCTATTTTGTAGCATGCTATCTCTTTATCTGTTGGACTAGAAACTCCTTTTGGAATATTTGAATTAATTATCTCACCATTCATTGTAAATTCTTTACTAACTACTATTTTTTCTTTTTTATTACCGAAAAATCCTTTTGGTATTTCACTTCTTTTTACAGTATTTAAAACCTTGGGATCATTTGCCATATATGAGATTTTATATCCGAATTCAGAAGCATCTACCTGATATGTAGTGTAAGGACCTACAGGTAAATTGATTACAGGAAGATTAGTTTTATTAGATAAATTACTTATTAAACTTATATTTGATACGCCCAAAAGGGAAACTAATCCAATAGTTCCCCAATTTCTTTTTGGTCTACTATACATTCTTTTTATTAATATCTTCAGTCACTATTTTAATAGGAGCTTGTTCAATACGCAATATTTGAGTAGTAACACCAGATGATGCTAATTTAGAGCCGCCTTTCTCTTCATTCTTCTTCTTACCACCTGGCGTAATATTGAAGGAGGCTAAACATCCTGTAAAGACCGAAGCGATAAAAGTTATATCCTTAACCTCCCTATCCTCAGTTATACCAGGCAATGTAATGTAGTTCAAAGAAATTATAAATCCGGCCCAAACCATTACTCCCAGCCTAATCAAAGTACCTAGAAAGGCCATTTGTTCTTCTTTGTCATCTATGTTTTCTTTTATTTTTGTAAAAACATTCTTTTTTTCTTTTGGATTTTCTGTCATTTTTTTATTCCATACATACTAAGTTTACCCTCATGTAAACTTATAGGTACTAAGCCCTAGTTTTAGTCAAATGTTAAAGTATTTTTCACTATTAATAATCTTATTAACCCCTACTGTCAAAGCCGATATCTATCATTCTATCAGCTCATCCGTAAAATTAGAGGTAAATGCAGCTGGAACAAATGCAGATCGTATTGGTAACTCTATGAGTATAAGCGGATCAGGAATCAATACTACGGATGGAACAACAACAGGAAGTGTCGGGGGTTTAGGTGCAGCGACAAATGGTGTAAATGCATATACACCAATTACAGCAAGTCAACTTACGGCTGGAGATGCATTCGCTTTTAGTTCTAGTTACACTGCTGGAGACACTGTATCTACAAGTTTAACCGTTGGTGAAGTTTCGCCCTTTGGTGATCTTACAAGTACGTCAGCTGGTGTAGCAGGCACATTAGCAGGTACCATAGATACTAAAAATGACATAACAGTAACTGCCGGAGGAGCAGGGACTAGCGTAACTGGTCAATTTGTAGTTGGACTCACTTTAGACTAGTGAAACGGCTGTTATTACTGTTTATATTTTTACCTGTGCCTTTAAAAGCCTCACCTATCACTGGTGCCTTTACAACTGGTACCATGAATTCTACTACCACAACACAGCAAACTATAGTTGAATCGGTGGTTTCAAAAGATTATAATTCAGGATATACCTACAGTGTTTCAGGCACTGGCGTAGAACTGCAAGATAGCGGTAGTATGATACCAAGTGCTGTTCAAACTAATGGAACTACAGATGGAGTTAGTTACTCATGGACTGGTTTAGATTTCAGTACAAAGCCAACCTTCGTACAGACAGAAAACGGAGCGGCCTTTCAACTGACAGAAAATTATTCCGGACCAGGGCTCTCAAATGTAACAACTATAAATCGCCAAATAACCGTGGAAAGCACAACAGTCACGCAATCAATTTTTCAAAAATAGCT
>TARA_R100000654_G_scaffold31248_1_pt1 | contig 11313 bp, 18 predicted proteins | sample TARA_R100000654 | Tara Oceans TARA_R100000654 (sample SAMEA2622473) | marine metagenome | biome: marine biome (ENVO:00000447); feature: surface water layer (ENVO:00002042); material: "saline water (ENVO:00002010), including plankton (ENVO:xxxxxxxx)" | depth 5 m
GTACAACGGGCGCAATACAATTAAACTGTAGCAACAACCAACACGGTGTAAAAATACAAAGCCCAGCGCACGCAGAAGGCGCAACCTATACATTAACCTTACCAGACTCAGACGGCGAAGCAAACCAAGTATTGAAGACAGACGGCAGCGGCGGTTTATCTTGGACGAATCAAACAAGCGGCAGCGGTGGCGGTTTAACTGAAACGCCCTTAGCAACAGTTACGGGCCGCGCTCAATTTAGCTCATCTGATGATGGAGAAAGCGTAATATTGGGCGGGGTTTATGGTGTAAATTATTTTAATATGAGCACCGAGCTAGGGAGTTATGATAGCTCTGCAATTGTCGATACTACTACACTAAACCAACACAACTACAAACACGTATATAGCGCGATATTATTACCGAGCGACAGTAAAAAAGTACGAGCAAAAATTACTTACAGAATAGATGACCCAGTAGTAGGTCAAACATGGGGATTTAGTATGTGGAGCGCAAACAATCCAAGCGGCTCAGGTTCTTATGACATGACACTAAGAGCACGCAGTAGCGACACAACGCCGCCCAATGATCAATCCATCTATGTATATAACAAAGAATTCACCACAACAAGCGACATAGACGACGACGCAATCTATTTTGTTGTTGATCACAGAAGCGGCAGCATAGACGCAACGACCTATATCTATTTTTCTCTTCAACTTTTTCTAGTATAATGGCACATTTACAAAACCCAATACCGATAGAAGAGCTAGCAAGCAATGCAACAAAAGCTGAGCAAACGGAAAAGATAAACGAGCTAGTACGCTTGTTGAATCAAACATGGTTTACTGACAAAACAATACACACTAAATAAATATTATGGAACAGATGACGGCGGCAATGATATTTGAATTCATTGCATTACTTGGAGGCGGTATAGCTGCATGGACAAAAATTAACCAAGAGGTTACTGTTTTAAAATCGCGTATAATTAATTTAGAAAAGCGCGACGATGACATGGCGAAAAAGCTAGACACCTTACTAGAAGCTGTCAACGAATTAAAAATTTTACTTGCAAAGCAAGGCATTTAACCAATGAATCATTTTACCGTAAATTGCACGCATGAAGGTTAAAATAATTAAGGCTTGTAAGCTTGCAGGTAACAACTGGAAGAAAGGCGATCAGCCTAGCGTGCACCCATTCTTTGCTAATGAATTATTAGAAAGGGGTTATATTGCAGGCGAAATAGATTTTGAACAAGAAGAATTAGAAAACAATGGCGATATTTAACGGCACAGATTTAGGCGTGTACATCGGCACTACATTGATAGCCGCGGCCACTGATGTAACATTATCTTTAAACGCTGAAACAATTGATATTACAACTAAAGACAGCTCTGCATTTCGTGAACTTTTGCCCGGATTGCGAAGCGGCTCAATGTCTGTAAATGGTTTAATTGATTACGTTGACGCTTCTAACAAGGACTTTCTAGATTTGTATGGTGCATGGGAGGCACGAACAGAACTTACTTTAAAATTTAGTAAAGCGACACTTGCAACTGGCGAGGCTAGTTTTTCAGCCAATGCATATATAACCAGCTTAGAACAATCAGGAGGCACAGAAGACACAGCAACTTACAGCGCTACCTTTGAACTGACTGGAACAATAGACGAAACTGTAGCTTAATGATAGAAATTGATGGCAATGAATACCCGGTGCGGTATTCTATGAAGGCGTTAAAGAAGTTTGAACGCAAAGCAAAAGTGAACGTTTTTAGCTTGTCCGATCCTTCTAAGCTGTCGGCAGATGCTTGCGCCTTTCTTTGTTACGTTGGTGTTGAATGCGGTTGCAAATTCGAAGGCATAGATTTTGATATTGAGTTGCAAGATTTTGAGGAGTACATAACGCTTGCACACGTCACACAATGCTTTGACGTGCTTGGCGAATACAGCGACCAAAAAAAAGCGTAGACGGTGCTGAAAAGGCTGTAAGCTGGCAGGACATTATTAAAATGGGGTTAGGTGTATTACGCTTAACCCCTTCTGCTTTTTGGTCTATGACGTTTGGCGAATTAAGTTTAGCCTTAGAAGCCAACAGAGAAACCGCAGAAATGCAAGAGCGTTTTGAATGGGAGCGCACAAGATGGCTTGCAACTATATTTATGCAACCTCACCTGAAAAAAGGCCGTAAATTGCGTCCTAAGGATTTAATGTTGTTCCCTTGGGAAAGGCCAAAGCGAAACCAACATAACTTAACGCAGAAAGAATTAATACAACGAATTAAGGAACGCGACGAATGGCAAAGTTAAACGAGCTCATTGTAACGATAGGCGCAAAAACAACGCAATTTGACAAAGCACTAGGCGCGAGCATGTCCAAAATGCGAAACTTTGGACGCAACACAAAGCGTCTTGGGGAATCTATGACGCGCTCATTGACAATGCCAATAGCTGGCCTTGGTTTAGCTGCAGTAAAATCAGCCGCAGATTTGGAAGCTATGGAAACAAGCTTTATTAGCTTGACTGGTGGAGCGAAAGAGGCGGCCGACATGATGCAGAATTTGAACGAGTTTACTGCAAAGACACCGTTTCAAATTGAAGCCGTTGCCAAGTCAGCGCGCCAGCTTATTGCGTCAGGTACAGGTATTAATGATGTTAATGAACAGTTGCAATTTCTTGGAGACATTGCGGCAACAAGCGGTCAACCTATTGATGAGATTGCTGCAATCTTTGCTAAGGTAAATGCAAAGGGCAAGGTTGAGCTTGAGAACCTGAACCAGCTTGCAGAGCGCGGCATACCAATCTTCACCGCATTAGCTGACGCTACGGGCTTGCCAGCCGACAAGCTTGGCGCAGGTGCTGTAAGCGTTGAACAATTTAATGATACGTTAAAAGGGTTTGCAACAGAAGGCGGTTTTGCTGCTGGCGCTATGGAACGTCTAAGCCAAACAGCATCCGGCAAATTTAGCACAGCACTTGATAATCTGAAGCTGGCAGGCGCAGCTTTAGCCCAGGATTTAATGCCTGTTGTAAAAGATATATTAGACGGCTTTGTTAACTTGATGCAAGCAATAACAAGGCTGTCACCAGAAACAAAAAAGTTTGCACTTATTGCGGCAGGCGTCGCGGCTGCTTTAGGTCCGTTACTTATGGTGTTGCCTGCGTTGCTTAGTCCAATTGGTTTGGTCGTTGGTGCGGTTGTGGCGCTAGGTATTGCCATAGTGACTTTTGCCGATGAGATTGCAGGACCATTAACAAAGGTCATAAACTTCTTTGTCACACTATTTAACGAAAGTTCAGCAGTGCGGGCTATTATTGGCAGCATCAAGGCGGTTGTGCAATTTGTATTTAGTTTTTTTGCGTTTGCAGTGGAAAGCGTAATTGGGGCATTCACTGACCTCGGCAAAATTATAAGCGCCATATTGTCCGGCGATTTAGACGAAATAGGCAAATCTATAAGTAATGCTTTTTCCAATGCAGCAGAACGAACTGCAGAGTTTGGTAGAAAAGCAGCAGAAAATTTTAAGGAAACTGTTGAAGATTTTTTAACGCGCGAGCCTATAGAGTTGTTTACCAAGGAAGGTGTTGCGGAATCCCTGAAGACTCTTGGAGGTTTGACTAACTTGCTTCCTAGTGCGCCTAGTTCAGGTCAAGCAAGTACAGCAGAACCTGCTATACAACGTATAGATAACGGCATACCAAGCCCTGAACTAATCAAACGGGCAAGCACCGCGGTAAGTGATTTAACAGAAGGACAAGCAAATTTAAATAGTGAAATAGGCGTAAGCGTTAGTATGGCAGGTCAAATGGAATCGGCTTTTGTTGGAATTGGTTTAGCGCTTGGCGGTTTAATTACTGGTACTGCAACTTTAGCTGAAGTATTCGGGCAAACTATTGCAGGGCTAGCAAACTTATTGATTGATTTAGGCGCCCAGTTTATTGCGGCAGGTGTGGCAGCAACAGCTTTTTACGCTAATCTTATAGCCAACCCTATCGCCGCTATTGCAGCAGGGGTTGCGCTCGTTGCTGCTGGCGCAGTTATCAAAGGCTTACAGTCTCGAATGGAAGGCTCGCCGCCAGCGCTTGCTGAAGGTGGTTTAGCTTTTGGCCCTACGCTTGCAATGGTAGGCGATAACCAAGGCGCCGGAGTTGACCCGGAAGTAATAGCGCCATTGAGTAAATTACAGGGTATGATGGGCGGCCAAGCTGTACAGGTGACAGGCAAAATTTCAGGCCGTGACATATTGTTAACGAGTGAACGCAATGCAATTGACCGTAACCGCGTAAGAGGGTTTTAAATGGCTGATCCTATCCGACTACATGCCGAGTTTACTGATGACCTCGGCACTACGTACAAGTTAAATATTCATCAGCAAGGGTTTGGTGCAAGCAGCACAGAATTTAATTTAGGTGCTGACGGCTTCACCTTACGTTATAGCGGCAACAATGAAGACCGCATGCAGCCAATCATAGGAAGTGAGGTTACATTTACATTCATAGAAAACGTAGCAGCGCACACTACCTTTCTCACGGCCTTAGCCACAAGCGAAGACGCCGACTTTACAGTTAGCATATTCAAAGACCCAGACGGGGCAAATACTTTGTTTTGGACTGGCGTTTTATTGCATGAGCAGGTCGAGCTACAAGATGAAGCCTTTCCAATTCAAAACACCTTGACGGCGGTGGATGATTTAGGCAATCTTAAAAACATTAAATACGATGACAACGGCTCATTTTATACAGGCCAAGAAACTATAGCCGCACACCTTAACAGGTTATTAAATAAAACACGCGCTTTGCACGTATATGCTAGTGGCGATGTGTTTCTAAAGTATGCTAACGATTTTAAACCTACAACGTTTTTGAGCGTTAACGCTTTTGTAGAGCTGTTAATAGCTCACGGCGCATTTTATAATCAAGATAATGCAGGCAACGCGCAAGGGTTAGACTGTTTTACGGTGCTCAAAAATTTTGCTATAACATTTAATGCTCGCGTCTTTTTCGCTGAAGGCTGTTTCTATTTTGTGCCCCTTGGGTCTGTTGAAAATAACAGTACAATAGATTTTTTTACTGTGACAAAAGCAGGTACTGTTAGCGCTAGCGCTACCGCAATAAACACGCTGCTTACGGTTGATACTGATATGAAGCGCTTGCGCGGCGGTGTTACTACATTTTTGCCGCCTCTTAACAAAGTTCAAAGGGTTTGGCGAACAGATGCAAATTTACCTTTATTGGGTCCTGTAACGCAATATTTAAATACTACTGGAATACTTTTTGCAGAGGCGTTAGGCACTGTTATAAATGATGACCAGTTAGCTTATGATAATGGGACAGAATTTAGAATCAGGTTTGCGTATGCTCACGAAATTGAGGGTGATTCTTCAATAACAGGTGAAGATCGTTGGGCTTATCTGGTCCTAAAAATACAGATTAAAGTGGGCAATTTGTATTATAACAACACACTGTCTGCTGGTCAAGAATTTACTATTTTTTATAATCCTGACGAGACTTTTAATGTGAATAGTATGAGCTTTACTAATCCGGCCTGGAGTTCCTCGCCCGGTCATTTTCATATACCTGTGACCGCTGGTAATAGTTATATCGATTTAGAAACTGGTTTCTGTTACGCAGGCAATGGCGGGGGGGTTGACACATCTATTAATCTTGGGACTTCTGGAAACCCTACTATTATAGATTTACAACCAATAACAAGTGCGCAAACAGGCATAAGCGTTACGGTCAATGTGCAAGGTTATGACCGTACAGTTACGGAAATTCCAAATTTAACAACCTCTAGCGCTTTTGGTTTTTTAGAAAATTTTGGGATGCATGCAATAAACGGAGGTGCGACAAACGGTGACCAAGTTGTTTACGAGGCAAATACAACTTCTCAAAACCAAGAAGTTTTAACGCAAGACGAAGTAGTTATAGGTTCTGGTGTCTTTCCGCATTATCGTAATTTTAAAAGAAATGATGTTAACACTGAAAACGTTGACAGCTTTGCAAGCTTTGCAAATAGTAGTGCAACACTAAGCATACATCAACTAGCCGTTAAGGAAATTTTAGCAGGTCAAAATAATAGCATTCGTGTAAAACGTGGCACTTTATACAAAACTTTTGTAAGCCCTTTAAACGTTGTCAAATTTAGTACGCGCAATTTTTTGCCGTTTGAAACTGCCTTTATCGCTAGGGCTGTGCAAGCTGAATATGAAGCGTTTCATATTGCTTCAGACAATACAAATATAAGCACACCAACACCCGTAATAATTGACACACATGAGCCAATTAATGGGGGTGAACCTTCGCACGGCTTTTTTGGATTATTGGAAACCTCAGAAGACACTATTGCACCGCACATATTCGAGCGCTTTTTACAGCAGCCGGTTCACACACTAACTACTAGGTCCACCCGTACCGATGCCCTTACAAGCGTGCAACAAGTTACCTTAGTTGGATATGCTGGCTCCGCTGGCACTGGTACAATACAATTGCCAGCCGTTGCAAATTATGACGGTGCAATTATTACAATTGTTGCGAACGACACAGTAAGCGCTAGCAATATTGTTAGTGTAGTACCAGCATCAGGCGATACAAGCGCAACCATTAACGGCGCTTCTAGTTTCAGCCTAAATACGGCTTACGAATCTGTTCAATTTTTGTGCAGCGGTGGGCAGTGGTATATAGTTTAAAGTGCAAAATGGTTTATATTATCTTAGCGACAGTCATTGTTAATATTATCTACAAGGCTAGACAATACGGCCGAGGTGATTTAGCTGACGTTATAATTTTTATTGCAGCTATTTCTTTAGTTCTATTGTGAGATACTTCAATTATCATGAGTTCAGCAGCCCCGACGCAATTAACAGCGGTGAGCAAATGATGGATGAGGTATTTTTAGAGATGTTAGATAAGGCTCGACACCTTAGCGGCATACCGTATATAATAAATAGTGGTTACAGAACGCCGGATTATAATCGCAAGGTAGGCGGCAAAAAAGACAGCGCACATTTAAAAGGGTTGGCAGCTGATATACATTGCATAGATTCCAGGAGCCGCGCATATATAATAGGCGGCCTTATAGACGCAGGATTTAACAGAATTGGCATAGCTAAGACATTTATACATGTAGATGATGACCCTAGCAAAGACGCAGATGTAGTTTGGCTTTATGATTAGGCAACACAGACCGCGATTAAGTGCGCAACAAGTCAAAGCCCTGGATTTTATAAGGGCAAACGAACGGCGCATTTTAATTGTTGGTGATTTGCATTGTCCCTTTGAGCTTGACTGCTATTTAGATTTTTGCCTAGAGCAATACAATAATTACAATTGTAATGCTGTTATTTTCATCGGTGACATTTTAGACAACCATTACGCGAGCTACCACGAAACCAACGCAAACGGTATGAGTGGTGGATCAGAATTACATGCGGCAATTAAGCACGTTGACAAGTGGGCTAGCGCTTTTCCTGTTGCTGACGTCATAATAGGAAATCATGACCGTTTAATTATGCGTAAGGCGTTTAGTTCATCAGTCCCTCAAGAATGGATTAAAGACTATAATGAAGTCTTAGGCACTACTTGGAACTGGTGTAACCGGATTGTATATGATGGCGTGCAATATGTACACGGTGAAGGCGGCACGGCACGCACAAAAGCAAAAAACGATATGCAAAGCACAGTGCAGGGCCATATACACACCCAAGCATATTGCGAATGGAACGTAGGCAACACCTTTAAAATTTTTGGGATGCAAGTCGGTTGTGGTATTGATCGCAACAGCTACGCCGCTGCCTACGCTAAACACTTCAAAAAACAGGCTATCGGCTGCGGTGTCGTATTGGGCGGCCATACTGCTATAAATTGTTTAATGCATTTGTAATGTACCTTGCTCAAGAAATTTTAAGACATGCAACAAATATTACTTACATACTGGGCTGAGATTGCTTTAGCTATTCTTACCGCTGCCGGAACAATAACGGCACTTACGGAGACTGACAAGGATGACCGAGTTATAGATATATTAAAACGAATTTTAAATGCTGTTGTTTTGGGTCGCAGTAAGCGCAGACGAAAAAAATAGTTATCTTTGTAACAGAGTTTCGTGATTAGGTTTGATTAGCGGGCGGCATCCTTGGGAGGGGGTGCCGCTTTTTTGTGCAATAATTTGCAATGCTGTCATAAACATTGTATTATTGACCCATGAACAACGTACTAATACTATCAATGTGGCGCGAGGGTTACGATTACCCAAGCGATGAAGAAGAGCAACTTGAAGATTTCATGGAACGCGCCGACCACGATTACGAACAGCTAAACGATAAGTAAAATGAACAAACCTATTTGCGTACAAAGCAGCGTACATGTAAAGTCCACAAAAGACTTTAACGCATGGCAACAAGAATTAGCAGAAGAGCGTCGATTTCAACGGCTAATGCAACAATTTAAAGATGAGTTAGTAAAAGCATATATCAAAAACCGATGAACGTAAACGATATTTATGTTAGCGCCTGCCGTGGCGCTTTCGATAAGAATGTGCAAGATGTGCGATTGATTGACTGGCTTGAAAACGTCCGACCTGAACAGCCGCGAAACGACTGGGAGAAAAAGCAGTTACCTGCTATTATGCCTCACGGCCTTTTCATGAACCGCAAACAGAACACCTTTCAAGCTGCAAGCGGTTTAATACAGATTGACATTGACGCAAAGCACCAAGATAAAGAGCTTAACATAAATGAGATTCTGCACCATGTAGCTTACAGTAATTGCATTGTAGTTGCTGGCAAAAGCTGCAGTGGTACAGGTTTGTATATGCTGATAGCTGTAAATGGCATAACTGTAGACAATTTTACAGACTGTGCAGACAAGGCCATTTTATACGTTGAAAAAGCGTACGACATTAAGTGTGATTCACCAGTGAGCATGAATTTAAGCAGCTTGCGGTTTGCCTCACCATACGCGCCTTACATCAATTATGACGTAGAACCTTTAACACTAGAAGTATGAGCGTAATTGATGAATTAAAGGCCTTATCCGATAAGTATAAAATGAAACCAGACCACTTTCATAAAGATCCGCGAGGCTTTGTAATTATGACTAGGCGAGGCATAGAACACGTACAAGCCAAAATAAAGGCCGTGGTGACCTTTACTACGGTTCCTGAATGGTCAGACCCAAGCGACGGGCGTTATTGCGTTAAAGCGTACGCAAAATGCCAAATAGGACACGTTGAGACATACGGCGAGGTTAGTAAGTCGAATAACCGTAATCAGTACCCTATCGCAATGGCCGAAAAACGGGCGTTGTCGCGTGCTATTTTAAAGCTGGCTGGTTTTTATCAGTTCCAAGTATTTGGAGAAGATGAAATTGAATAAAGCGCATGAATCTGGACGAATTTTTTGAAGACGTTAAAGCCGATCAGCACGCGCACCAGGAGCGCCTCAAAGATTACGCGCTTTTCTTGCTACTAAATAGCACAATGCGCGATGAAGATGAAGGCCTAGAAGACGAAATAATTGACACAGAACCCACGCTTTTGCGCTGGCGTGAAATATTTGAGCGCTTAAAACGTAACCAATTACGGACCATTGACCTGCCTAGTTGGTCGCAAACATCATTTAATAAATCTTATAAATACCATGGACTGGATAATTGAAGGAGAGGTACACAGAATTTGCAAACCCTTTGAGCACGAAAGCGGATTCCGTCGCTGTGCTGTACATGTTAAAATTACAGACGGAAAATATAGCCAAATAATACCGTTAGAATTTCTACAAGACATGACAGATGAAGCTATGACCTTAACAATTGGGTCACATATTAAAGCTCATTGTAACCTGCGAGGCCGCGAGTATATCAATAAACAAGGTGATCATGCCGCATTTATGAATTTGCAGGTTTGGAACTATGATATAGAAGAAAAAACCATTAAACAAAAGGTTATGGAGAAAGCGCAACAAGCGGCAGAAACAGAAGTAAATGACATGCCATGGGACAAGTAAACCTAAAAGAGTATTTACAGCAGCATTACGGCAGTATTGAAGCGTGCGCAGACGCTATAGAGGTAAGCAGACGGACGGTATATAATTACATAGCTAAAAACCCGGAAGGCGTGTTACGTCACGCAAGCCGATTGATTGAAAAAGAAGGCGTGGACGTAATGCAATTGATTGCCGCAGTCGTAACATCACAAGTGCAAATAGGTGAAGCGCAACTATCTTAAAATACCAATTGAGATATGGAATATGGCAGATCTTGCACCTAATGAGCGCATTTTACTAGCAGAGGTTGCAAGCTTCGATCAATGCTGGGCCGGAAATGACCATTTTGCGCAATTGTTGCACGTATCAGAAGACACCGCCAGAGGATACATTTATAACCTCATCGAAAAAGGTTATTTAATTAGAGAGGGCACAAGATACCGCAGGCGATTGCGTAAATCTACGCAAACGAACGAGCAAATTAGCGCAAACGAATGCGCAAATCCACGCAAACGAATGCGTAAATCTACGCAGACGAGTGCGCAGAATTGCCCACAGACTAATAAAAAGACTAATACAACTACTAATACAATTACTAAAGGCGCACAAGTGCGCGGTGTTGTTCTACCTTTTGAAACTAAAGAGTTTGCTAAAGCCTGGACCGAATGGCTAGAATATAAACACACTGATCACCGATTTAGATATAAATCAGCCCAAACAGAACAAAGGGCATTAATAACACTTGCTAATGAACACAGTACAGAAAGTGCAGCAATCCAAGCAATTTATACAGCAATTGCAAACGGCTGGAAAGGCCTCATATTTAGTGCATCCAAGGGCCGGAGACCTCGCGCCAGCGGAAAGGCAGCAATTGAAGGCCGCCAGCTTAGCAATCAGCTTAGAGAACTTGCAGAAACAGGAAATATCGCAGGTGACAATAGAAACCGCCTTTAAAGGAACGAACGTACGAACAGCGTATAAATTAGACGAACAGGCCACAAGGGCCGCCCTTATCGGCATGCTAGCGAAATGTGTGCGTTTTGTAGATGCAAATAAGACTTTAACAGAAGGCGATGAGTATAAAATGGTGCTAGAAGAGCTTATAAAAAGCTTTCCAACGCTTACTATTGAGGACTGGCGCCCTTTGCCTTTATATGATGGCCAAAGAAACCTTTGGCGGCTATTATGAGCGCCTAAAGCTGGCGCAGTTCGTTGAGTGCTTTACCAAGTATGAGCAGCTCAAGCAACCAATTATAACGAAGATTCGCCAGGACGAGGCGGCAGACTTTGAGCGCCTGCAAACAGAAGCCTTAAGGCATATAACGCCAGAGTATGCAACAGAATTTAACCCGAT
>TARA_R100000654_G_scaffold71224_1_pt1 | contig 11313 bp, 25 predicted proteins | sample TARA_R100000654 | Tara Oceans TARA_R100000654 (sample SAMEA2622473) | marine metagenome | biome: marine biome (ENVO:00000447); feature: surface water layer (ENVO:00002042); material: "saline water (ENVO:00002010), including plankton (ENVO:xxxxxxxx)" | depth 5 m
TGTAAATTATCATTATCGCCTATGAATGTATCTAAGTCCATATACTCACCAAAGCTCATGTCATCTAATTCCGGTATAAAGCCATACTCTACACCATTGTGTTTAAACCTACTTATTAATTGATGTTGTGCATCAAACATAGTATTTATTATTTCACAAACTTCAGCTATGTCTGTAGCTTTCATGTTTCTTACTACTATTTCTGAAACATTACAAAATATCTCTACAATTTTTAGTTGTATTGCTGAGCTATTAGTTTTATCTAAATTATTTTCTAACTTCGCAAACTCTTGATATTGTTTTAGAGTAACATCGTTTAAAGTTGTTGGTATTCTTAGATTAACTTTCATACTAATATATAAACGTTTTTAAATTATTTTTGAAATTAATGTACTGCATACCTTCCAAAGTTTGGTCTACTCATTATCGAGTATGTAGCATAACGAACAGCATCTATTATGTGGTTGTTTTTATCTATTGGTTTGTTAGTTAATTTACCACTCTTATCTTCTAACCATTTGTAGTTTCTAAATTCCCTTATAGCATTATCACTATTACTTGTTATGTGTATTCGATACCTTTTTAATAAGTCAATACCTGCATTTATACTATCTCTACCTTTTAAACTCGGTTGTATGTTATGTCCCATTCTTCTAAGTTCGTCTATAAGTCTAGGTTCTGCAGCATCAAAATATATAGGACTTCTTTTATTTTCTATTACATCTTTGAAGTGGTCACTTAAATCTCTTGTTGTCATCATTGTACGGTACAAGTGTTCTTTAATATATAAGTTATGATCTTTCTTATATACACTAACCAACGTACTAGGATCATTGGTATAACCAGCATCTGCTCCATAACTAACTAAGTAAGCATCGTGAGGTATGTGTGGTACCTCAACATAAGTAAATATAGTTGACTTACTTACGCCTTTTTCACCTAATCCATATATGTGCCAATACTGATCGTCGGTTTCTTTTAGTAATTCTATTTCTTTTATTATTGATTTTTCTAAAAATGGATTATCTAAATATGTTGTTTTGTAAAACTCAACATCTTCTCTAATTAATACCTTATCGTATATCCAATGATATTCATCTGATGGATTGTAGTCTAGTACTATTTTTTCCTGTGTTCTAAATATGAGTTGTTGCCAATCTTCAAAGTCTAACTCGTTAGCTTCATTAATAAACAGTATATCTCTTTTACGACCTCTAATCTTTTGTGGTTGGTCTACACTTATAAACTCAATAAGGTTTTTATTTAACTTATATTCGCTGTTTGATTTATTATGATGTTCTTCTCTGTATAAACCATATTGTTTTAATATAGTTATAAAGTCTCTCATAACAGTGGCTCTAACACTTGGGAATGTCTTTCTACAAATAGTTATTGTTTTACCTTGTTGCTTTAAGCAGTACTCAAATATTATAAATAATAGTACATTGTATGTCTTACCACTTCTTGTACCTCCTTGCTCTACTACTATTTTATGTTTACTATTAAGAAGATGTTTGTAAACAATGTTAGTCTGTATCTTTTGTGTTGTCAATTATTTCTACTTTAAAGTTGTTTGGTAATCCATCCGCGCCTGTTATCTCTTGTCTCTCAATGTAACCACGTGACTTTCCTTTTGTTTTTAAGTAGAATATCATCTCACTTGTTTTGCCTTCTCTAATGTTCTCGAATAACTTTGATTCAACAAAGTCTAATGCTATGTTTTGTACGTCTTTTACCTCTGCTGCAAATTCTTTATCATCTTTTAACCAACCATAAAATGTTGTTCTACCTACTCCTACTTTCTTGCAAGCTTCAGTCACTACACCTAATGATTTTTCTAAAGCAGCTATTATAGCTTTTTTATGTTGTTCAGTTTTGTTCATACTTATATATAAACATTTATAAATAATTTTAACTCAACAAAGTATTCTTTACTTTTCTAATTAGTCTTGCGCCTGGAACTTTATTTATTTTTTTAGGTTTGATTTTATTATTTAAAGCTTTATCATATACTTTAAGTCTAGTATCTATAAACTCTCTAATATTGTTTCTATCCCAGTTTATTATTGTTTTGTTTATTTCAGTAATAAGGTCTTTATACTCTTCAGATTTTTGTTTTTCTAAGTTATCTTGTATTCCTTTAATTATTCTACGTTTTTTTTGAGCATTAAATTTTGGTATAAATAAACCGTAATCATCTATTATTTTGTCGAATATCATTTTATCTCTATCCTCTATACAGTTTATAGTACTACAATGATATATTGCTAAGTCATGATTTGAGTTTAATACTTTAGCTACTTTGTCATAAGTATAACCTAACTCATAACCTATTTTACAAAATACTTTTTTAGCATACACTATTTCTCTTTTTCTACTTTTACTCGTTATGTCAAACTGATAGTAATTATGTAGTTCGTTTTTTAATTGTTCTAAAGTCATTTTATTATTTTTTCTTTATGCTTTTCTTTAGTTATTACATATCCATTATCTCTTAATAACTCTATAGCTTTGTTTATTTCTAATTGTTTAAGCCTAAATGTTTCAAATATTTCGTTATATATAGCCATTATTTATATTCTTTATTTTCGTTATTTTCAATTGCAATACGCTGTTGTTCTCTTAAGTAATTTATTTCATGCTGTAAATAGTCTAAAGCTTTTTCTAAGTCTTTTATTTCATTACTTTTTAAATACTCAAAACCTTTTTTACCTGCTCTACATATATATTTAATTATATTTCCTCTATTGAAATTCAAGTTGTAAGCTTGTACAACATCTATTACCTCTATTCCTTTATCTGTTTTATAATGTAAACTCATATTTTTGTTCTTAATTTTAATAAATTATAGCATTCTATGTATTTCTGTTTTGCTTTACCTTTATACTTTTCTAAAAATAATTTGTATAAATTCTTGACATAACAAAATTTATTATTACAAGAACTATAAAGTTTTTTAGCATAAACTTTTCCTTTACCTTTAAAATAGTTAACATTGTCAGCTCCATCTCCTATTATCATTTGCTCGTAGAAATTATATAATGCTTCTTGTTTTGTTATATCATAAACTTGTCTATGTTTAAAATGATAGTTATACATTAAACAAGGAAATTGCTTATAATCTTTATCAATAGAAACTATCATAACTTTATCTCTACCTACTTTTTTGGATATTTCATACCAATATTTAGCAACTAAATCATCTGTCTCAATACCATAAGCAAACAAACCATTATATTCTTTCCTAACAAATTCATGCATTTTAGACAACAAAGGTGGTATCTCTATATCATTTCTATTAGCCTTATATGTTTTAGTTAGTATCTTTCTAAAGTTTCCTTTACATCCATTAAAGGTGTATATCTTTTCTATGTCATATAATTCTTCTAAGTCATTAACTATTTTCATGTATTGTTGATCAAACTTAGCTATACTATCTTCTATGTTTCTATAAAACTTATCGTTACTGCCTTCACTTTTAGCTCTTATACAAGAAGCATAAACTAAACTATCAGCATCTATTAATAGTATCATTAGTGCTTTACAAAAGTTCCATTTTCCATCTTACCTTTACGGTTTTTAATTTCATCATAAGCTGTATGTATACATTCTTCTATACTCATAGCATTTAAATGTGCTAAGTTAGTTAATACAACAACCATATCACCAATAGCATCTTCTATTTCTTTAGTATCTTTTTCCAACATTGCTTTCGCTAATTCACCAGCTTCTTCTATTAATTTAACATATTGTGTTTGTGCATTACCTTTTTCGTATAATCCTCTATCTTTAGCCCAAGTCCTAATATTATCAAATATTTTTAAGTTTATTTTAGGTTTATTAATTACATCCCAAAAGTTTTTTAAAGACTGCACATATACATACCTTTCATTATTGTGAGCAGACTTAAAATTGTTTCGTATAATATAAGCTTTTACTTCTTGATTTAATTCTATATTGTATTCATCATCTAATTTTATATTATTTGGCCAAACATAATTATCAAAGTTCTTATTAAAAGTTTTTTTAAATGTTATAGTTGTTTTAGTAATATGTATCATAAAATTGTTTATAGTTTCTTTATAGGTTCTTACATCATTTTTGTAGCCCAACTTATTTTGCCATTCAAATTCTAATTTAGAAGCTTCATCAATACATTTTGTTTTAGCTAATATTTTAAAGTCTGAATAGCCTTGTTGGACTACTATTCTTTTAGCAGGATTTATAGTGCAACCTACTTTTACACCTTCAATATGGTATATGTAATACATTAAATCTTTATATTAGATCTACCACACAAAGGATATAAGTAGGTGTGGTATTTCATACCTTTAGTAATTTTTTTATTTTTAAATATAATAGTTTCTTCAGCAACATGTTCTTTTTTACCACAATAACCAATGACTTCTCTATCTGGATTTTCTATTTTAATAGATCCATAATATTTATTTCCAACATGATAATCCACGTGGTAACCTAAATGTTTGTACTTAACTCCGTAATATAAATTCATTTTGTTTGTTTTATTGTTATATAGCTAATATAAAAATAACTTGTTAATAAAAAAAATATTTATATGTTTTTATTGTAGTGACGCTCGTATATATGTAAGTTATGAGCATAGTGTGTATAAAAACCCTGCTCACTGTTTAAACTATTAGCAACTAATTCATGTAACTTTAAAAAACAATATGCATCGTTACAGAATCCAAACCATAAATCATTACTTCTCATTAACACAGTCATATGTAACTTATCTGAATCAACTGTATAATAAAATTGTATAGACAAAGTGCATGGAGTATCTTTAGAATAACCATCGTGTTCTTTACCATCATATATACTTATAACAGCTCTTCTTGAGTATTTATTACTTTTTAATTCTTTTATAGCATATTCAAGTTGATTGTTTCTACTCCATTGCCAACCATAATTAGAGTTAACATAACCGCGTTCATCCATATGATTATACCAAATTTTAGCCACTTTAGCTATTTCAGTAGCATTACGATTTTTAGATAAATACCATTCCCATTCTTTTTCAGCATAGTCAAGTTTAAATCCACGTGCTGGTGTTTTAACTATTTTATTGTTCGTATCTAATATAGTAAATATTTGATTATACAAAGCTTTAGTACCATTAGCGTTAGGTTGTGAATCCAACTTTTTATAGTAATATTCGAAAGCCTCTGTTACGGTTTGAAATTGCCACATAAATTATATTTGATTAAATATTCTTTGTAATTCTAATTTTTGTAAATCTATTATTTCTTCAGCTAATGATTGATTTTCAGTATAAAGTTTAGCTAAGTTAGCTACTTGATTTTTACTACTAACATATAATATATTTTTTAAAGTATCGTTTTTTATTAATTGTTTATTTGGATCGTAGTCAATGTCAATTGCTGCTATTGCTGAAGATGCTAATGCTTCAAAAAATCTAAATGTTGCTAAATTATCTTCATGTTCTTTATCTCCTATAACTAAACTAACTTTACATTTATTTAATACACTAAATAGTTCTGAATGTTTTACTTTAGTTTTATAATCAGCCCATGTAATTTTAGGTTCTTTATAACCAAGTAAAAGATTTTTAGTATAAAAAGGCATAAACTTTTTTATTTTATTGTTTCTATAACTACCACGTTTATCACCGTAATAAATAACATCATAATTTTTATCTGTAGAATATTCATAAGTACTTACACCTTTTTTAAATATATAAGCAAACCAATTAAGCTTATAAGTATTAAACTTATTATCCATATTAAAAAACTTATTAAGATCTTTACCTGGAAATAGATAAATACTATTTAATATTATTTCATTCCATATTTCAATATACTCTTTACATATATTAAATCTTTCATAAAATATTTTTGCTGGATTTAAAGGTTTTATTCTTGGATCAGTAGGTAATATATTAAACTTTACTTTATTACTTTGCCATAAATTAGCTAAAGCTTTAACGCATTCAACAGAATAATCCGAATATTTTCCGCCAAAAAAATTAGCTGGTGCAAGTTGTAATATAATTGAGTTTATGTTATAATTTTTAATTTTAGTAATATCTATAAAAAAATTTAAGTCTTTATTTGTTCTACATTTATTACCAAATATTAATACTTCTCTGTTTTTTTCTTCTAATAATTGTTTTAAGTATATTAATTCTAATCCACGTGGAGTTGTCTTAGCATATTGTGGATTTGAAAATACACATGTTATTGCTGTTTTATTTTTCATTATAATTGTTTAATGCTGCTAAATAAGCAACAGCGTCTAATAAATTATCTTCTTTATGATTAAAGGACTGTCTAGAAAGTTTTAATGCAACAAGACACATAAACATATCTTGTGCTGTAAAATGTTTACCTGTTGAACCCGAAGCTATCATAGCTGCTCTTTCCATACCTTTTGAGAAAGGTCCATACAATCTTTCTTTTTCTTCAGAACGTTTGTTAATTATATCATTAGCTTTATTTAGTATGTTCATTGCTTTTATTTTTTTGTTTTTTATCTATTATAATCTTTAGTGCTTCTAGTTTTATATACATTTGAGATACTATGTTTTCTAACCTAAGTATTCTTTGCAACTGTGTGTATTTTTTTTTATTCATAACTTTCTAATATTAATAACTCAATATCATGTAATTGCTCAACAGAAAGTAAATCATAAATATCTACACCATTAACCGTTACACTTTCTATTTCAGCACTATGTGGTGATCCTGGGTAATCCCAAGTTTGTGGTTCTGATTCTTCATAACAATATTTAACAAATAAAGCTACGTCACAATAATTAATAATCATAATTTATATTGTTTTATTTTATGTTGTAATTCTTCTAATTGTTCTTGTAATTTTAAAATTATTTCGTTTTTTTGAGACATTATTAAGCTTAATTTTTTATTTAGTATATCATTTTCAAGTTGTAATCTATTTGTAAATATACCTATCTCAGTGATACCTTTAACACAATTATTTATGTCTTTATTATTTGGCTTTTGTTTTTGCCACTGTAATAACTTATCTACTAAAAAAGAATACCAAACATCGTAAGATTGTTTTTGTAGCAAATTCATTTTGAACAACCTATTAAATAACCTAATACAGCACACATAAAGAAAGCAAAGAATAAACATAGTTGTAAAACTATAACTCTTTGTTTTTCTCTTTTTATGTTTTTTGCTTCAAGTTCTTGTTGTGTATAAACTTCTATTCTGTTTTTTCTTGCTTGTATATGTAATCCTGTCTTTGTCTTTTTCATTTTATTGCATGTTATATATTAAGTCTCTTATATATTGAGCTCTATTAAGTAGTTTAGTTTCAGTTTCCTTGGGTAATCGTTTTACAAGCATATTAGCACTTAATGTGCTTTCTATGTTTCTAAGTTCTTTACGTAAGTCTGTTAATTGTGTTCTCATTTGTTTTTGTTTTATACTGCTAATATACAAAACAACTTACTATTATAAACAATTTTTTAACTATTTTAACAAAACTTTAACAATTATCATATATTTTATCTATTTCTACTATCCATTGTATTAAACGTTTTGGATTGCAAGAACAGGGCTCATGATATTTATGATTGTAATACTTAGAATGTAATTCACATAAAAGCTTATATTGGTCTCGTGTAAGCTTATGTTTTACATTATTTTTAAATTGTTTCCACTTATCTTTATCTATTTTCTCCATAAGTCTAAATCAATATCGTTCCATTTTTGTCTTCTTTTATCGCATCCACAATCTTTTTTTAACAATTTACTTATCTTTTTTACAAACCAATGTATACCAGTATAATAAGTAAAATAATAAAATAAATCTCCTAATTTCATAATTGATCTTTTATAAATTTTTTAGTTGTTCTATAAGTATTATAAAGTGATATATAGCTAATTCCTGTTTCTCTACTTAAACTAGCGACACTTTTTCCGCTTGCTATTAATTCAAAAACTTTTCTATCATACCAATAAAGTTCGCTGATTATTTTATCAACTTTATTTTGATTTTTAGCATATTCTACTTCATCAATTCCAGAATCATCTATTTGTTTAATTTCTTTTATTTGGTCTAAATATATTTTTATTTTTTTAGCTTCTTTTTTATGTATATTTAAATAAATACCTCTTAAAACTTTATAACAATAATAATGATTAATATCGCCTTTATAAGATATATCTAGCCCTTTATGTATGTCTAAATGAATTTGTATATACATTTCCTGCACAACATCTTCAGCTATACTAGGATTACAACCAAACGACTTTACTATGTTTATCCAATCTTTATGTTTTAAATAAGCTAATTCTACTAAAGATTTCATTTAATTATGTTAATTTTTATTTTATTTTAATAAAATATTTTAATGGATCATATATCTCACCAACTACAAATGGCAAACCAAATTCGTTAATACTAAAACTAAAAGTCTCAAAAGCATAACCTCTTGAATTTTTACAACTTACAGTAATCCACTCTTTGTTTACTGTGTTTGCTTCTAATTGAATTTGTGTTTCTGTTTTTTTCATTAAAAAGCTTCCTAAATGTCCTGTTGGTTTATCACTTCCATAATTACTATGTATAACGGTAACTATATGGCATTTATATCTAGCACTCCACTCCATTATTTTTTGAACACACAAGTTGCTTTCTTCTAAATTATTAACGTCTGAAACTAAATCAGCAATACCATCAATAATAATTAATCCATTTTTATCCTTATTTTGATTTAAACAATATTCTATAAATTGCATTCGTTGTTTATAATTAATTGTTCTTAAAGCGTAAGTATGATAACAACCAAAATCTTTCATATTAGCCATGTCTTGAACTCTTTTAAAAACACGTTGTGAATGCCAATGACCTTGCTCTGTATCAAAATGAATTAGACATTTATTATCTCTATGTCCTAACATTTGACCACCGAAATTATTACTACCACTTAAATAAACCGAAGCTAATAATGATATAAAAAAAGTCTTTTTAGTTTTTGGAGGTGCTTGTACAAATGAAAAGTTACCGTATGTTCCTATTGGAATAGGGAATGTTTTTTCTCCACTTTTTGTTTGGATAGTAGTTTGACCAAGACTTAATGCTATTGGCGGATATTCCATAAACTCATTAGTGTCTATATAACACTCTTGTTTAATTAATTCCATTAGCATATTATCTGTGGTTTGTTTTTCTGTCATATTATGTTTTGTCTTATTTTATCAATATACAAAAAAAAAGAGAAGTAATAAACCTCTCTAAAAAAATATTTTATTTTATTTTAATTTAGAAAGGTAGATCAGCAGTTTCACTAGTAGAATTAACTACTTGTTCTTGATTTTCTCTTTCTGCATTTACAATACTACCATTGTTCCAAACAACTTTACCATTTCCAATATAAGTTTTTGGTTTTTTAGCTTCTCGTTCTTCTTGTGTTTGACTTATATAAATACTTGTATTATTATTATATCTCGTTTCATCATTAACTGACATTGTAAGGTTTACGTATACAGCTCCGTCTTTTCCAGCTATAAACTTTTCTTTAGGTAATTTATCTACTCTTATAGAGTATGTTATAATTGCACTCATAATTAATTATTTTTTAAATGATTCTGATTCGTCTTCTCCAAATACTCCAAGTTCATAAAAACCAGTTAATTTTAATACAGCTCTACTCATTGATCTTTTTTCTGCCATTTCAGCAACATACCAACTATTAGTATTTCCATCTTTAAAACTATCTCCTTTTTTTGCGCTTCCAAATGTTTGAATTTTTTTACCGTCTTTTTCGGCATAAGCTTTGAATACAGCATAATTTGGTTCACATCTAATTACCTCGTAATCAATTGTAATTTGTTCCATTGCTTGTATTTTATCAATACCTTGACGTGTTATAATAGTATAATGTTGATGCTTAAAAAAATCTTCTTTAGCTAAATTATACTTTTTATAAAGGTCTTTTAATTTCTCTCTGTTCATTGTTGTTTGTTTAAATATTCCACTTCTAATATTGCTTCTAAATATTGTACTCTATTTTCTAAAGCTTTAATTCTAGCATTTAAATAATCTATTGTGTCGTTATTAGCTGCTCTTTTAACATCTTCTATATGTGTCATGTTATATGTTTTTAAAATAAATAAAAGGATTCATATTTCCAAATAAAAATTGCATGTTTAAAATACTTGAATATTTTAAGTCTGCTACATAACATTCTTGCTCAAGAGATTCTACCACTGAATTAACTAAGTTTGGTTCTATAACATTCTTTTTTTTTAAAATATTTTTGTAGTGTGGTTTTAACCTATCATAAAGGCTAATCATTTTATAATCCATTGCTTTGAATTTTATGTTTTATACTACAAATATATAAAAAAAAATTATATAAACAGTTTTTTAACCAAAAAAAAACCACCCTTTTAAGAGTGGCTTAATTTGATTGGTTACAATCTAAACATAAAACAAAGACAATTCGTATACTACAAATATAATCTATTTAATTAGTTTATCTGTTAAGTCCTTATATTTATTTATTAACATTTCTAAATCTATATTATCAAACTTAACAACTTTTTTGGATTTTAAAAATAGTTCATCAGCTATTCCTTTATAATATTTTTTGTCTAGATTTTTGGCAAATAAATATTGTTCACCATATCTAAACACATTACATCCAGCACATTGTACTTGACAATTTAATTCCGTGATTTTATCATCTTCATCTAAGGTACCAAATCTTGTAGCATAGTTTTTACGACTTTGAAAATGACCACATTGTAATTTTTTCCAATGATCTTTTTTACCACAAGTAAAACATTCAGCCACATCATTTTTAGCATATCTTTTTCTTATATATATACTAAAAACACCGTCTAATTTATCTATTAGCTTTTTCCTTTTAGATTTTTTGGCCACGTGTGCGTGTATATTATAATATTATATATATATAATTATATACGTAATATATATAATAATTAAATATAATTAAATATTATTACTTTTTAAAATTTTTTGTAATTTTTTCAGCACTTCTAGCTCCGAAATACCCACCGTAAACTAAAAGTAATAAAGAGGATAATAAATCTATCCACTCAGGTGATATTTTAAACACTTCTAAGGAACTATCTAGTATTATATATATAAATAATGTAAGTGTTAAAAAAGCTAAGATTAAAGGTCTAATATTCTTACTTAACCAACTATCAGAATTCATATCTGATTGCCACCTTTTAGTTATCTCTTTCATCTCTATCATATCTTGTTCTAAGAGTTTAAGTGCTTTTTCTTTATCTTCTGGAGGTAATATAACATCTGGCTCTTTTT
>TARA_R100000654_G_scaffold8503_2_pt1 | contig 11300 bp, 15 predicted proteins | sample TARA_R100000654 | Tara Oceans TARA_R100000654 (sample SAMEA2622473) | marine metagenome | biome: marine biome (ENVO:00000447); feature: surface water layer (ENVO:00002042); material: "saline water (ENVO:00002010), including plankton (ENVO:xxxxxxxx)" | depth 5 m
AATTACAGTATCTGTTACTGGACTATCAACAACAACAGCTATAGGAACTGAGTCTGTAGTTGCCGATGCATTAGTAGCCGTTTCAACTTTATCTATGACCAGTGCGTTAGGCACTGCAGTAGGTGAAGCTGAACACGTAATCTCACCTACAGGTGTTTCATTCGAAACACAACTCTCTGGAGCATTAGCAATTGAAGAAGGCGCAGGTGTCGTTCTTGGAAGTTTATCAACTTCTTTTGGAATAGGCACAGAAGTAGCAACCGGTTCTGTTGATGCAGGTTGGGGAAGATCTACATGGGGATCTTTTGCATGGAATGAGAATATAGAATTTATTACCAACGTCAGTAGCGTTACGATGTCTACTGCGTTAGGCACTCCTACAGTAGAAGTAGGATCTGGTGTTATAGTAAACGCAACACCTGTCACCATGACGGCTAGTGCGGGAACTCTCGTAGTTTCTGAGGCAACTGCTTTAGTAAACCCAACTGCATTAACTGTTGGTGTAGCTTTATCAGGAGCCACTGTTTCTGGTGAAGGAAGTGTTGCTGTCATAGCACCTTCTGATCAATTAGATTTTGCTATCGGAACTCCTACTATTGAAATATTTACACAAGTAGATCCTGTTCCAGTCACAATGACTTCAGCTTTGGGCACTGCTGTTGCAGAAGCTGACGCTTTAGTTACTCTTGGTAGTTTAAGCATGAGTTCTGCGCTAGGAACTGAAACTGTAGAGGTAGGCACAGGAGTTATTGTAAGTGTTTCAACAGTAGCCTTATCTTTTGCTGAAGGAACCACTACAACAACAGGAGGAGCCACAGTCAATGTGACAGGTCTTGATCTATCAATAGTCACAGGAAATCCATTTGCAACACCTTGGGCAAATGTAGTAACAGGTGCAAGTAATACTTGGACAGAGGTAGATGCAGCATAAAAAGTGTTGCTTGAATAGCAAAAAAGGATATATTTTAGAGAGGTAAAAATATGGCAAGCACATTTACAAGTAGATTTAAATTAGAGAAGATGGAGACAGGGGCTAACGCCAATACCTGGGGCACCAGAACTAACAATAACTTAGACGTTTTAGACGCTTTTGGAGGAGGCTACTTAGCCAAATCTGTAGCAGGTTCTTCCAACATTACTCTTTCAACTGCAGACGCAGATCCAACTGCTGAGTCCTCTAATAAAATAATTGAACTCACAGGAGCTTTAACAGGAGACATTGTTGTTTTTGTTCCCGCTACAGAAGGTGAATATGTTTTCTTTAATAATACTTCTGGTTCTCAAACTTTAACTATTGCAGCTACAGGGCATACAGCAAATGGTATTGCAATCGCTCAAGGTGCTTACTCACATATTTATAATGACGGTTCTGCTAATTTTAAAATGTATAATGCAGTTGACAAATTGGGGGCATTAACTATTGCTTCTGGTCAAAATTTAACTGCAGGTGGTGGTAACATCACACTTAGAAGTAATGGACAAGTTCAAGCTACTTTATTTACAGGTAGTGGTGCAGGTTTAACAGGAGTTGAACCTTTTGCATCAGGAACAAAAATGGTTTTCTATCAAGCCTCAGCTCCAACAGGTTGGACACAAGATACTGCAACAGCTTTAAGCGATGCTGCTTTTCGTGTGACCACAGGTACAGGCGCAGGCACAGGTGGTAGTGATACTTTTCAAACAACATTTGCAGCTAGTAGATCTTTACAATCAGGAGCAATTCCTGTTTCAGGTTCTGTTTCTGTTTCAGGTAGTGTTGGTTCTCACACACTATCTACTCCAGAAATTGCATCACACTCGCATACGATGACAGTTAGAAATCCGGCTAATCCTAATAACAATGGATCAATGTCTGGTGTAACAGGTGGTACCTTTTCAGGAACTAGAAACCCTTCTGATTCTACCGCAAATGCAGGTGGTGGTGGAGGTCACACTCACCCCTTTAGTGTTTCTAGTGCATCTCTTTCATCTGCGGCAACTGCCGATACCGCACTTACAATACCCGCAATGAATATTAAATTTGCAAACGTGATTGTAGCCGCTAAAGACTAGTGCCTATATTTGACCCTGATGGTAAGTGTCCTCTTTTAAATAGGAAGTGTATTAAACATCAATGTGTTTGGTACAATATGCTTCAAGGTAAAAACCCTCAAACAGGATTAGACGTTCAAGAATGGGGCTGTTCTATAGCTTGGATTCCCTTACTGCTTGTAGAAAATTCAGCAAAAACGGCAGGAGTTCAGGCAGCTACTGAGTCTTTTAGAAATGAAATGGTGCAATCAAATAATATAATGACTAAGGTTTTAGCTCAAAGTGGCGATGCACAAAAAGCCATGGCAACGGCTTCTTCTATATTTGAAATAATTGGTAATCATCAAAAAGCTATTGATACTAACGACGAAAATTTGGAAGAGGAAACCATTAGACAATTAAGTAATAATAAGGTAAAAGTTAAGAAGAAGCCTAAAAAGGCAACAACTAAAAAGGTAAAAAAAAATGGCAACAACCGTAAATAACACAACAGTTCAAAGTAGAATAACTATTCTTTTTGATGCAGGTGGAAACCTTAATGGTAATGGTCCTGCTAAAGGCACAGGTGATACTGAGTCTGATGTTTATTTAGATGATAAAGTTTATCTTAACTTAAGATCTCATACAGAAATAGATGCCAGTGTTCATGCTCTACAATGGGATGCTACAACAAATACTGGTGAATTAGAATATGTGGACACCAGAGCAAATGATTCTTTATCCTCTTTTCCTCAATGGGCTACCAATGTAGTTATCAGAGCGGAAGCTCAAGATGTCTGGAATACAAATTATACATCAACATATAACGCACATTCTGATGCAAACGCTGAAGATGACTCTGCTGCTGTAACTGCAGCAACAAGTTCAGCCGATACAGCTAGAAACAATTACCTATCAGGTCATAGTATTACTTATTAAGTAAGTGCAAAACTACATTTTAGAAGTAAAAAAGCTTATTCCAAAAATTCAATGTAAAAAAATAATTGATTATTTTGATGCTAACTTTTTTGATGCGAGAGTAGGCACGGGTTGCATAGATAAAGAAATAAGAAACTGTGTGACTAGAAACATTTTGGACACCAAAACTTTTGGTGAAAAAATAGTGTCGAATTATGTAAAAAGTAAGTTGCACGATTGTGCAAAGTTTTATCACAAAAAACATAATCATTTTAATTTTTCAAAAATTTCACAATTAGATCTCTTAAAGTACGATAACAATAATTATAAATCAGGGTATGCCTATCATGTTGATACGGGAGTAGGCACGCAAAGACATATATCTATTTCAATCTGCCTCAACAATGACTTTGAAGGTGGTGAATTTGTTTTTGATTTACCAAAACAAGAATATCAAATAGGTCAAAATGTTGGTGATGCTCTAATCTTTCCTTCCAATTTTCTTTTTCCTCATCAAGTGAATCAAATAACAAGAGGCACTCGATATGCATTGATAGGTTGGATAATATGAAACCAATATTTATAGAGAATTTTTTACCCACTCAATTGTTAAATTTTTTAAATAGTTACTGCATAATTAAGTATTCAAATTTAGATAATTATAATGTCGATCCTCAAGCAAGCAGTTTAATAGGTGTGCATGGGTGTCCTGTTATGGAAACTCTTATGGATTTAAGCACTCCTGTTATTGAACAAAATTTAGAAAAAAAACTATGGCCAACTTATTCTTATTTTAGAATTTATGATAAGGGGTCGGATTTAAGAATACATACAGACAGAGAATCTTGTGAATACACTGTAGCCTTATGTTTAGGTTGTGAGCCTTCAGATCAACCCTACGAAATTTTTATAGGTGAGAAAGACGATTCTTCAGATTACAAATATTTTGAAGGTGATACACTTGTTAAGTGTAGGATTGATCATAAATTTAGTATGAAGCCAAACAACGCTTTAATATTTAAAGGCATGAAAACAATACATTGGAGAGAAATCTGTAAACATGATCATTTTATAACTGTCTTTTTGCATTATGTAGATCAAGAGGGCGAATATAAAGAATTTAAATATGATAAAAGAAAGTCTCTAGGCCAATAAAGGCATGCCTTTAAAAATTACTTTTGAATCTGTTTATGAAGATCTAGTTTTAAAACCAAAACCTGCTTTACAATTTATACCTCAAGCTTACAAAAAATTACAAACTAATATAAATTTTGAAACAGCCACTGTTAAAAAATGTGTTCCTGTTTTGGATGCTTTAACTTGCGGATATATTATACCTTTTTCTTTTGATATAGGCTTTCATTACGATCAAGAAAAAAATAGGGCACATTTTAATCTTAATCCAAATCTACCTCACGACATCTTAGCTTATTTTGGAGTTGAAGGTCACGTTAATGAACAAATAGGTAAAGGTTTTATGCATAGTAGAAGAACGATTGATGCTGTTTTTAAGTTTTCAAATCCTTGGATTGTAAAAACACCTCCAGGATATAGTTGTATTTTTACACAACCTTTTAATAGAAACGCTCCGTTCAAAATTATTGATGGCATTGTTGATACAGATACCTACCAGTATCCTGTATTTTTTCCTTTTTATTGGACTGCCGATTGGAAAAACGACGAGACATTAGAAGCAGGATCTCCAATGGTATTAATTATACCATTTAAAAGAGAGTCTTGGAGACATGAGACAAAAAAAATAGATGATCAAACTTATAGAAAGACAAACGTTAATCACTTTAGAAGCTTTTGGAACAATTATCGTAATAAGTTTTGGCAAAAGAAAAGCTATAGATGAAAAAAGAACTTATTGTAATTGATGCGGGAATAGGCGATGCCTGCACCTTAACTAGTGCTTTGACTAAACTTAACAGTCCGGTTTGCATTTTAACCTCTTGGCCGTATATTTTTAACAATAATCCAAATGTAATTAAAATCTATGATGCACGGTTTTTTGCTCGTCTTGGAAATCATAAAGATTTTTTTAAATCTTTTGATACGATTCAGGACATGTACCCCTACGCTGATAAAACGTTCTTAACAACAAATCAACACATTATTGATTATTGTCATAGTATTTTTAACTTACCAAACTCAAGCCTTGAAAATGAGTTTTATATAAATGAGCAAGATTATACTGATGTAAATGATTATGTTGATGACAATTTAATTCTTTTTCAATGGTCTGGTAACACTCACGATGAATATAAACAAGTTTATAAAAGTTTGAGTAGGAGTAATGCTCAAGAGATAGTCGATTACCTTAACTCTAAAAATTTAAAAGTTCTTGAAGTTAGAGCTTTGTATCAAAAACCCTTACAGAATACAATAACTTCAAACCATTTAAGCTATAAAGAATATTTATTATTAACTCAAAAATGTAGATTTTTTGTGTCTATTGATTCTTGTTTACAACACTTTTCTTGCAATAAATTTAATAAGAAAAAAGGCTTGGTATTGTGGGGAACAACTAGTTATAAAAAATATGGATATGAACATAATATTAATTTACAATCTGAACTACCAAACTCAATGTTTTTTGAAGGAGAAAGTCTATTTAGTAATATAGATAAATTAATAAATGAGTGATTTTAAAGTAGAAAAAACTAATTGGTTTCCAACAGAAGTGTATAGCACAAAAATTGATGATAGTATTTGTGATAATATTTTAAAAGACATAGAACATGATAAAAATCAATGGGAAAAAGGATTGAGATATGTTGATGCAAAAACAACTGGTTGGAATGGTCTTAAAAGATATCAAGTTATTAGAGATTTATCTGACTTTATAAGTAAAAAGGTTTTACCAGAAATAGGTAAAACAAAACAATGGAAGTACAATAATTGGTATGCACATGAGGCTTGGATAAACTTTTATGAAAAAAAAGATAAAGCTCATCTGCACTTTCATGCAATAGCAGATTATTCTGCGGTGCTAATAGTTCAACCAGGTAAAGGTAATTTAGTATTTGCAAAAACAGAAGATGTTCAAGGATTGAGTAAAAAGTTTGAAGAACAAATCAATCAAAGAATAAATGAAGAAAAAGGAACGTTAATACTATTTCCCTCATGGCTATATCATGCCGTGGAAGATTGTGAAATAGATAGAATTACGGTTGCTTTTAACTTTACAAATGAAGAAAATATAAACGCTTATCAGGAGAACAAATGATTAAACAAGAAGAAATCAAAGATCAAAACTTTAAAATATTTTTAGGGATGCCTATGTATGGAGGAATGCTTACAGAAAGCACACTTCATGGGTTGTTAGACTTACAATCTTGGACTGTAGCTAATAATGTGCAGCTCAGAATTCAAACAATGGGTAATGAAAGTCTTATTACAAGAGCTAGAAATACAATAGTATCTATGATGTTTGATCAACAAGACTTTGTAGCAACTCATTTACTATTTATAGATGCGGACATAGGTTTCACATGGCAGAATATTGAAAGGTTACTTTGTGCTGATAAAGAAGTAGCTTGTGGGATTTATCCAAGAAAACATTTACATTTGGAAAAATTAAAAAAGATCTTTGAAGAAAATCCTAACGCACAACCTGATGAGATAGAAGCAAAGGCGTTAGGTTATAATGTGAACTTTGACAATCCTAATAATTTAAAAGGAGAGCAAGGTTTCTTTCCAGTACAAGAGGCAGCAACGGGAATGATGCTTGTTAAAAGACATGTATTTAAAACTATGATGAAAAGGTTTCCTGAAAGAAAATATGAGTCAGATCAAATTGTTAATGGCGGTTCATATAAATCTGATAATTGTTATGACTTATTTGCAGTTGGACCTTACAAAACTAAGATGCCACAAGGGGGTGAACAAATAAGATACCTATCTGAAGACTACTATTTTTCTCGTTTATGGCAAGAATGTGGTGGTCAAATTTGGGCAGACTTAGCCATGCCTTTGACTCATTTTGGTAATAGAGCATTTAAGGGTCATGTCGGGTCTTTAGTTGCTAAAAAAGAGTAATTTATATATATTGACGCTATGCCCTTAGTAAATTTTAGACCAACTCCCGGTATTAACAAAGAAGTCACTGATTACACAGGTGAAGGCAAGTGGACAGATGGTGATAATGTGCGCTTCTTTCAAGGATCACCACAGAAAATTCAAGGGTGGCAGAAGTTCATATCTACAACTTTAGTAGGAGTGGTGAGAGATCAACACGCTTGGATATCTTTAGATGGAACTAGGCACGATGCTGTGGGTACAGATAGAAAACTATATGTTATTCAAGAAGGCCTAGCCTACGATATTACTCCTATTAGAGAGACACAAGCTCTAACCAATCCTTTTACCACAAATGCTACAGTTTCTGTTGTAGTCACTGACACAGCACACGGTGCACAAAAAGGTGACTTTGTTACCTTTGACTCCTTTTCAGCTATTGATGGTTTAGACATGAACAAAGAATTTGAAGTAACTTCGGTAGCAAATAATAATGCCTATGTGGTCACAGCGACTTCCGCTGCCTCTGGATCAACTTCAGGAGGTGGAGGCACAGGAAATGCAAAGTATCAAATTAATATTGGTCCTGAGTTTTCTGTACCTGCTTTTGGTTGGGGAACAGATTCTTGGAGTTCTGGCACATGGGGTACACCCTCCTCAGCTTCTAATGTAACACTAGAGGCAAGACAATGGTCATTAGATAATTTTGGTGAAGATTTAATTGCAGTTGTATTAAATGGTGGAGCTTTTAAATGGGACACATCAGGAGGTGTATCAACAAGAGCAGCAGCTATTACAAACGCACCAACTAAATCAAGATTAGGATTAGTATCTACACCTGACAGACACTTACTTTTAATGGGATCTCAACCAACTATCGGTGGAACTAATGCTCAGGATGATTTACTTATAAGATTTTCAAACCAAGAAGACATTGAAACATATCAACCCACAGCAGAAAACACAGCAGGTTCTTTAAGAATTGCTGACGGATCACGAATCGTGGCAGCAGAAAGATCGAGAGGTCAAATACTTGTTTGGACAGATACTTCTCTACACTCCATGCAATTTATTGGCCCACCTTTTACTTTTGGTTTAAGACAACTTGGTCAAAACTGTGGCATCATAGGACAACATGCAGGTATAGATATTAATGGTGTTTCTTATTGGATGTCTCAAGATTCTTTCTTTCTCTTTGACGGTACAGTTAAAAAATTACCTTGCACAGTAGAGCAATACATATTTGATAATATTAATCAAACAGGATCTGAGAATGCTTTTGCAGGACACAATGGTGAATACAACGAAATTTTATGGTTCTATAATAGAACAGGTTCAAACCAAATTAATGCAGTAGTTGCTTATAATTATTTAGAACAAACTTGGTGGATTGGAACATTAGATAGAACAGCTTGGATTGATAGAGAAGTGTACGATAATCCAGTGGCCTCGGACTACTTACCAACAACCACGGCCAACAATGAAGTTATATCAGGACTTAGTGACGGAGCTAGTCAAATGTTTTTACACGAAGTGGGTAACAACGGAGATGATGAAGCTATCACTGCATATGTTAAATCAGGTTCTGTTGAAATAGGTCAAGGTGATGAATTTTCTTTTGTTTCAAAGCTTATTCCTGATGTGCAAAATCAAGAGGGAACTTTAAACATGAATTTAGAATTTAAAAACTATCCAAACAATAGCACTAGTGTAATTAAAACTACTAGCTTTGTAGATAGCACAGAGTTTGTAAGCCTGAGAGGACGTGGTAGAGAGTTTACAGTCAATGTTGTTTCCAATACCACAGGGACATCTTGGAGACTAGGAACACAGCGTTTTGAAATACAACCTGATGGTAGAAGATAATTGAATTACTTTTTTAAAACAAAAATTGATAATCACAATCAAATTAAACAAGAATTATTATCCAAAATAAATTTAATTCCTAATAATCCGTTTATTAATGATTTTCAAAATATTCTACATACTGATTATAATTTACCTAAGGAAATGCATAGGGAATATTCGTATTTATTTTTTGACATAGTAAGACCTCATTTAGAAAAAATTACAAAATCATTAAATTGTTTAAAATATGAAATAACAGGGTTTTGGTTTCAACAATATATTACCTCGGGTTTTCATAATTGGCACACTCATGGTCAGTGTCATTTTTCAAATGTTTATTTTTTAGAGTGTCCAAAGGGTTGTGAAACCGAGTTTAAAGATGTGAAAGAGGATTTTGAAGAAGGTGATATTATTAGTTTTCCTGCTTTTATACCTCATCGCTCACCTGAAATAAAGAGAGCTATGGATAAAAAAACTATTATTTCATTTAACACAAACTTCTATATATTTAATTAATGGCTAAATTAGTTTTACAAAGATTTCCTGATCCACGACCAGAGTATGACGCTCAACAGTCTGCTGAGTTAATAAGGCAGTTGGAAGAATTAATTCAACAATTAAATACTCAATATACACAGGATACTCAAGAGGAGGCCACAAGAAGAACGTGGTTTTTAAATGGCTGACGTTTTTAAAAGATTTATAGCTAATGTTACTACTACAGATTTGACAACAGTTTTTACAGTTCCAACTGCTGATATATCTGCAACACCTCCAGTTCCTGTTTCTACCTTTATTGTAAAAACTATAAATACTCACAATTATGATGGATCAAATGCAGTTACTGTAAATATTGATCACAATAATGGTAGTGCAGACCTTCAAGTATTTCAAGTTGATGTCTCTGCAAGTGATACCAATACAATATCCACTAGTATGGTATATGCCGAGGGTGACTCTTTAAAAGTTCAAGCAAATGCTGCCTCTAGAGCTATGATTGAAGTATCTGTTTTAGAGATAAAACAACAACAATAATCCTATTGATTTATGAGTTTTTCGCCTATAAAACTATACTATGGCAAAAATTGTAGACGAACCAATAATCTTACGTTATGACGAGATTGGCGGTAAGAAAATACCTGTTTACAGTGCTAAAGTAGAAACCACTGTAACTAATATTAAAACAGGTCAAGAATACAGTTCACACGAAGAATGTCAGGCCGACATTGATAACGCCGAAACAGACACAACAGAGGCAGATATTAGAAGAGATGTTCACGTAACAGCTCCTAATGTATTTGCAGGAGCACATACACTGCCGGAATAAAATATGTTTAAAAAGATATTTAAAGCAGCAAAAAATTTAATCAGAAGTCCAGTAGGACAACTAGGTATTGGTTTACTCCTACCTGGTTTAGGACCTACTTTTGGTGCGATGAGTAAGTTAGGTGGTATCAAAGGAGCCTTAGGTGGTATTGGAGCTTTCGCTGCCGCTAACCCTATGCTTACACAAGCAGGACTTGGTTTAATTTCTGGTGCAAAACCTGAAGATGTTTTAAGAAACGTGGCCTACGGAACAGCTATGGGTGGCATACGAAACTTAGATCAACCAGGTGGTTTTATGGGTGGCGTAAAAGGAAGCTTAGGTATGAATCCTGCTACAGCATTAAACAATCCTGTACAAGGTCAAGTTTATGATCCGTTAGCTGGATCGTCTGGTGCCATAAGAGAAACAGTTGCACAACAACCTGCAAAACCAGGACTGCTTAAAAGTATCACTGACTCTCTTATTAATGAAAATGAAACAGATTTCTTTAAAAAATATTCTCCTCTTCTAAAAATAGGTGCCGTTGGCGCAAGTGTTTTATCTGCGGTCTTATCTGATGAAGAGCAAAGATTACTTTATGATCCTACAAAAAATCCTTATCTACCTAGTGGTGGAAGAGATAAAGCTTTTTTTGAAGATATAAATCCTCTTTACGCCGCTACTATGAACCAAGGCGGAGTTATGGACTTTCCAGAAAAAGAAGGTATGATTAATGGTCCAGGTGATGGTCAATCTGACGATATCCCTGCAATGCTTTCCGATGGCGAATTTGTTATGACTAAACAAGCGGTTATGGCTGCTGGTAATGGCGACAGAGACGAAGGTACTAAACAAATGTATAGTATGATGAACAATTTAGAAGAAAAAGCACAAAGCATGGGAATAGGTAGAGTTTAATGACACCACAAGAATTACAAGAACTGATTGCACAACAATACGGCAATGTCCTTACAGCAGGACAAGCTTTAACATCTAACGCAGCTCCTGTTCCACAAATGACTACAGTTGCTCCTTCCGCTGCAATTAGTCAGGCTACAAATTTAGCAGCAAATGCTGCAACATCAGGTCCAGATTATTTTGGAATGGGTGTAGGAGCATTACAAGGTGCAAATGCAGCCATAGGTAATGCGATGACAACATCGGCTCAAACAACCGGGGCCTACGATCCACAATC
>TARA_R100000654_G_scaffold17460_3_pt1 | contig 11262 bp, 8 predicted proteins | sample TARA_R100000654 | Tara Oceans TARA_R100000654 (sample SAMEA2622473) | marine metagenome | biome: marine biome (ENVO:00000447); feature: surface water layer (ENVO:00002042); material: "saline water (ENVO:00002010), including plankton (ENVO:xxxxxxxx)" | depth 5 m
TAAATCTCAGTTTGCTCCAAAAGTAATCCCTGTTGTAGCACCACAAGGATCAGAACCTAAATATCATCATCCATTTTTACCTAAGGTTGATGTAGGTGTAGGTGGCGGTGGTTCTTGTCTTCTTATGATTAGTCCTGTAAAGACAGGAAAGAGTACAATTATAAGTAATTTATTATTGAATGATGCATTCTACGGTCAAGAATTTTTTGATGACGTTCATATAATAAGTAATACAATTAAGAATGATGTGACTAGTAGATTTTTAAATAAAGCATTTAATGTTAGTGATTATTATAGTGATGATATTATTGATGGTTTAATTGAAAATCAAAAATCTTATGATAAAGCAAATCAGCCTGAGATAGCATTAATATTAGACGATTGTTTAGGTTCAGTAAAAAGAGAAAGTAGAATTAATCATCTTGCTTCAAGGTTCAGACATTTCAATATTAAACTATTAATTATATCCAGTCAAAAATTCAAAGGTAGTGTTAGTCCAATTATTCGTGCAAATGCTACAGATGTAATTATAGGAAGTCCGTTTCCAAATCAAAGAGAATTATTAGCAGTTGCTGAAGAATATGGTGATCTATTTGGTGGTGCTGAAAACTGGTTAAAACTATATAAACGTGCTACTCCTAATAAATACGATTTTTGTTATATGGATCTTCAATCAAACCCTCCAATATTATATAGCAACTTTGAAAAATTAATTGCTAAGGGTGGAGCAAAAGAAGAAGAAGATATGGATATATAATTTATTTTTTTAAGCAAAGCAATAAAACCTTAGGTTTTTAAAAATATAATATCTTTAATTTTATATAATATACAATATAAAATGGAAGGAAATCAATTATTACAAGGAGCAGTTGATAGGAATGATGCCATTCGTGAACATAATTTTCAATTAAGAGAAAAACTAAATACAGATTTATCTAGACTAGATGATAAAGATGAAGCAGAAGATATATATCACGGTGTAGGGGATGCGTTAGGTGCTCAGCATACTCTCGCTGCTGTAACGAATCAATATGTAAGAGCACAGGAAGCAGGAAAAACATTTACAGAATTAGCAAGAAGTGATATTGATGAATTTGGAACAGCAGCGAATAATGTAACTAGACAAGCAGCAGAAAGTATAAGTGAAGGTGTAAATCGTGCAAAAAATACAGTAGGTAATGTTGTAAGTGTATTTTCTACTCCTTCTCGTCCACCTACTTCATTTATGAGAACACCAATAGATACTATTACACCTACGCAAACATCTACAACTACATTATCAACAAGTGATGATATATCTGAAACCGCACCTGAAGCAGATGCTGGCACAGTAGGTGGAGCAGTAGAAGATGCAGAAAAAACTGGTGGATTTTCAGAAAACTTAATAGCAAGAATTACTGGTAAAGAAGTAGGAACACTTGCTAATGCTGGTATAGGAAAAGCATTAGGAAATGTAGGTGGAGCAATTGATATAGTAAAAGATTTTGATAATATTGGTGGAAAGGGTGGATTTTTTGGTGGAAGTGGTGATAGTAGTATTGATGAAACAGCAAATAAATTAACTGTTGCTGGAACTATATTAGATGTTTCAAGTCTTGCTTTACCTTTCCTTGCCCCTGCGGCTGCCCTTGTTAGTGCTGCTGGTGCGGTCACTGGAACCGCTGCTGCGATTTCTGATGATAATAATGATCGTGCTAATACAACAGCACAGTATCAAGGAAAAGTAGAAGACTCTGTTTCTGCCCCTTCTCTTGCTGGAACTGGTTTCTTGACTGGTGTATCACGTGATCCTGAATATTTAGTTCATCAAAATTCAATTCAAAGTTTTTAAAAATAATAAATAAATTAAATATCTTCTATAATAATAATGAAACAAAATATAGCAAAAAATACCTTATCATTTAGTTGTTCTAAAAAAATGAAATATTTAAGAACACCAAAAGATATATGGGAAGATTTATCAAAAGAGTTTGATTTTACTTGTGATATGTGTGCTTCTGATGAAAATCATTTAGTAGATAAATATTATACAGCAGAGAATTCAGCATTAGATAAAGATTGGACAGATGAAATAGGATATATCCATCCTTTATTTGATAGTAAAATTGGAAAATTTGTAGAAAAAGCATCTAATACAAAAGGTTTTTTTGTATTTCTACTTCCAGCATCAACACATACAAAATATTTTCACGAATATTTTTATAAACGTGATAATGTTGAAATTAGATTTTTAAGAAAACCAAATAAAGGATTTAGATTTGGAAATGATGATGGAAGTGAAGATGATATAAATAGTATAGGTTATATTAAACCATTAATGATTTGTATTATGGATAATACCAATATTTGAAAAAGCATAACTACGTTTTAGATATAATTAAATTATTTTTTTTTCAAATGTATTTTATCAATTTTATATGCTTTTGATTGAGGATTTACAGAAGCATAAACTCTTGCATATCCCCACTGCTCTGCTGACTTAACTTGTGGTCGTACAGATTGTGGATTTGTTTTATAAGCACCTTTTCCTTTTTGAAATATTGTTTTAATACCTGATAATTTATATCCAGTTAGATCTGAAATTTCTTTTAATGAATTTGATTTATTTAATGGTTGATTATATTTTTTATTAAATTTTTGTTTGTAAGTTTGAACCATATTAATTATACTAATTATATTTTTAAAAATAAATAAAATTAAAAATAATAATATACAATACAAATGTTTAAATATGTATGGATATATGAATTATGTAAAAGAGAAAATAAATGGAAAGAATTATATGAAGAACAAAAATTAGAAAATGAAAAATTAATGGAGAGAATTGAAAAAATAAATGAATACTTATCTGTAAAAAAATAACATTCTTTTAAAATTTTTCTTTTTAAAATTTTATATATATTTAATGTATAAAATGAGTATGGTTGCTGATAGTAATTTCTGGACTGCTGATGACAAACTACCTATTTCCCAAAAATCTGTTTCTGTTCCTTCTTCTAATGGACTAACTTATTCTGGAGGTCAACGTATTTCTATTGAAGTTCCTCCCACTGTTGAATACATTCAACCTCGTGAATGTTATTTAAGTTTTGAAATTAAACTTGCCCTTCCCCCTGCTCCTGCACGCCCTACTGCTTTACAATTAGACCCTATACTAGGGGGGCAATCTGTACTTAAAGACCTGAGGATCTACTCTGGAGGAGCGGGAAAAATTTTATTGGAGGAAATTCAGGACATAAATGTATTAACTAATATTAAATATACTTATTCTACGAATGATGTTATCCGTGCTAAACGTGCTTTAACTGAAGGTGCTACTGTATGGTCTACTGATAATCGTGGAACTTGTGGAACGACTCAATCTCACCAAGCGGCGACTTCTACTAATTGCTGGTTCCGTAAAAACCCTCCTGCATTTGCTGGTGATTTTACTAATGACAATTTCCAAACGGTTAAGTGTCTATTACCAATCAATAGTGGATTATTTCAAAATTCTAAGATCCTTCCTGTTCTTATGCTTGATGGTCTCGTATTAGATATCATTTTAGAAGATGCGACACGTTGTGTAAAACAATTAGATAGTGCTCGTCTATTAACTCGTCAAGGTCTAAAACCTGTATTCCATTCTATAGACGGTGTTCTAGGTGCTGCTGCTAAAAAGGTTACTGCTAAAACTAATTTCAAAACTATTTTCCTTGCAAATGATAATAACATTTTTTCTGCTGCCAATTGTCCGTTTGTTGAAGGTGAACGTGTAAATTTCGTTGAACTTGCTACTGGAACAGTTACTGATACTGATGCTGCTCCGTTTGTAATTGACACTATTACTGAAACCCCTGCTGGTGGTACGACGACTCTTGTAGAATTAACATCTGTTGCTAACGCCCAGTCTCAAGTTGATGTGACTACTGATGGAACTTTTGGTGTATATAGTGCTTCTATTGCTGAACAGGTAGGGGGTGCTACTTATACTCCAAGTTATACTGTATCAAATGTAGAATTAATTTTACAGCAACTAGAAATGCCTGATGGATACACTTCTAAGATGAGGAGTATGATGAAGGAGGGTGGAGTAATGAATTATGATTATCTAAGTTTTACTAACTACAAACATTCTCAACTTGCTAGTGATACAGTAACTAATCTAAGACTTCCTCTAAATCAGTCTAGATGTAAAGCAATTCTTTCTGTTCCTACTGATGCTACTATTTATAATAGTGCCCTCCAGATTTCTGGTGGTATTGATGCTGCTGAGGCTGCTGATCAAAAAACGTATGAATATTTGAACGAGTTCCCCAGTGCTGATGGTGCTTGGTATTCTGATACTTCTGGTATTACTGGTATTACTGACTCTCTAAATAACTATCAATATTTTTATGATGGTAAACTAAATCCTTCTCGTAAGGTAGATTGTGTAAAGACTTCTGGAACGAGTATTTCTCAGCAACCTCTTATTGAACTAGAAAAAGCATTAGCACAATCTGATATTATTCCCTTTTCTTTCCGTCTATTTAAGGAGTCGTTTGTTATTGGACGTGCTCTATCTCTACATAATGGTGTATATGATGCACGAGGCAGAGACTTTAATCTTCAGTTAGAATATGATGGCACTCAGTACAAGAACAAGTTATGGCATAACTTTGTAGCACACATCAGGAGAATTGAATTCAAGGGTGATGGTGTTAGAGTGCTTGTTTAAAATAAAAATAAATATATAAAAATATCTTGTGTATAATATATGGATAATATTGATTGGGAACTATTTGTAAAACATTTTGTAGATCTTAATAATAATCGTAAAATCGTTGAAAAAGTAATTGAATTAAAAATGCCATATACTTTTGATATAACAAATAATGGATTAATATTAAATAATAGTAAATTTATTCCACTTCCACAACAATTACAATTACCAGAATTTGCAAAATGGGATAAAGAAGGAATTATAGATGAAGATGATAAATATGTATATTATAAGGATAAAGTATGGAGTAAGATGTTTCAAGGTTATATGAAAACATATTATGAAAAAAGAAAAGATAGATATTATGTAAGATTAACAGAATGTCAAGATCCTATTACAAAAGTTTATAAAACAAGAAAATATATTTTAGAATAAATATTTTTTTAAAATTTTTTTAAAATTATTATTATATATTATTATATATAAAAATGAGTAATCAATACCTAGAAATTGTTGCGTCTAATACTACGTCTACTGGAAGTCTTTCTTTTAAGAACGGTCAACCAGTAATTAGTTTTATTGTAGGGGAACAGGATCGTTTTCTACTTGGAAACTCCGTTCGCCTCACTGGTAATTTTGCTGTCCTATCTGATGATGGGGCACTTGGATCTGCTAATGCTAGATTATTTATGGATGGCAGGACTTCTGTATATTCAACTATTGATCAGTTAGTTATTAAGTCTCAAAAGACAAATCAAACTATAGAACACATTCGTAATTACAATCGTTTTATGGCATCTTATCTATCCACTACAAGTGATAAGGGTGACGCAATGTCGCACCTTAATAATTCTGCTTGCACGATTCCTTCTCCTAATATGATTAAATATGGTAATGGTGGACTTGCTGGTGCTGGTGGTGGTATTGTTGATAATGAAGTCAATCTTGGTGAGGCACCTAATAGTTTCTGTCTAGATTTGCCGTGTGGTCTATTTTCAGGGACTGGTCCTATTCCGCTTTCAGGGGACTGGGGTGTCGGTGGACTTCTTGTAGAAGTTCATTTAGCACCTGATAGTAATGTATTCTTTGACGAACAATCTGCGGCAGCGAATATTGCTAATGCTTTTTATGAATTCAAGAATGTAGTTTTAACGTGTGAAGTCCAACGTCCTACTCCTGAACAGAATGCTGCTCTAAGTAAAAGAGGTGGAAGTGGAGGGACATTTGAATATAATAGTATTTCAAGTTATTATACTACTATTAATTCTACTAATGCTATTATTAATTTCTCGCTTGGATTATCTCGTGTATTAGGTGTATTCTGCAATTTTATTGGAGCAAATCAGATCAATAATCGTGCTTTTAATGGTATGACTACGTGGTATCCTATTAACTCCACTAACAATATTGCTAAAATTAATCAGATTGTATTTACACGTGGTGGTGAACGTATGCCACTAGAATATAATATTGATACAGTCCAGCGTTCTGATGCTGCTAATCTTTTCCCTGACGAACAGATTACACGTAATTATATTAATGCTATCCAGTCTTTCTTCAAAAATACTCGTAATTCTATTACTCCACAGAATATGCGTATGACTGATGGAACGGCTCAGGCAGTAAGAAATCAATATGTAAATGGTGGTTGTGCCTTTGGTGTTGGTGTTGCTTTTGATACTATTTCCAATCAAGGTATAGATTTCAGAACTACAAACTTCGGTATTAATATGGAACTTGATTTAACCACTGATAATCCTAATGCTGTATATATGTTCGTGCATTCTAAACAGACTCTTGTATTTAATCAGTCTGGCGTTCAAGTAATTACGTAAGCAAAGCAACACTACGTTAAATTAAAGTCAGTTTTAAAATTTTATTTTTATTTTTTTTATAATATACTAAATTATAAAAATGTCTGAAGACCCTGTTCCAACTACAATTTCTTCTGGTGAACCACTTGATGCTTCCAGCCGTCCTGCTGGAGCATCTGCCCCTACGAATGTTCCTGACCTTATGAAAATCGGTGCTGTTCCTACTAATACTCTTATGGATGTAGAAACTGATATTCTTGAACCTGTCGTACAGAATCAATCATTTTGCCGTTTCCGTTTACAAAACAAAGGTATTCTCCATTCTAACTCTAAGTTAACTTTTGCTGTGACTGGTGGACTTGTAGCAGGTGGTGGTGGTCCGGGTAATGATAATGCTTTCTTTCCGATTCATATAGGGGTAAATTCTCTTGTGAATAGATGTGTATTAAAATCCGGCACGAAAACACTCTGTGAAACGGATGGATATAGTCAATTTATGGCATATCGTTCAATGTTTATTAATCCTCAGCATAATAAACAGCGTGAAGCATTTACTACTGGTCGTATGATGTGTAGATGCTGGGTATATAATGATGGTGCTGCTGGTCCTTCAGAAGATGGTGCGAATGTTGCTGCTGGAGAACAATCTAACAGTAATGCTGTTGGTTATACTCTTGATACTGGTGTAGAGGTTCAACGTCTTAATGCTTTACCTGCTGCTCGTATTGTCCGCCTCCCTGATCAGTGTTATGTGACTACACAACAAGTAGATCGTGCACCTGTATATCAGATTGCCCTTAATGATCTATTCCCCTTCCTAAAGATGAACCAACTTCCTCTATATATGTGTAAAGAAGAATTAGATATTGAATTACATTTTTCTGAAACACCTTTCCGTTTATGTATTAGTGGAAATGATGCTGTAGGAGCACAAATTGTAACTACTGAAACTAAGATGATTGCTGATTATATCTATTATCCACAAGAGATGATGGATGCTTATGCTAATGCTAATCGCAAACTTGCTTTTACTTATGTAGATTATAGGCGTGTCCGTCATACAGTTACTGCTGTTGCTGGTGTTGCTAACACGGTAATCCTTAATCTAGGTGGTGCTGGAAGAATTGTCAATAAAGTATTTTTCTGTACGACGGCAGATAAAGGTGCTAACCCTGAAAGAAGTCTATTGAATGATTTTACTGCTGATGGTCTACAACCTACGTTTGGTGGTGCTGCTGCTGCACGAACTTTTGGAACATTTACACACAATCTAAGATATAATGATAATTTCTTATATCCTGTTGATATTACAAATCCTTCTCGTGTTGTAGATAACATTACTCAGGCAGAAGGTTCTCCACCTTTTGTATCTAAGGACGAATGGTCTCAACAGGAATCTCTAATTACTTTACAGCAAGTAGAAGCACGTCAATTAGAACAGCAAATCCGTTCTACTTTTATGTGGACTTGTGATAGACTTAATCGTAATGAACGTATTAATTCTCGTGGTATTGAACTATATGCTACGTGGGATACTCTTGAAAATGTAGGTGCTCATACATTTAATGCTTGGTTAGAAATTGTCCGTTATGCTGTCCTTGAAGACGGCCAGTTTACGGTCACTTTTGCTTAAAATCTTTATTAAAATCTTTGTTAATCTTTGTTAAATTATAAAAACATTTTTGTAAATTAATTAAACAATATTATAATATATTATAATTATAATATAATATGAGTGAATATGTTGATACACATATATTAGAAGCAAATAGAATACACGCACCACAATATGATGATGATGAAAATACTTCATTATGGACGAATGATGTATCAAATGGAATACAATTAGAAGTAGGGGATAAAATATCAGTACAAGGGGCATTTGTATCAGATTTAGGTGCAGAGAATTCAACAATTGAATTTAAGGGTGATGTAATTCAAGATATACAAACATTTAAGACAACATTAGTTACAAGTGCTGAAGAGTTAACTTGGGAAACAGTAGAGAATAAATCAGAACTAACAGATCCACGATTTTTTTTACAAACAGAAATTATAGAAAGAACAGAAACATTAGAGAATGTAAGAGATACAGAAGGAAATTTTGTAGTATCATATTATAAAACAAATAATGGTGAATATATGTTTCAAATGCCTATATTTTTTTCACCCCCTTATAATTTAGCACAAACAGATAAACAACATACGTGGTCATTATTAAGAGATAATACAAATTATACAACTGGTGTAACTTTACCACCAAGTCCTGAACACCGTTTTGCTGGTGATTACGCAGAATTTGATATAGCATCACAAACAGCAATGTTATTAGATAATTCAAGATTTGCAATTTTTGGAAGGGTATATACACCAAAAAAACAATTGAACGGTATTGATCCTGGAGGTGCTGGTGCTATAACTAGTGCTATCCAAAGTCGTGATTTATTTGGAAAATATTATTGGAAAACAACAGATACAAATGGAAATAATCCATTAATAAATAAATATATTAGAATTAAAGATTTAATAAAATTAAATGTAGAACCAGGATTTAATACACCAACAGAAATATCTAATGTAATAAACGAACAATTAACACAACAATCAAAAGTAGTTAATACAACATTTAATTATGTAAATCCTTCGACAGGCAATTCAATAAATAAAAGACAAATAGGTCCTCAAAATGAAACACCAACAAACAAATTATTTGATTGTCATACAAGTTTTGATTTACAAGGTGCTTTTGCTGAGTTTTTTTATGGAAGTGCTACAGGAGCTGATCTTCCAAAACAAAATGCTAATGTATTTAATTATATGGCAGGATTTGAATATATAGGAATTAAGAGACCTGAAATATATGAAACTGGTATGGATGTAAAAGAATGTGTTGTTAATGATGCACCACAAAATTTTGCTGGACTAAAAGGTCAAAACGTTTGGTGGAACCAGCAATTTATAGATATTAATGGTGGTATACAGAATGCTGTATATGACCCTGATACAGATGAAGAAGTAGCAGAAAATTTAAATCCATTTTTTACAAACTTTTTAGAAGAAAATCCATTCCACGATTGGAATGTTCCAGATACAGAATTTAAATATGCTATTATAAATACAAATTATGCTTGGACTAGAGAAAATTTAGAAAAGTTTCAAAAATTCTTTCAAGCACAAGCAAGATATCCTGAATTATTTGATATGGATGTAAATAATAATAGATTAGTATATAATAAAAGAATTACAGCAAATACAGTATATAATGGTGATGATATTACAGTAGATACACACAGATTTTTACATTTACAATCAAAAACAAATGAAAAAATGCCTAAGGAAATGATAGTATTTCCTGATGATCCTGGCGTAGGTCCTGCTGTTCCACAATTTGATTTAGAACATACAAGTTTTGGATATGATAATATTCCTGGATATTTTACAACAAAAGGGGCAGCAGAAGGAACAGTAGATACAGGAGGTATAGATTTTTCAAGTGTTCCATTATTTGTAAGATATTTTAAAGAATTTGAGAATGATACAGAATATGGTGATTTACGAACTATTTTTCCTGGTAATTCTTTATATGAATATGATGAAGTTACTGGTAAAGGATTATGGGGTGGATTTGCTTTAAGGCAACCAGCCTCCTTAACAGTAACTTCAGATGCACCAGTGACATTAGAAAAGAAATATAATATACCACAGAAATATGAAGGTGGAGGGGCACAACCTAGACCACCAATACCTGATAATATATCATTTATAGCACAAGTTCCAAAACACGCAGATTATATGGAAAAACTAGGAATATATACACAAGTAGGAGGTGGTCCTCCAACAATTAGAAACATCTGGACAATGTACGATTTAGATTGGTATAATGATTATGTAGCAGCAGGAGGTAATACAGCAACAGCAAGAACAAGATGTATTGGATTTGATCAGCATCCTACAGCATATGGAAATAATTATATTGGATTATATAATGGTGTTTGTGGTCCTCAGGGTGTTGCTTTTGATGGTGAATGGGAAACAGCAATTCCAGCAGGTAATTTTGCTAATTGGTTAAATCCAACTTCAAGTGATTTATCTAGAACAGAAGGAGTAGTAGAAGTTAGTGCTTGGTTAACTAAAATATATTGTGGAGCAATAGCACCTCAATTATCATTTGATACAACTTCTTCAAGATTTAAATTTACAGATCTTCATACACCTGAAGTAATTACACCACAATATGATGCAACCTTAACAAAGGGAGCAGTAGCATCAGGAGAAGTAGTTCCTGTTCCAGAAAATGTAGGAAAACCAGCATATAAGATAAATAAAGTTTTTGATTTATCTAATTTTAGTCCATCAGTTACACCATATTTCAAACCATTTGATGCTGAAATAATAGGAACAACAGCAAAAACACCTTTTCCATTACCTTATTCTAATCCATATTGTAAAACAGGGGCACCTTTTGATATGTATGGTGGTGTATTCTTCGAACAATTCGGTATAGATGAAAAAAACTGGAAAAAATCATTCTGGCAGATTTGTGGATTTAAATATGAAGATTTAAATTTAGATTTGAAAACAACAGGAGGAATACAAGGAAGAGTTACGAATGGAGATACAACAAATCTAAGTAAAGTTACGACGAATGCTGCTGTATTAAATGATGATTTAGAGGAATGGTCAGGAGGAGCTGTTGGAGTTCCAACATATAATGTAGCATTAACACACCCTAAAATTATTAATATAGCAGCAACAGCAGGTGGT
>TARA_R100000654_G_scaffold1725_3_pt1 | contig 11261 bp, 12 predicted proteins | sample TARA_R100000654 | Tara Oceans TARA_R100000654 (sample SAMEA2622473) | marine metagenome | biome: marine biome (ENVO:00000447); feature: surface water layer (ENVO:00002042); material: "saline water (ENVO:00002010), including plankton (ENVO:xxxxxxxx)" | depth 5 m
TTTAACTTTTGTATTTAAAATCAAGATAGAGGATCCTACAGCAACAGCCCTCAAAGCTTCCTTTGCAGTAAATGTACTTGAGCCGTGTGTTAAATACTTTCTACCATTTGCATAATCTAACCAACCAACATTAGCCTGAGCTTCATTAGCGTTAGCAGTATCTTCTTCTGTTTGAGTAGGCCACCTAACTGTTTCTTCGTTTAGGTTATCGTTACTGTCTAAAGAATAAACCCAAAGGAGTTGCCTGTCTGTAGTAGTAGCTTTGTAGTCTACAACAATTAGATACTTCTTTTCATTAGAAACTAAGAACCAATGAAACCAAAGATCTTTGTCTGGTGCGTCTATATCATCAATAGCATCTGAAACACCCTCTAGTCTACCGTCAATAAAGTTATCGTAGTCATCATCATTAGACCAAGAAATAAGTTCCACACCCTGTCTCTTTTCAGCAGAGTGTTCGAGAGAACAGATCATGTTATCTATATTCTCAGACTCAGTGGGTATTCTCTTGGCTGGACTGGCCCTACCAACCCCACCTGACAAAGAAGGAACATCTATTCTTATAGGAAAGTAAGATCCTCTTTTAGCCATTAGTGTGTCTCCAGTATCTGAATCTAGTTGGGTCGCTTGTTACATCTTGTCTAAGAACAGATTCACGAGCTCTCCTAGGAACTTGATCAAACACGTGCCTACGCCTATCATCCGTGTTAGCAGCCTTGGCCTTTGCCGAGTAAAAAGCTTCTGCTTGGGACAGGTAGGCGTCGGTATCCCCATCACCTTGCATAACAATCTGGTACTGCCTAGCAGCCGCAGCCATGATAGCTCTTTGGTAGGGAGTGTCAATGTCAACCCAAGGTAAATCGTATATTAACTCTAAACAATACTCAGTACCCGCAGACCACGTTGATGTCTGATCGGTAATGTTGTACAGATATCTACCATCAGTAGCTCCCATGCCTCTGATATTAGCAAAGATCCTATCTCCTTCAGAGTTTGCATGGTATGTAACAAGTTCAGCAGACATTACGTCATTGCCAAGAAGGATTTGACCAGCGGTAGTTAACGTAGTTTTAGTAATAATTCTATTTCCAACAGTACCTCGCATTAAAAAATCTTCGGTGTACTGTTCAAGGAGAGTTTGAGCAGTGGATACATCAATTCCACCAGCCGTAAGCTCAGCCTGCGTGACAGGAGATTCTCCCGCCATCAACAGCATGTGATTAATAGCCTTTAATTCTGTAATGTATCCCATTTAACTCTCCTTATAAAAAAGTCCCCCGCCACCCGCGAAGGGCAGCGGGGGATTGTGCATAAATAGCGCAACGAAACTGTTACACCATCAATTAAGCATCAACATACTCAAGCGCACGATCACCAGTTAAGTTCCATGCGGTTTCCAGGTCATTTCGAGTAGCAACAGGAGTTCCGCTTCCAGTCGTATCCACAACAGCGCAAGCACACTCTGGACGGAGAGTACCAGTACCGTTCATCATGGAAGCAACCGTGAAGGTGGTGTTACGACGGACATCATCCACCGTATCAACCTTCAGACCCTGCAACTTAAGAGCTGCAACGCAGTTTCTCTGCCAGAAGATTGCCTTGCAAGCTCCATCGTGAGGCGTACCACCGTTTCCACCGAGGAAGTCGATGTTATAACGATCTTCACCGATGTTAGCTCCGCTGTAATCCACAAACGGACCATGGTTCGTCTTACAAATCGTGACACCCATGTACTCAAGGGTCTCTTCAATGTAAGGACGAGCAGCCACGCTGTAGCCAAGGCTACCCTGCTGCTCCACGTCACCAAAGATCGGACGGCCCTGAGCAAACGTAACAGCCGGATCACTACCCGGAGTAGCGTTAGCTCTAGCAAGACCTAAAGCACGAATGCTTGCGTAGGCTGCCGGAGTAACTGCGAGATAGACACCCTCAGTCGTAATGTCATTCTCTTGAAGATAAACCATCCAATCCTCACAGTTCTTAAGAAGCAAGAGGGCTGCATTAGTTTCTTCGTTATCACCACCACCGTCACCAAGGTGACCAAAGGTGTCGCTAGCAAACGGATCCTTCGGAGTTAAACTACGAGGGTCGTGAGTAAGCTTGACTTCAGCAGAAGCACGAGCAATGTAAGCAGCAATCTGCTTATCTCTAGCGTTAGCAAGAGTCATGCCAGCCTGACGAGCCAATTCTGCTCTGTATTCCCACTGGGTAATCATCAGGTCGACGTTATCCAGCTCAAAGTGAGCAGCCATGGGTCGCTTATCTAACTTAACATTGAAGGTCGTAGCTGAGGAATCAGTTCCACCGCCAAGCTCTTCACCAGCACCCCAAGCAGTCTTCAGACCAACAGTACCCGTGATTGGGAACTCCATCGTCGTGCCGCTAGTGATAGTCTTAGTGTCGACCATACCTTCAAACTTATTATATTCATCATACGCATGCAGAACTTCTCCGGACCAAATAGGAAGCCAAAGCTTCGACGGATTAGCGCCCGAAGTCTGCGCGGTAGCAGCTAGACCTGTTCTTGAAAACAGATCAGTTGCCGGAATGTTATCACCAGTATATGCCATGGTAATATCTCCTTTTACAAAATTATATTATTTACAAAAACTATAAAAGCGGATTGCAAATAACTTTGTAAAGGATTATTCTTTCGAGTCCTTTCATAGCCGGACTTAATTACTTAGATGTTATCCATTGTCCAAAGGGAGGGATCCACACCAATTCAATCTTATCCGTAACTTCCGCTTAATAAAGGTTATGCAGGCAGGTTATTAAAGTCAGTACGAAGCATTCTCTGCTCAACCGCAGCCCTAAACTGTGGTTCTAACTTGAACCTAGGGTTATTGCGATCTGCCTTGAACTCTCGCTGAGTTTTGTACCCAACAAAACCTTCTTCAGAAGCTGCAACATTCTGTAGATTTTCTATAGGAGCTGGCTCATTGCTCTTTTCTACAGCCACAGACCTCTGTTCATACATTGAAGCCAGACCCCTGAGCGTCACCTCATAAGACTGACTTGCTAAGCCTCTATTAATTTCGAGCTGCTCATCATAAGATAAGTTACCTTCAGCCCAATCAAAAATACTCTTTAACTTGTCTCTGCCCCCAACAACGTCAGCAGCAACACCGAAAGATTCTCTCATCTTTGCCTTGTGTGCCGAGATATAATCTTCGATCACCTCCTTAGGAAAGTTAGTTACCTTTTGAATCTGAGCCATAGTATCTTCAGACATCTCTCCTGTAGCAGCTAATTCTCCCGACCACTCGTTCCACATATCTTGAGTTAACTGTGCTGGAACTTCTGGTTGAGTTTCTACCTGCTGAGGATCCTTTGCATTCAATCTCAGCTCTTCATCTCCAGTAAGGACAGGCTCTGGAGCAGGTGCTTCCACAGCCTCGGCGCCTTCGACTTCTGGATTATAGTTAGGGTTTGTTGTATCACCTTCACTGTACTGTTGTTTAAGTGAAGCCAACTCTTGTTGGCCTCTTGTGTAGTTAGCCTGAGCTTCCTTTAAAGAATTAAACCAATCTCCTGCTGATTTAAAGTTTTCAGGAATCTCTACACCACCATCTTGAACATACTTTTCGAACATAATCTGTTCTCTAGTTTGTGCAAGTTCATCCGGTGTAGTAGTAAGATTATCACTAGCCTGTTCTATTCTTTCCTGAGACTGGCTAGGCCCCGGCGTGTATTCGGTATTCTGATCCATTTGTATCTCCTTGATAGTTCTGTTCCCCAGAGTCAAAGAATTTTAACTAAAACACTGACAGCTGTTGATAGCACGAAGGCTACAGCAGCCGCAGTTATATAAGATTTTGTTTGCAGTACAGCAATGTTTCTTTCAATATATCCCAAACGACGATCCATTGTATCTAATCTTTTATTAGCTCGTTCAAGTTCGTTTATTACTAATTTCTTGTACTCGTCCCAGCCGTTTGAGTGAGGAGGTGTCATCTCATCTTCTTCTTCTTCATCATAGCCTTCTTCTTGGGCATCATCTTCTTCGTAACCTTCTTCTTCTTACCCATCATAGGCTTCTTAGGCATCTTTCCGTACATGTCTACTTCTCCCTTTTTCTAGAGCCGGTAGTTAAATAGGCTACCGCAAAAACACTTAAGGCACTAGGCGATGGAAAAATTAATTCATCTCCTAGACCTATATTAAATTTACCGGAAGCTTCTATCCAACTTAGAATAGAATCCAGAGCTTCCTTTCCAAAAATTGCAAGTATCGCTACACCAATTAGGGTGTATATTAACATTTGTTTATTTAGTTTCTTAAGTTTTTTCTCTTTTGATTGATTGCTTTTATTGCATTTGTGTAAATCTTCCCGTAATTTTTGCACCTCTCGGTCTCTACAATTAGGGCAGTCTTGTTTATTCATTTTATTAGTTAATCACGTATAGGAGGATTTAATTTGTAAGCGTGGTCTGCTGGAAGGTCTGATGTTAGCCCCCATTTATGAGCTAAGTAACCTTCAATTTTTGTTCTAAGACTGTTGACCATCTCTGGCTGACCATCGTCAGGGCCAAACTCATGAGTTATCATAATCATCTCGCCCAAATGTCCACCCATTGCAGCAGTTGCGGTTTGAAAGTTTCCAACATATAAAATACCATCGTTATCTACGTCACTTTCATGTTCTCCTGAAGACCCAAGAATCTCATTTCCGGTAACATAAAAATCTATAGTCTCATCGGCAGAAGAAATAACAGCAGAAGATAAGTAAGAGTCTCCAACAGTCCAGTATCCTGAACCTACAACATCAGCACTAAACTTAGATCCGCCTCGTCTAAGAAAATACTTTACCGTATCAGGGTTTCCAAGCTTGCCTACTTGCCTAAAAGTATGCCATCCCCATCTTAAAGTAGCGTCAGTACTACTGGTCTTCCACAAGAAATATCTATTGTTAGAAGTTAAATCAGAACCACGTTTCCACACCATATAAAACTCTACAGGATTGTCTTCCATATCTAACGCATCACTATCCGCAGCTGTGAACACAGCATTAGAAACATTTAAACTAGCAGCTCCTAATCCGTTAATAGCGTTAGTACTGTATGTTACATTACTACCTGTAAGATTAATTCCGTTTCCGCTTGAATCATTATGTGAAGAAATTGTAGCACCATCAGCCAAGTCTAACCCATCAAACTTCCACCATGCTGCTACATTAGTATACTCTTCATTATAATCTTCAAGAGTCCAAAAATCTTCACTGCCATCAGCATTCCAAGATGTTTGATAATCTTGAGGTATATGAAATCCCCTGTTTTCTAATATACGTTTTCTCATTGAGAGTATGTAATCTATTGTACCTCTTCCTACAATCTCAGTCTTATTAGCCCTGAGAATTCTTTCTCCAGATCCTGTACCTAAGATATCTAAAGTAAACAGCGGACGGTTTAACGGCCACTCAGGAGTTATTCTAAGGTAGTTTACTGAAGTCATTTATATACTACAATTAAACTATGAGTTCCTGTAGTATTACTACTATCAGCCATAGTAACTTCGTTAGAATTCACCACAAATCTGGCGTAAGGATGTCCTGACTTGTCTGTTAAATCAACTTCGAACATAACTATACCTGTAGAATCAGCTTTAATATCAGATCCAACAACAATAGGATCCGTATAATTAATACCATCATGAGAGTATTGGATGGCTAAATTAACAGGACTTGCTTCAGCACCGCTAGCAAAAAAGTTGGGATGATCTACGGAACAAATATCGTTAAAGTTTCCAGTAATAGAAGTGTTGCCACCAGTGCCAGTTCCAACCTGAGTAACCGTCACCTTTCCTAGAACACTATCAGCATTAGCTACAACAGTAAATCTACCAGTTCCATGTCCATGAGTAGCGTCGTCAACTGCATTCTTAAAGTTAGTAGCAGTTGTTGACACAGTAGCACCAGCATCAAACTCTCTCTTGCCAAGAGTATTTACACCCGTACCACCAGCAAGATTGCCAGCCGAAGCAGCGGATCCTGTAGCATTAGCAATAGCGATATCGTTCCCAGAAGTACCAGCATTTGTAGCAGTTAAAGTAACCAAGGTGCCCGAGCTTCCAAGAGCTGCACTTAAACCTACAATACCATTAGCACTGGTTCCACTTCCAAAATGCACTCTAGAGTTAGTATCCCCATTGATGGCATCTCTAATAGCTTCGGCAACAGTTCCGTCACTTGCCCCGCTAGTACCAATACCTATAACGCCCGATCCAGCAGAAGTACTTCCGTTAGTATCGTTACACATTTGCATAAATATAGCAGTGCCCTCTCCTCCAGAAGCTGTGGGAACAGTAAAAGAAATTCTAACACTGCTAGAGTTGGCAAGGCCTGAAGCATTAATAGCATCTACCTTAGTTGCTTGCACTCGTTCTTTAATAGTATAAGTTCTTTCCTCTCCATCAGTAGAGGTTAAAGTAATAGTTTTACCGTCAGGGGCTCCGCTAATAGTAGCGTCAGTAGAATGAAAAGTAAAAGCCATTGTTCCGCCCGTTGCAGCAGAACCGTTAATATATCCTGTAGTTTTGACATCTACTCCTGCTAAAACTTTCTTGCCTAGAATATCATCAGTAAAAGTATTGATTGAATTGTGGGCTAAAGCTTTAGTTCCATCAGCAGCAGCTAATGCATCTGTAGTAGCTGTTTCTTTAACAGTAAAGAAGTTGGTTATAGTTGAACCAAACGCTTTACTTTGTTCGTTATAAGTGGGCATGTTACATCACTCCTTGCATGATTTGTTGGATTCCTTGTCCACCCGTTTGTTCTATATCCTGCATAGCCATTTGCTGTGCGGTTTGTGTAACAGCATCAGTAACACCCATTGTCTGCTGTTGTTCGGCTTGCATAGCCATCTGTCTTCTCTGTTCTTCTTCAGCCTCAGCTCTAACCTCGTCTTCTCCCTTAATCCAAGAGTCAGGGCTAAACCCAAGTGAAGTAATTAAAGCTCTGCCATACATGTCCCACTTGAACATCATTGCTGCCTGCTCGGGGAGATTTCTCACCATCTCACCCATCTGCATAAGCTTCTGTAAATCTGAATCTCTGCTTAAAGCTTGGAGACCGGTAATGATTTCAATATCTAATAAACCATCTTTAACGAACATATCACTGAGACGCTCGTCAATTGACCCGTCAGCTAGCATTAGGAAGACAGCTCTTGAAACAACAGGTTTCATTAAGTCTCTAGCAATTGCCGAGAAAGCTCCGCCAAGAACGTGCTCGAGCTCCTGTCCTATCATCCTAACGGCGGTTGCCGTAACTCTGTCTCCACTAGGAATACTAGAAGAATCTAACAGGAATGCTCTTCCTATTTCTCTTCTTAATATTTCTACACCCGACTGGGTAGCTGAGATCTGGGGCTGCATCGTATCAGCAGGCGAAATAGTAAACACCTCTCCCTGTCTTGCGGGAACCCAAGCACCAGTCGGTGACGAAACAATGTCATCTAACTCAGTCATTCCAGCCGGGTCACAAGCCATCCAGAATAACGAGGATGCGGTAATACCGTACACGAGACCTTCCGTAAAGGATTCAAGAGCCTTGATGTCACCAATCAAATCTTCTACATGAGATCTTCCATAGTTTTCTCCGGGTATCGAAGACCAACGCAAGGCTACAAACGGAGGAGTCTTGTACTCTCCTACATCTAAAGTATTACCGTCTTCGTCCTGCTTCTCTATAACCCAATTATCCGAGTCACCTTTGTAAGCGCGTACAAAGATTTTCTTGTAGCCCCTCTTGTGCCACATGGTTTGGGAAGAGGAGGACAATACAGCCTCATCATTGGCATCATCCATAGTTTGATACTCAATGTAAATTAACTCTTCCATATTACCATAAACGTCACGCCTAATACAATACCTATCAAGTCTAATAAGCCTAAAGTTGTAGTCATCATCCATGATTAACAGCACGTCACCAATAACAATGAGATGCTGGAGAACTTGGTAAATAGTTTCCCTAAGGTTTCCGGAGGATAACTTATTAAAGACCTGATAGCTCAGAGTTTCTAAGTAAGAAAAGATTTCAGGGTCCGGCTCAGCACCAGTTGTCATTTCAAACTTAAAGAAAGGCATATCGTTTAAGGGTAACAGGGCACTAAGCATTCTACTAGACATAGCGGTAACTCCCCGCGCAGCTGTGGAGCTATAGGGCTGGGGCAGCGGCTCTTGTTCAGTCCACTCTTCTGGAGGTAATAGAGAGGGAACGGTAAGGCTGCTGTAGTACCTACTTCTTTCTAGCTTGTGAGTACGAAGCCCATCAAGTATATTAAATCTATCTGATATATTCATGTAGTAAACTCAGTATACGAACCAGAACTTAAACCCTTTGCTAAAGAAGAGAACATGTTAGTAAAGGCCTGCTCTGGATCAGCTGCTAAAGCATCTTGCTGAGCAAAGGCTTCATCAACACTTTCTTCCTGTTGATCTTGAAGCTCCTTGATGCGTGCCTCTTCTTCTTTTCTTTTACGCAAAGCCTTACGTTCTTCTAAACTTTCCATAAACTCCCGATCTTCCCTAGCTAAATCTCTTTGAAAAGTTTGTTCCATACGAGCCTGTTGCGTTTGAAACTTGTACTCGTCTTTTCTCATCTGCAACGCTGCTGGGGAAAACGGATCCGGTGCTACCGGAGCTGCTGCTTGTGCTCCAAATCCCATAGTATACCTCCTTAAACGGGCCTGTTACGGCCACCCTGTCTTGTTCCTCTAAGAGCTAAAGTTAAACCCGTAGACTTGGGTTTAAACTTTTGAAAACCTTCTCTAGTTGCTAAGCTTCTCTTCTTTTCACCACGAAGCAATCCACCCGTGCCTCCTCTTTGCTCGGCCATAGCGGATATATTCATACCTTCTTCACCACGCTTTTCAGAAGTAAGTCTAGCTGCCTCTTCTTTTCTCTGCTTAACAAGAGCTCTCTTTCTGTCCATCGAAGAGTCATAGTACGAAGCTTGTCTCATCTTTTGGTTTAGACTTTCTTGGTAAGCCATGAACTCAGCTTGCTCTTGAGCTTGAGCTTCTTCATAAGCTCTCTGCTGTCTCTCAGCCTCAGCAGCTCGTTGCCTAGCTTCACGCTCGGCAATATCACGTCTATTCTGTGGGCCAATATCTGTATCAAACACGTCATCGACTACATCTGCGACAAATCCCATGGCTACCTCCTTTCCTGTTGCTTTCTTAACAACTCTAAACGTTTAATTAGATCTCTTTGACCAGATCTAAATATAACTCTGTTCTTAAACTCTTCAATGTCTTCATCAACATTGTACTCAAGAGGAGGAAACATCTCCTCCAGATACTTTATTAGTTCTTCTTCTAGTTTTGGCAGGCTTTTCCAGTTCTTCATTAGATTTTTCTACCTTATTAAGTCTATCGTGTAAATCCCTAAGGACTATCAATGTTTCATTAGGCGTTACCATAGAACCAAAACGTTCAAGCCTCGAATAAATACCTCGCAATTGATCACTCATGTGTTTTCTCCTACAAGATCCACAACCTCACAAGATCCACCAGTGCAAGCCAGTGTATGTGAACTAGTTGTCGTATCTTCTTTCTCATAGTTACTTAATTCTGACCAATCCAAGTTGTTTGGCATGTTATCTATAAGACTTAAGTATACCTCTTCGGTAATAGCTTCAAACGGAGCTTGCTCATAAACATGATCTGTGTGAGGCAGGAATGAAATACCCGACACCCACTCCCAGTTGTTGTAAACCCACTGACCAATGTCCATGAAGGTAGCATCGGTATAGTTGATAGTAACACTGGGCTTGTGATCGCACCAATACTTTTGATAAGTCAACCAAAGATCCAAATGAGACATGGGATCATATTCCTTGTAAGTCTTTGAGTCTGTAGGAGACTTGGTTGGGAATGCAAAGATAACAGTGTGCTCTGGCCTTTGGTTGCACGGCTCACTAGGGATACCGTTAGCTTCCATAAACCTACACAGCGGGTTGTCTTTGTCAATTCTTACCCGTCTGATGTAATAATCAGAATACCTAGGGTGAATACCAGAAGATGTTCCGGCAACACACGACGTAGTACCTGATGGCTTACAACATGTAATAGACTTTGAGGGACTGATGCCCAGAATCTCAGCCCACTTAACATTTGTTTCGTGAGCACACTTCTTAAGCTCTGCCAAAACATCTTCCAGTTCTTTGTTAGATGTAGACATAAGCTTGCTGTCAAAGATTCCCGTAAACGAAACTCCAAGCAGCCTCTCTTCTTCGCAGTTAGCCTTCCACTCAGGATCTAAGTAGGAAAACTTAGTGCAAGCTGATTGAATTGTACCAAGAATAGTAGCCATTCTAACCTTACGCATCAAGCTTACCTTGTCATCATAGGGTCGAACAACCACCTCAGTCAAGTTACAAAACTGCTTAGGTCTGAGAATGATTTCGCTACAGGGATTAGTTCCCCAGTTGCTAGAAGTACGGCCAGCCTTAGTAGCAATCTTATTCATTGCCTCCCGGTTACAGATTCCTCTTTCTCCCGAGTGCGAGTCATACAATGATGACCACTCCTCAAGGAATCTACCAAGAGATGGCTTGGACTCATACACCGCAGAGTTGTTAGCCAGTGACCTATGGCCGCTGGCCTCCCACCATGCTCCGGCTTTAGCGTGAGCCATCTCTCTGTCATTTAAATCTGACAAGGATATCAAGGCTGACCGCCTCACTCCTCCAGCAATTACGATCTCACCGATCATACATACAATGTCGTGGACCTCCAGAGGGGTCAGCTTTCGGCCTTCAGCTTCGTAGAATAAGTTAACAATAAACTTAAACAGTCTTTCCAAAGGCTCAGGACCAGAAGCCCTACCACCAAACGTCTTAAGTCTAGCTCCCTTAGGCCTGACTCGAGATGTTTCCCAAGTAGGATGGAACCCCTTATAGAGAGATGACATCAAGTCATTCAAAGCGTTAGCCCAACCCCGTCTGGAGTCCTCCACAACAATTTCTACCTTCTCTTCCCTTACAAGCTGCGGCACAACAGGAAGTTGAGAAACTTCTCCGGATTCACAAGAGAACCCTACGCCAGTACCGCAACAAAGGATGTAAAGAATATCTGAAAACGATCTAATAGAGCTTATTGGTAGATACGAGCAGTTATACAGGCAGGTATCATCTACCTCAGCAGCAGGACCAGCTGTCATCAAGGCTCTCATAGAGGGGAATACCTCTAAGTCCTTGGTAGCTTGACGGATATCGTCAAACCCATGCTCCAATACTACCGGGAAACGTTCTGAGAAAT
>TARA_R100000654_G_scaffold46315_4_pt1 | contig 11216 bp, 19 predicted proteins | sample TARA_R100000654 | Tara Oceans TARA_R100000654 (sample SAMEA2622473) | marine metagenome | biome: marine biome (ENVO:00000447); feature: surface water layer (ENVO:00002042); material: "saline water (ENVO:00002010), including plankton (ENVO:xxxxxxxx)" | depth 5 m
TAAAGAGTTAAATGATTTTATAGCTGAAAAAGTAGATAAGCAGATAAAAGGTGCATATTCATTTTCTATGGACTCATTAAGAGCTGTTTTGGCTGATGGTAAAAACAGAGGTCTTGAGGGAAAAGCTTTAAAAGATTGGGTTACAAATGAACTATCAAAGAACGATAAAGATCTTCTTACTGCTACAGACAACGATGCATTGGTACAAATACTGGATATGTTGTTTAAAAGAAACTTTTCTGGTAAAGGTGGTGATGGTAAAGTTGGTAAATACAACATAAGTGCTATTGCTAAATACTACGAGGGTTTAGTTGCTCGACACCCTCTGTTTAGAGTTATAGGACAAATATTCTTTAGAACACCTATAAGACTTGCAGAATTTTCTACAAGACTAGCTCCAGGCTTGCAGTTTTTTGCTCCAAGATTTGCAAAAGATTTAAGAGGTGAAAATGGAACTGTTAGACAAGCTAGAGCTATGACAGAACTAAATTTATCTCAAATGGTAATTGGTTATGGTATGATGAAATTTATAAAAGGGGAAGCTCAAGGTGCTCCTTTTAACTGGGTTAATCAAAAACAACAAGCACAAAACCCAGAGCAAGATGACCCTTATACAATTACAATAAATGGAAAACCAAGGAACATAGCTTTGTTTGATCCTTTTGGTGCTCCTTTAAGAATGCTTTGGAATATAATGCAGTATCAAGTTGATATTGAATTAAAAAGAGAACAAGGCGAGTTTATAAATGTTGAAGAAGAGTATCAATTACTTGATGAAAAAATACATGCAACTTTTTTAGGTATTGTAAAAACATTTAGAGATATGAATTTATTAGGTGCTCCTAAAGCTATAGGAGACATGTTAGATGAGCTTGATGATACTGACTATGAATTTGGTGATGCTATGTTTGAGAGACTAAGCCAAATATCTCGACAGTTTATTCCTTTTGGTGGACAAATAAAAAACACTTCTTATTTGTTTGACCCTGAGTTAGCTGACCCAGAGTACTTTGACGAGTATGCTGAATCAATGTTTAAAAGACAAGGAGCTACAAACTTTTCTAAGTCATACACTTTTTTAGGGAGACCAGCAGAAATTGTTGATTGGAAGTCATCTTTTGGACTAGAGTTTTTGGGTTATCCTAAAAAGCAAAAAATAGAAAGATACAAGAAACAGATTGAAGAGGATTTAAAAAGGCAAGGTAGAAAAGTTACCAAAAAAAGAATAGATCAAATTTATAAAAAAGAAGCAATAGTACACGATTATTTTTTAAATGCAGCTAAAGGTGCTGGCACTGCTTTTCAATTAAAACCAGAGTCTTCTATGTTGCCTGGTGTAAGATTAAATACAGTTGAAGTTACAGTAAGACAATATGACAAAACTCTAAAAAGAAGTGTTGAAGTACAAGGTAATCTTTGGGATTTAGTTGTTCAACAAATGAGAGATAATGGTCTTACTGATTTACTTTTTGATATTGCTGCTAATAAAGTTCCAATAGGAAGTGAAAAAGCAAAAGGACAAGGTATTACTGAAACTAGGTCTGAACTAGCAGACATTAAAAAAGATGCAATAGAAGATGTGTTATCAAGAATTGTAACCAATAAAAAAGCAACAAAAACAACAAAACAAACTCAGACTGGAAGTGATTTAATAGGATTGCTTAGATGGTATGAGGAAACAAAAGAGGATATGAAAGAAACTACTATTCCTCCTCTTGATATAGACCTAAAAGATTATAAACAACAATAAGGAAAAACTATGGCATTTGCTTTAAATCGTTATACTGGCAATAACAGTACCACTACATTCAGTGTACCTTTTAGTTACCGATCAACTGATGATGTTATCGTAAAGGTTGATGGAGTAACCAAGACAATTACAACTCACTACACTTTTCCTAGTTCTAATCAAATACAGTTTGGAACACCTCCAGCTCAAGATGCCATAATAGAAATAAGAAGAGCTACAAGTCAATCTACAAGACTCGTTGATTATGCTGCTGGTTCTGTCTTTAAGGAATCAGATTTAGATAACGATAGTATTCAAGCTTTTAATATGGCTCAAGAGTCTATTGATATTGCTGGTGATGCTTTAGTAAAAGATAGCACTGATCAATTTGATGCAACAAGCAGACGTATTAAAAATGTTACTAATCCATCAGCAGCTCAAGATGCAGCTACTAAAAGTTATGTAGATGCTAATGGAGCTACTGTAGCTGTTGGATCTGTAACGACAAACACTTTGAGTGCTGGTAGTAGTGCTACAGTTGCTATTACAAACTCAGGTACGACTCAAGCTGCTACTTTAAATTTCACACTTGGCATTCCAGTTGGTAACACTGGTGCACAAGGAAGTGCAGGTGCTGATGGTGAAACTTCACTTGCTGATGCTACAGCATTGGCTATTGCTTTAGGTTAAAGGAGAAAACATGGCAAATACATTTAAAATAAAAACTAAAGCTGCTGTATCAAACAGCTCTTTAGCTACAGTTTATACTGTACCGAGTGCAACTACTACGATTGTTTTAGGAATGTCACTATGTAATATTACTAGTAATGCAATCACAGCAGATGTGCAACTGGTTTCAGATACATCTGATACAGAAACAAATGCTAATATCTTTTTGTTAAAATCAGTAAGTATTCCAGCAAATACAACATTAGAAGTGTTTGGTGGTCAAAAGTTAGTATTACAAACAACCGATGTGGTTAAAGCTCAAGCATCAGCAGGATCTGCTTTAGACATGTCAGTATCAATCATGGAGCAAACATAGAATGCCTTATCTGGGGTCAGCACCAACAACATCGTTTCAGACACTAGCTAAACAAGATTTTTCTGTAAGTGCTACAGCAAATTATACGTTATCTAATTCAGTAACAAGTGCTAATGATATAGCTTTGTTTATAAACAATGTAAGACAAGAACCTACTACAGCATATTCGGCAAGTGGTACTGCTTTAACATTAACAGAAGCAACAGCAGGTTCAGATGATATGTACTGTGTATATTTAGGTAAAGCAGTAGGAACAATAAATCCTGCAAGTGGTAGTGTGGGTTTAGCACAGTTATCAGCAACAGGTACAAAAAGTAGTAGTACATTCTTAAGAGGTGATAATAGTTTTGCAACTCCTGTAAGTGGAGATAAATTTTATTCAGAAATGTTTATTGCAGTTGAACAACAAGCATATAATACAGCTGCAAGTCAAGGTTCTTCTGCAGGAAGTTATGTAAAATTAGGAATCAATACTGTAATGAGAAACGATATTACAAGTGCTTCTTTAAGTTCTTCGGTTATATCTTTACCTGCAGGAACTTATTATACTGAAGCATTTACTCCAGCAAATAAAGTTGAGTATTGTCAAGCTAGACTTAGAGACACTACTAATTCTACAAGTTTAGTTTTAAGTTCTGTGCAAAGATTTGTTACATCTTATACTGTGCATGGATTTCTACATTTAAAGGGACATTTTACTTTAAGTGACACAGCAAATATAGAATTTCAAGCTGTTGGAAGTGCAACAGATAGTAATGGTTTTGGTAGAAATTGTCCGACAGGAGTGTCAGAAGTATCAAATCATGGAAATATTATGATTATAAAGGTAGCATAATGGCTTGGGTTAAAATAGATAAGAATATAGTAATACAAAAACAACCTTATAAAGAAGATGGATTTGTAGAAGTTTTGGATTCTGTAGTATGTGGTCAAATAAAACAAAGTGATGGCTCTTTTGTTAATCCAACTCCACGAGAGTTGACATATGCAGAAAAGCGAGAACAAGAATATCCATCTATACCAGACCAATTAGACGATTTATATCATAATGGAATAGATGGTTGGAAAAAAACAATAAAAACAGTTAAGGATAAATACCCAAAGGAATAGATTATGCCATTAAGTAAAATATTAGCAACTTCATTATCAACAGGTGTTGGAGGAAAACTATTGAGTCACAAAATTACACAAATAACAGAAAACTCTGAAAGGGCAAGTGCAACTTCCTATGCAGATGATTTAGATTTTGGTAGTTTTACACCATCAAGTTCAAATAGTATTGTTCTTATATCTGGTGTTGCAAATTTTGATGGTGGAACTAATACATATTTATTTTATAAATGGGTAATAGATGGTTCTGATTTTTTATCAACAACATCAACTACACCAGTAGCTACTCATATTTTTTACAATAGTACATCATTAAATAATAATGCATATATGCCTTCAACAATATTTACAAGTATTACAAATACTGATGGTTCAGCAATACCAGTTAAATGTCAAGGTAAAGTTTCAAGTGGAGGCAACAATACAGTATTACGAATTAATAGAAGTAATAATAATAATTACTCAGGCTCACCTAGTACAGTTATTTGGTTGGAGGTAGCAAACTAATGCCCTATATTGGAAATCAACCTATAACAGGAAACTTTATAAAGCTAGACACTATATCTGTTGTTAATGGTCAAGCTGCCTATACTATGCAGAAAGACTCTGTTAATTTTAGTCCTGCAAGTGCAAATCAAATGCTTGTAAGTCTTAATGGGATAATACAGAATCCTAGTTCTTCATTTACTATATCAAATCATACAATTACTTTTGCTAGTAATCTTGTTACAGGTGATTCTATAGATTTTATTTTAGTATTAGGTGATGTTTTAAATGTAGGAACACCAAGTGATAACACAGTTACGAATGACAAGTTAGCTACTGCACCGACTCTTATATCAAAGGGAGCAGGTGGGGAAGGTGGAGCAATACAATTAAACTGTGAGGTGAACAGTCATGGAGTAAAGTTAAAAAGTCCAGATCATTCAGCAGGACAAAGTTGGACATTGAAGTTACCAGATAATTCACCTACAGCAGATAAGTTTCTTAAAGTAAAAAGTATAACAGGTAGTGGTGCTACAGCAGTAGGACAAATGGAATTTGCTAGTGCAGGTGGTTTAGTTAAATTAAAAACAACAGATGTTACATCAGCACAACCACTTGTTACATTTGACAATACAGTTTTTACATCAACATATAAGAGTTATTTAATTAGAATTAACGATTTTGTTTTATCAACAAATACGAATTTTAGATTTGCTGACTCACCTGATAATGGTTCAACATTTTCTTTTACAGGTAATGGAGGTTATTTTTATAGAACAATCGGAAGTGGTACAGAAGCAGGTGCTTCATTTGGCACAACTACAAACTATTACGAATTCAGTGGTTGGAATCATGATGCAACAGGCACTATAAAAACTAATTTTTTAGAACTTCAATTACCATATTTTACACAAACACAAAATAATAAAATGTATTATGGAACATATATACATCAGAACAATAATGGTAATCCATATTATATATTTTTTGGATTTCAAAGCTCACTTACAACAGCACAGAATTATATTAAGTTTATGGGTGCAAGTGGTAATATAACAAAAGGTCAATTTACAGTTTATGGGATAGTAGAATAATGGCAATACTTAGAGCAAACAATAATACTTTATCTAGCGTAACTGCATTGCCTACGGCAATAAGTACGGGTAGTAATATTATAGAACAAATACACGGAGTATGTGATGGTCGTTCTGTTACAGTTCCTAGTGGTACATATACAATGCCAAATGTTACAGCAGTACAAAGTTTGACAGGTAGCTATGCCGATTTAACAGGTTCATCTTTTACTTACACTCCTCCAAGTGGAACAACAAAAGTTATTTATAATTTATCAGCAATGTTCGCAAGAGATGGTGATTATCCTTTAGGACACTTTAAATTTTTTGTTGATTCTGACGAAGCAACTAAATTTAGAAGAACTATTCATGGGGGATATAGTATTTTCTTAGTAGAATTTAGTTATATAATAACTATTGGAGGAAGTGCTGATACAGCAAATGCAAATTTAGCTTCTTGGACATCTAATAAAACTATGAAAATGACAGCCAGAGAATATGCTGATGGGTCTGGTGGTAGTGGTAATTATGCAAGGATGCACGCAATAATTTATTGGGATGGTACTTCCACAAGTGGTTCTGGTAATGGAAATGCTTATACAGCACCTATGCTAACAATAACATCATTGAAAGATACATAAAATGGCAAGAATATTTGAAGAAGCACTTAATGCAAGAAGAATGGAAAGAAATCTTTTATTACAATCAACAGATTGGGAAGTTATAAAAGCATTAGAATCTGGACAAACAGTTTCTGCTTCGTTAAAAAAATATAGACAAGCATTAAGAGATATAACAGAAGGTGTTAAAACTTTAGATGATTGTGATAATATGAAATTTCCAACTAGAGATTAAGGAAAGGAGGTAAATATGTCTATTTATAAAACTAAAATGGTTAATGGTAAGGAAGTAGAATTAACTGCTGACGAAATCAAAGAACTAGAAGCTAGAGATAAAGAATGGGCTGATGGTGAGTACGACAGACTAATGGCTAGTATTCGTGAAGAAAGAACTAACCTTCTTGCTGAGTGTGATTGGATGGGTATGTCAGATTTAACTATGTCTGCTGATTGGAAAACCTATAGACAGAAGTTGAGAGATATAACTAAAGATGTAGATACAGTTGATAAAGCTAAAGCTGTTACTATGCCAGAGAAACCTAAGTAATGCAGTTAACTAAAAACATAGTGCGATTTAATAATTGGTTCGTATCTATACCTAAAACTATGAAAGGAATTTGGGATAAATCTGAAAACAGGTGGGGTTACAAAAAAAATGTCAAGTAAAAATATTCAAGATGTAGCAACAGAGATGGAAGCTCACGAAAGGGAATGTCAAGTATATAGACAAAATACACAAAGAAGTTTAGATAATTTAGAAAGTCGTATTAAAAGATTGGAGTTGTTAATTATGGCATCAACCATGACAATTCTAGGTTCAGTATTCTTATTGCTATCTAAAGGCTTATAAACCAGTGCTTGATCCTATAAGTTTGGCAACAAGTGCATTTGCTGCCATAAAATCTGGTGTAGAAATTGGTAAACAACTTAATGATTTAAGCCATCACATTGTTAAATTTGTTAAGCAAATGAATGTTGTTGAAGAAGAACATAAGAAGAAAAAAAGCAGTTGGTTTACCTCTTCTAATGAAGAGGCTTTAGATACTTACTTTAAGCTTAAGAAAGTACATGACATGGAGAATCAACTAAGAGAACTCTTTATGTGGTATGGTGCTCCTAATGCTTGGGATGAGTTTATAGCCATTAGAAGTGACATAAGAAAAAAGAAACAAAAAGAAAAAGAAAGAAAAGCAAGAGAACGAGCAGAGTTAATTAAGATAGCATCTTATATCGGTATTGGAGTCTTAGCTATGGCTGCTATCGTTGTGTTTGTTTTAAATTATAAAATGTTAACATCCAAATAGGAGAACTATATGATTTTTGGAGCAGTAGCTGGTTTACTTGGTGATGTAGTCAAAGGATATTTTGAGACTAAAAAACAAAAGGCCAAACAAAAGTTATTACAGGTACAAGCAGAAACAAAAATTATGGAGAAGAAGGTCACTGGTGAAATTGAGTGGGATATAGAAGCCCAAAAAAATTCAGACAGCTCATGGAAAGATGAGTGGCTCACCATAATTTTTACCATACCATTAATTATGCTTTTGCTAGGGCAAGAAGAAAGAGTACATACTTTCTTTCAAGCTTTAGAGACAGCTCCACCTTTTTACCAGTATTTGTTAGGTGTGATTGTAGCTGCCAGCTTTGGGTTTAGAGGAGCTTCTAAGTTTCTTAAGAAGTAGAACAATGTTCTTTAACATTAAGTATTGGTGGTACGGATATCTGTGTCATATAGGAACACAGTTATCTATGCTCGGATGGCATAAACAAAAAGATTTATTAGAAATTAAAAGGAGAAAAGAATGGCTAAAAAGGATCAGGAAATCTTAAGTGAAATGCACTTAGCACTAACAGAAGATCTTCTTAACAGAATTAAATCTGGTGAAGCTAAAGCGAGTGAACTTAATGTTGCTCGACAGTTTCTTAAAGATAACGATATTACAGCAATACCAACAGATGACTCAGCTATTAAACAATTAGTAGAAGAGTTACCTTTTGACGAGGATGGAGATGCCTTACACTAATGTTAGGAATCTTAATTGAAGCAACTGCTTCTATTTCTGCTGTAATATCTGTATGGAGTTATGGCAATCACTCAAAGTATGCACCTTATATAGGACTTATTAGCCAATGCTTTTGGTGGACATTTGCTATCTACTTCAACATGAAATTCATTATGTTATTAAATGCTTTTATGACATTTACTCACATAAGAAACATATTTAAATACAAACAATTAATTAAGGAGAAATAATATGCCAATGGGTAAAGGAACATATAAAAAACCAGGAAGACCCAAAAAGAAAAAGAAGAATAGTAGGTACTAATGATTACTTACCTACTTATTAATTTAGCAATTTATATTATATTTTAAGGAGTTGATATGGCTAGACCAGGATTGTATGCCAACATACATGCAAAGAGAAAAAGAATAAAAGCTGGTAGTAAAGAAAAAATGAGGAAGCCTGGACAAAAAGGTGCACCTACTGCTGCTAATTTTAGACAAGCTGCAAAGACAGCTAAGAAGAAAAAAAAGAAAACTAGGAGAGCTTAATGGCTAAAGGCATGAAACATTACTTAAGATCAGGCAAGGAGCATAAAGGCTCGATGCACAAGATGTCTAATGGAACTGTACATACAGGCAAAACACATACAGCTAATAGTAAAAAACTTTTTCATTTTAAAGATTTATCAAAAACAGCAAAAAAGAAAGCGAGAGCTTAATGGCAAAACTTACAGCAAAACAAAAAACTTTACCAAAACATCTACAAGCTAAAATAAAAAAGGCTAAGATGAAAAAAAGAAAGGCCTAGGATAGCCTGAGATTAGCATTTGCAACCCTAATAATAGTAACAGTCGTTATTTCTGATAGTGGCTCTGTACGAGCTTTATATCGCTAAATAGGAACAATAGATGCCAAGAAAGAAGAAATCAGTCAAATTATCAGTCGGTAGAGGAGAAAAACTCTCTACAAAGAAAGGTGCAGGGTTAACAGCTAAAGGAAGAGCTAAATATAACCGAGCAACTGGTAGCAATCTAAAAGCACCAGCACCAAATCCTAAGACTAAAAAAGACAAAGCCAGAAAGAAAAGTTTCTGTGCTCGTATGAGAGGTGTTGTAAAAAGATCTAAAAACTCAGAAAGAGCTAGAGCTTCACTAAGACGATGGAAGTGTTAGGTAAGCTAAAAGACTTTAAGAACTTTTTGTACGTCTGTTGGAAACATCTTAACTTACCACATCCAACACCAGTCCAATATGACATGGCTAATTACATACAAGATGCAACACTTCGCAGACTTGTAGTTCAAGCTTTTAGAGGAGCTGGTAAATCTTGGATAACATCGGCATTTGTATGCCACCAACTCCTACTTGACCCTCAGAAAAACATATTGGTCGTATCAGCATCTAAGACAAGAGCTGATGACTTCTCTACGTTTACTCTGAGACTAATCCACGAGATTCCTATACTTGCTCATCTCAAACCTAGAGATGGACAAAGAATGTCTAAGATCAGCTTTGATGTTGGTACAGCACAAGCAAGTCATGCACCCTCAGTTAAATCTATGGGTATCACTGGCCAGCTAACTGGATCACGAGCTGATATCATTATTGCAGACGATATCGAGTCTGCCAACAATTCCCAAACACAACTTATGCGAGACAAACTCTCAGAGACAGTCAAAGAGTTTGAATCTATCGTTAAACCAGGTGGTCGTATATTATTTCTCGGTACACCTCAAACTGAAATGTCAGTGTACAATCAGTTAGACGAGAGAGGTTACAAGACTCGTATCTGGTGTGCTCGTTATCCTGATGATAAACAAAAGGTAGCTTATAGCCATAAACTAGCACCTATCATTGGTGAGTCTGATGGAGAAGCAGGTAGTCCTACTGATCCTAAACGATTCGATAAAGACGATCTGTTAGAACGTGAGTTATCTTATGGTAAGTCAGGGTTTGCCTTACAGTTTATGCTTGATGTATCTCTATCAGATGCTAACAAGTACCCTCTCAAGATTAATGACCTTATGGTTCTTTCAGGAGTACACACCTGGGAAGAAGCACCAGTCAGCCTAAAGTGGGCATCAGGTGTAGACCAATTAGATGCCTGTAAGATGCTGCCTAACCTTGGACTAAAAGGTGACTACTGGGTAGCTCCCATGCACATAGCAGATGCCTATGCCGAGTGGGAGGGATCAGTAATGGCCATCGATCCTGCTGGTAGAGGTAAAGATGAAACTGGTTATGCTGTAGTAAAAATGCTACATGGTAACCTATACCTAACAGCATCTGGTGGACTACTTAATGGTTATTCTACTGAAAGTTTAAGAAAGCTCTCAGAGGTCGCTAGAGAGCAAAACGTCAACCAGATGATAGTTGAGTCCAACTTTGGTGATGGTATGTTCTCACAGCTCTTAAAACCAGTTCTAGCTAGTATCTATCCTTGTACAATAGATGAAGTTAGACATAGTACACAAAAAGAGAAAAGAATAATAGATACACTAGAACCAGTATTCAATAGTCATAAACTCATAGTAGACGAGAAGATTATTAAGGATGACTTTGAGTCAACACAAGATCTTAAGTATAAGTTGTTCTATCAGATAACACGATTAACAAGAGATAGAGGTGCACTCATCCATGATGATAGACTAGAAGCTCTATCTATGGCAGTTAACTACTGGACTGAAATAATGGATAGAGATGCAGAAGATGCTGTAAGTGAACACAAAGAAAACTTACTAAGAGAAGAACTAGATAGGTTTATGGAACACAATATAGGGGCACAAAAACAAAACCATAACTGGATCAATAGATAAAAATCTATGTGCTACTGGTTATAGATAGGGTCAGGGGAAAGAGATACTATAAGAGTACTATAAGTGTAACTATAAGAGTACTATAAGTCTTTACTATAAGAGTAATTATAGGAGTAGTAATAAGAGTAACACTATAAGTATACTTAGGGTTAACTTAGGGTAAACTTAGAGTTGACTTAAAGAGTACTATAAGTGTACCTATCCACTCCTGCATACACCTTTTTATTTTGGTACAAAAATATGAGGGGGATACACGCATAGTATGGCCATAATTTTCCCCATTGTGATTATCGCAATCATCAAATTTTTAGGTGGATAGTGGCAGTTAAAATG
>TARA_R100000654_G_scaffold9025_2_pt1 | contig 11187 bp, 5 predicted proteins | sample TARA_R100000654 | Tara Oceans TARA_R100000654 (sample SAMEA2622473) | marine metagenome | biome: marine biome (ENVO:00000447); feature: surface water layer (ENVO:00002042); material: "saline water (ENVO:00002010), including plankton (ENVO:xxxxxxxx)" | depth 5 m
TACCTGGACAATTACTGACATCGACTTCAGGCGTGGCCCAATGCTGGACCCGCCGCTAGATGGTACGACCCTGACTGCGAATGGCAGAACCGGCACTGGGGTAACAGTTACAGCAAGCGCGAACACTTTTGTATCCACAGATGTGGGAAGACTGATCAAGCTTCACGATGGATTCGCAGAGATTACGGCGTTTTCGAGCGCTACCAGTGTCACTGTCACAGTCAAGGAAAACGAAGATCGTCGGTCTGAGCTCATGCCAAGCATGACAGCGACTACGATTTCATTTAAGGAGGGGTCAGGAGGTTCAAGTCTTGAGCATAATGATCGTTTAGTAGATACCAGCGGGAGCTTTTTGAGCGAAGGGTTCAAGGCTGGGATGAAGGTGACTATCACCGGAAGCACCAGCAACAATGTGAGCTCCGCACTGATTGTGACGGTCACAGCAGATACGATTTTACTGGCTCCATCGGTGAGCCTTTCTGAGGGGTCTGCTGGGGACACTGTCACTATTGCTGGTGATCTTGTTGCTGATGATGAGTTTTCTCTAGGAGCCTTTTCGACAACGACAGGGTTTCCATCTGCTGTTGCTTTCTTTGAGCAGCGGTTGGTGTTTGCTAATACGACTAACAATCCGCAAACATTATTTTTCTCTGTCGGTGGTGACTTTACTAACTTCACCCAAGGAACCAATGATGACTCAGCGTTGACCTATACCATTGGCTCAAATCAAGTCAATGTCATAAGGTATCTTACTAGCTCAAGAGTTCTTTTAGTTGGAACCACTGGCGGTGAATTTGTGGTCAGGGCTGGTTCGGTAGATGCACCGATTAGCCCAACCAACACGCAGATAAAACGTCAGGCAAGCTATGGGTCTGCTGACATCCAGCCAATTACTGTAGCTAACGTGGCATTATTTGTTCAGCGGGCGGGGCGCAAGTTGCGCGAGCTAACCTACAGTTTCAACACAGACTCCTATCTGGCCCCTGATATGACACTGCTTTCTGAGCACATTACTGAGGGTTTGATTAAGGAGATGGCCTTTCAGCAAGAGCCTGACAGCGTGGTCTGGTGTGTCTTGAACAACGGCAAGTTTGTCGGTATGACGTACCGCAGAGAAGAAGATGTCGTAGCCTGGCATGAGCACATATTCGGAGGCGTCAGCGGCGCTTGCACAGTTACGGTGACAGACTTTTCAAACATTGCTACCGGCACAAAACTGACTTTTACTAAGTCAGATGGCAATACAGTGACCTTCACCTCGGAAACTGCTGGAAGTAGTTCTCCATCCTCCTCACTTGGTTTTAGGCCAAACACCTCGAATAACGTTACTGCTGATAATATTTTTACAGCAATCAATGCTCATGCCGATTTTACTGTTGCGAATCCTGCAGCAAACGTAGTCACCATCGAGGAAACGCAGAGGGCAGGGTCTGGTTTTCTTTCTGTTGTCAGCACAGATACGACGAGGCTGGCGACCACAGATCAAAGCTTTGCGCTCGCTGAGTCTGTGGCGGTCATCCCGTCAGAGACTACTGAGGATGAGGTCTATGTCATTGTCAACCGCACAGTCAACGGATCAACCAAACGATTTGTTGAGCGACTAAAACCAATCGAGTTTGGCTCCGATATTGAGGATGCGTTCTTCATTGACAGTGGGCTCACGTACTCAGGCAGCGCAGCAACGACAATCAGCGGGCTGTCTCACTTAGAGGGTGAGAGTGTGCGGATACTTGCAAACGGAGCAACACATCCCGACAAGATAGTCAGTAGCGGGGAGATTACCCTAGACCGATCTGTGACAAAAGCACAGATTGGTCTGTCTTACGAATCAACTTTGCAAACGATGAGAGTTGAGGCCGGTGGGACGGAGGGTACGTCTCAGGGCAAGACAAAAAGAATACGAGATCTGACGATTCGGGTTCTTAATTCTGTAGGCGCCAAGGTTGGCCCAACAGAATCGAATCTGGAGCTAATTCCGTTCAGGGATAGTTCGATGGCGATGGACAGCCCTGTGCCACTATTTTCAGGCGATAAAGACATTGAGTTCCCATCAGGTTATGATTCTGATGGGTTTATTGTGGTGAAGCAGGATCAAGCACTCCCCTTGACAATCCTATCAATCTTCCCGCGCTTACAGACATTTGATAGGTAGATATGGGCGCACCAGCAGCGGCAACAGCAGTAGTCGGGTCATCACTTCTCTCAGCGAGAGCTACGATGCAGGCGGGGAAGGCGCAGGCAAACGCTGCCTCATTCAATGCTCAGGTCAATGAAAGAAACGCTCAGAAAGCGCAAATTGATAAGCGTAGTGCAAAACTAGGCTCTGAGCTTGCGATTCAAAGATTTTCAAGAGAATTTGGAAGAATACAGGCAGAGACAGGCCAAGCGGTCAGGAAAAATGGTTTTGTTGCAACAAGAGGCACTCCTGCGCTTATCGCGTTGCAGAACGCAAGAGAGGCCGACCTGGAGATCGCCGCAAGGAGATTCAATGCAAGTGTTGAGTCAAGAACATTTGACGAGTTATCTGTCGAGCAAGAATTACAGGCAAGTTTGAGCAGGATGGAGGGGGCGGCAGCAAGTAAAGCCGCCAGAACAAGGGCGGCAGCAACCTTGCTGGGCGGAGCTAGCTCTGCTTATACAACGTACAAGACGACATGAAAGTTCCAACATATACGCAAGAAACGACAGCGACACGCGAAACAGGATCTCGAAACCTTTCTGTTCAAGCGAGCGGCAGAGCGCTGGCCGCTCCATTTTTGGAGTCTGCTGAAACTTTTCGTAACGTTTCTAAGGAAGCTTTGCGGCTGTACGGGAACCAGTTAAGAACAGAGCGAAATCTAATCGAGAACGAAGAAGCTCTTAAGTACAAGCGAGCTTTGGATGAAGCTGAAGAGCAAGCCAAACAACAAAAATTCGATTCGCATGAAAAATATGAAATTTATTTCGACAGTTTGATGGATAAACACAAAAAAACTGTTGATGCCGATTTTGGAACCGAGAACAGAAAGAAATTATTTTTCCAGAGGATGGACGAGTCTCAGATAACAAGACGTGCAAATGTAACGACAGACGCAAAAAACCAGATCATCGCTCGGAGGAGCGCTGTTTTTCTTGAAAATTTGGCTGAACAGAACTCTGTTGTCGTCGATACATCTATGTCTGGGAACCCTGTTCAAAGAGCAGATGCCCAAAGCAAACTATCAAAACTTTATGATCAAGCAGAAGAGGATGGCCTGTTTGATCCTGTCGACCTCTATAAATTAAAAACGGCCAACGACAAACAAAATATTATAGATAGCTTGACTTTTAGGATTGATCAGGCAAGCAGTGCTGCTGAGTTTGAGTCACTTAAGCGAGAGATAAAAAGCATTCCTGTCGGTGAGCTCAGTGCAAGTACTATCCGAAGCTTAGGAAATATTACCCAAGCCGAGTTCAATGAATTGGTCCGAGAACAAGAAACTGATAAGCAGAAAAGAATAGCGGAGCAAAACCGGGTCAGTCAAAAAGAGCTTAATACTTTAAAACTTAGGGTTCTCCGATCCCCCCCTGAAGAAATTGAACGAATGCGTCAATCCTTTGTAAAAAAAGATTTCACTGGATTTGATTTTACTTTGGCTGACCAGGTAAGGGCGTTGGAATATGTGAGCTCACGGGCTGAAAAAAAATCGTCTGCGCTTGCAAGTCAGAAAGCGTCTTTAGCTGAAGACCTAAAAGCATCAGTGCAGTTACAAGATACAACTGTTGAAGATATGCGGCCTTTACAAGAGAGAGCTGTTGCTCTCGGTGATGAGGAGCTCATACAAGATTCTATCTTGTCTACGGAGGTTGTCAGATATAGGAACGATATAAAAGGCCTTGGGCCAAGCCACATCGGTACGAAGATTGACTCTCTTGAGAGCATGGAGCCAGCGCAAATATTCGCGGGGTCCACCGCAAGCGAGCCAGTTTTAAAATTACAAAAACAGCGACTCATCGAATCCATGAAAAAGGAACAGCAACGTTCATTCAAATATCTTAATGATGGATTTCCCGTGGATTACATAGCAGAAACCGAAGAGGTAGAAGCAATTCAGTTCACGGAAGAGTCAGTGAGCAAGCGCCTTGATCTAATGACGGAGGTCGCAGGAGTTTACAAAGAGGGCTCAGAGCAATCCATAGATCAAGTCAACCGGAGCATGCAACCTTTCAGGGCGTCTGAAGTTGAGTTCTTAGGTGAATATTTGGACGGAAATGAATCAACCGCAAAAGAGAAAGCAGATGCTTTGATTGTTTTGAAGCCGTTGTTGGACAAATACCCTCAAGCCATAGAAAAACTAGCCGAATCAAAAAAAGCCGATGTATACATGCTTGCAAGTCAACTACCAGTGCGAGTGGCCGCTGGGATCATAAGCGGGCTGAACGAGCCAAAAACTCTTGGGCAGATTACGGAGCAGTCTGTTAAAGATGCTGTGATAGACCAGCTAGGTCAGACTTTCAAATATATTTCTGATGGCAATGTCACTCAATCAACGATAGAGAGGGCAGTGGTTGCGCTGGTTCGTCATACTGGCTCGATCAACATGCAAGATCTTGATTTAGAAGGTGAGGTTGAAAACGCAGTCAATGCTATCACGGGTGGCATTGGCAAAAGAGGCGACACAACCTTTGAGTTGCCAGAAATTATGAAAGACAGCCTCGGTAACGAGATCACAGATCTTGATGAAAAAAAAGAATTGATGGAGCTCTGGTTTGAAAACTTTTCCGTAGACATGATTCTGGCTTTTGCTCCTGATGGATTGACTGAGTTTGGGAGCGATAGGCAAGCTTTAGAGACTGTTGCTAAAAAAATCAGAGATGAGGATTTTCTTCCAATTAGCATCAACAACAATAGGTATGCTTTTGTGCAAGGGTCTGGCACGAATATGAAAGCGCTCTTTGAAGCAGATGGAATGACAGATTTTGCGGTATCTTGGAACGAGAATGTTGAACAGATTCTTTATGACATTATTGACGAGAGGCGTTCAAGAACTAACCGTGGGTTGATTGAGGTAAGTCCATAATGCCTTTCTTGGGCGATAGGGGCGAGCGGTCTTTTAGACAAGCCGTCACTCCAATAGAGCTATATGAGGAATCAGAGTTTTTTGAAACCCTTGGCGCTGCTTTTCAGCTGACTGTTGACGAAGAGCTTTCTATCTCTGCAATGCGAAACCGTGAAATGTTTGAGGAGCGAAATGAGAACGTCAAGTCTTTAATCAATGATGGCGTGATTGATCGAGAAAAATATACCGATCCCAGGGGGCGTTTCGACTATGACCGATTATCTAGGGATCTTGAGGGTACAGATTTCTCTGGGTTCGTAAAAAACAGTGCAGCATTGCGTGAGGAGCGCAATGAAATGTTGCGTATTCGTAGGGAGAGAAATCAAAAAGTCATTGAGCGTGGATCAGGTTTTGCTCAATTTCTCGGAATGGGCGGCGGATTATTGCTTGATCCTATCAACCTAGCGACTGTTGGCGGTGGTTTATTTCTGACCGCGGCGCGAAGCGGAACTGTTTTAGGGCGAGCCATGTACGGACTCAAAACAGAAGCTAGCATTGCAGCCGCTTCTGAAGCTGCGATACAACCCTTTGTTTTTGCTCATAAGAATGATATCAATTCGCCTTTTTCTGTGGACGATGCGCTCACAAACATCGCTGTCGCATCAACGCTGGGTGGTGCTCTTGGATTTGGATTTGGTGGGATTGCAGGATATTTTGGCAGAGCCGCTGAAAAATCGAGAGAAGCATTTGTCAATGCTTTACCAGACAAGCCTATTGAAGTGGAAACAGGCAACGTTGCGTTTATCCAAACAAGGTTTCCTTCTTTTGTCCCAACTGGCGAAGGCAGAACATCTGTCAAAACCACTTTTGACAAAAATCAAATTGATGAAATTGTAAAAAGAGCAAAACAAAATCGTGAAACATTAACTGAAGCTCAAATATTGAAGCGCAATCAGATTGAAGAGATACAGGATCGGTACGATATTGGAAAGATCGACAGCGCAGAAAAATCGCGCATGATGGATGATGCAAATGTGCCTGTTCGAAAGATTGAAGAGCAAGTACAGAAAGACGATATTATCCTTGATGCGATTATGGATGCTAGTGGTTCGAAACTATTTCGCGCTGGTGTAGTAAAGATGCGCGACCTCAGCGAGCTTGTTGAGGATTTTGAAGTTGAGCGCCCTGATACCGCAAACAATATTTTGGCAAAACAGCTTGATGAATATTTAGAGCAAGACATCGAGCAGCAAATAGCCAATATTCCGAAAGCCGTCGCAAATCTCGAAAAAGATTTAGCAAGGTTGCAAAAACGCGACAAGACAATGCAAAGCTGGATTGTCTCAAAGGGAGGCTTGAATAGAAAAGACTTTGAGTCATCTGGTAATTTTGATAAACCAGACTTCAACCCAAGAACGAGTGGGTTGTCTGTTGGATTTTGGAGATCAGGTAACCAAGGGCTCACCGTAGACGGATTGATTGAAGCCCTGAGCGAAGACGGAACGATTGCTTATAATTTTCGTTTTGAGGAGGGCGTCCAACCATTAATGACTAATGAGGCGATAGAGTTCGTCGAGGGCATTGTGGCGAATCCAAGGTTGCTCAGGTCCACGGAGGCGAGGGTAGAGGCAGAAAATCTTGAGCGCCAGATTGTAGAAATAGGGCGCTTGACTGAAGCAGACATTCGAGACGGCCAGTTGCAGCAAAGATTTAGATCTGCTCAGGAAGGGATTGCAGCTAAGCAGCAAGGGGCTTTAGTACGGTTCCAGCAAATAGCAGAAAAATTTGAGGAAGACCTTCTTGAGCCTGAAGATTTTCTCCCAGACAGAGACTTTGCTGACCTAAACGAAACTGATATTGAGATTCGTGATTTAGAAAGAAAAGTTCTGGAATCACAGGGTTTGAGCGAGGTGCATGATCGCAATATGGCTGAGTATGCAAGGCTTTCAGATGAAGACCAAAATGTAGAGATAGAGATTGATGGTGTGGAAAGAAACATCAAAGATTTTGTTGATCAGCAGGACAAGGATTTATCAGCGTTGAATGAACTGAAGAGGTGTGTGAGAGGTGTCTAGATACGAGCAATGTATGCTCAAGCTTTCACAGGCAGAGCAGGATGAAGAAAGGCTACGTCAGTCTCTCAAGCAGTCTATCGAGCAGTCGATGGAAAGAGGGATTGATCCAGAGATTGTGGTTGATGAATTGGTCAATAAAATCTCTAGGGCGAAGAGAGAAGCAGCCATGCAAGCTGTTGTTTTGCAAAGAGTGCGTAATGATTTCTTGGGATATACGAAAACGATTTCTGGCGAGACGCCTAGTTACTACACAAAACTAATGGCTTTGTTGACCAAAGATTCAGCATTTGGGGCGCCTTACAGGAATGTTGAGTACACGGCAAGATCATATTCAAAACGATTCCATGCAGATCTATCAAAAATGCTCGAAAGGTTCCAGGTCAAGGGTCTTGGCTTTCTTCAAGATGAGAAAAATTTAAATAAACTGATACGTGCGATCTATGGCGAAAAGACAGACGACTCTGCGGTAAATCAGTTTGCAAAAGATTGGCTTCAGCTTGTTGACCGCACCGTTAGCCTTAAAAATAAATTTGGCGCATCTATCTCCAAGAACGAAGACTTTTTGTTGCCTCAACGCCATGATCCAGGCGCTATATTGAAATTAGCAAAAGATCGGAATGATGCAAAACGAATTTGGATAGACCGGATCAGGGACAAGCTTGATTACACTAAGATGCTCGACGACCAAGGAAGACAGCTGACTCAGCTCGAGATCTTTGGAACTCAGGATGAAGACGGTTTGCTTGGCAATGTGTTTGAAAGCATTGTTACGGGTGGTCTCAACAAAGTCGGGCCACTAGAAGCCCCAAGGACAATGGGCCGTAAACTATCAAGGAAAGGATCAGATCAAAGGGTCTTGTATTTTAAGGACGCTGAGTCTTGGATTGAATATCAAAACGACTTTGGGCGAGGGGATATATTTGGAACTCTTGTTGACTTTATCGAGTCTTCAGCAAATGACATTGCCCTGCTTGAGCTCATGGGGCCAAACCCAGAGACAACGTGGAGAGTTTTTCTAGCGCAAGCGCAAAAAGCAGGAGTCAATAACATTCAGTCTAGACGTTTGCAGGACACATGGAATGTTGTGTCTGGGAAGGTCAACGAAGGTAATCCTATGGCTTTTGGAAACATGTTCCAAGCCATTAGAAATATTGATCAGGCGGCCTTACTTGGCTCCGCATTTATATCTGCAATTTCAGATATCGGCTTCCAACTGATTACTGCTTCATACAACAAAATGCCAACCTATAGAATACTTGGGAAAACTTTGCAGACGCTTACCAAGCCGGGCGCAGACGAAAGAATCGCTGCTCAAATCGGCTTAGGCGCTGACGCATGGATTACGATGGCTCACTCATCGAACCGCTTTGGTGAAACGTATGGTATCGGGCCGACATCGAAAATAGCAAACGCTGTTATGAAGGCGTCTTTCTTAGAGCCTTGGACCAACGGCAACAAACGAGCTTTTGGCATGGAATTTTCTGGCCTGCTTGCAAGATCTTTTGATACAGAATGGGAAGCCTTGGATGCTGGTTTTCGTAGCATGATGGAGCGAAACGGCATCGTAAAGAGAGAGTGGGATCAGTTTCGGTCAACGAAAATACTGGAGTATGAGGGGGCTGTTTTTGCAGACTTCAATTTGGATGAATCTCTGAAGTTTCAGTCGATGGTTCTTCAAGAGACTGATATTGCAGTGCCAAGCCCAGATGCCAGAGTGCGATCTGTGCTGACAATGGGTAGGACAAGAGGTACGCCGGAAGGCGAGTTTTACAGATCATTCTTTGCAATCAAATCGTTTCCTATCACGATTGCTTTGACTCATCTCACGAGAGGCTGGTATGCAGGGTCACAAGGTAGTCGAGCCAAGTATCTGGGAAGCCTTCTGGTAACTACCACAGCGCTTGGCGCCATTGCTTTACAGGCGAAAGATATTGTTGCAGGGCGTGATCCAAGGGCTCTGAATAAAGACGGGGGTATGGTCCCTGATCTGGACTTTGTAACAGCAGCGATGCTCCAAGGTGGAGGCCTTGGCATTTTTGGGGATTTTGTATTTGCCGATAACAGTCGTTTCGGAAAAGGATTGTTCGAGACTCTGGCCGGGCCTTCCTTCGATACTGCTGACAGACTCGTAAGATTTACTAAGGGAACTGTTCGTTCAGTCATCAGCGATGAAGAATTTAACATTCTTGGCGAAGGCGCAAAAATTATTGACCGATATACGCCAAGTATCTGGCAGACTAAACTGTTTGAGCAAGCATTCTTCCAATCGTTGCAGGAGATGGTAGATCCAGAGGCAGACAAAAAACTACGTAGGCTTATGCGTTCACGAGAAAAAGAATACAATCAGGGTTTCTGGTGGACTCCTGGCGAGTTCAAACCTAGACGAGCTCCTGATTTTGCGAATGTAATTGAGGAATAGAGCATGACAGTATCGAGCACCAATAACATTGTCACGTATGCGGGTAATGGCAGCACTACTGTTTTTGCCTACACATTCAAGACCTTTGCTGCATCTGACCTGGTGGTGATAGAGCGCACTGACAGCACAGGCGCAGAGGTTACTAAGACCTTGACCACGCACTACACGGTCAGCGGGGCAGGAACCGATAGCGGTGGAAACGTGACCTTTGGTTCTGCACCGGCCAGTGGTGTGACGGTGGTCATTCAGCGCAGTCTTGATCTTACTCAGGCGATTGACTATGTAGAGAACGATCCTTTCCCAGCGGAGAGCCATGAGGAAGGGTTGGACCGCGCTGTTATGCGCGATCAGCAGATCAAAGAGGAACTGAGCCGGTCCATCAGGTTCCCTGTCGGTGATAGCGGTGTGAGCTCAGAGATACCTAGCGCAACAGAAAGAGCAAACAAGTTTCTATCATTTAACTCTTCTGGCGTTCCTACTGCGACAGCCGCAGATCTGACAGGCTCTTTTGGCCTCTCTGAAATGAAGGACGATCTGACACCTCAACTCGGTGGCAACTTAGACCTAAATAGCAAGAACATCACTGGTTCGGGCAATATTGACACCACAGGCACTGCTGCTATATCAGGCAACACGACTGTTGGTGGTACTCTGGGGATCACCGGAACAACCACTGCGGCAGCAATCAATGCGTCAGGAAATATCGGGGGTGTAAACCTCACGGCATCAGGGACATTAAATGTTACTGGAAACACTACCCTCACTGGCAGTTTGACTGCTGATGGGCTTGCCTATCCGACAACCGATGGGTCAGCGGGACAATTTCTGAAGACCGATGGTAGTGGCACGTTGAGCTTTGGAAGTGTGGCTACCTCGGACGCTGGGCTGCAAAGCATGCAAGTTTTTACTTCAAACGGCACGTACACCAGACCTACTGGAATTACTAAGGTCAAAGTCACTGTCATTGGTGGAGGAGGTGGTGGTGGAGGCAGCAGATCACAGTCAGGAAACGGTGAAACAATAGCTGTCGCTGGTGGCGGTGGAGGTGGAGGAGCTACCGCTATAAAGATCATTGATGTTTCTTCCATCTCATCAACCGCTGTTACTGTTGGTCCTGTTGGCTCTGCTGGCCCAAGCAGCGGCGGCAACGGAGGAACTGGTGGAACCTCTAAGTTTGGTGGAGATTCTGACTCTCATCAGGTGACTGCTGCGGGTGGAGCACCTGGCGGGGGAGAAAGCAAAAACAACACTGGGATAGCTAACAAGGCGGGAGGTAGTGGTGGCTCCACAACTTCTGGGGCTACGCTGTCCATTGTTGGGAGTGATGGGTCGCCTGGAGTGGTAACCACGAACAGTGGTATTAGCGGTCAGGGTGGGGCTTCTTTCATGGGAGGCGGTGGAGCAGGTAGCAGCATCGTTTCAACGAACAGTTCAAGTAGCGGGCTCGCCGGGAATAATTTTGGTGGTGGAGGTTCTGGGGGTATATCAAAAGCAGAAGACGGGGCAACTCATAACGCAGCAGGAGGCGCTGGCTCTGCTGGGGTAGTCATCGTTGAGGAGTTTGCATAATGGAGAAGATTCTTAGAAAGATTCTCCGAGTTCCGCTTGAGAGTCCAGCACCTGATCCAGTATTTGACCCAGATCTTGATCTTCAGTTTGCGAGAGACCTGGCGCT
>TARA_R100000654_G_scaffold15520_4_pt1 | contig 11172 bp, 19 predicted proteins | sample TARA_R100000654 | Tara Oceans TARA_R100000654 (sample SAMEA2622473) | marine metagenome | biome: marine biome (ENVO:00000447); feature: surface water layer (ENVO:00002042); material: "saline water (ENVO:00002010), including plankton (ENVO:xxxxxxxx)" | depth 5 m
AGGGCTTACAATTCCTAGTGCTAAATTACATGTTCAAGGAAAAGTAAAAATTAATAGTGCTACAGCACCTGCAGGTAATGCAGAATTAAACATAGGCTACGTAGGTGGCGGAGAAACTAGGTCAATAGATATACATGGTGGCTGGACTGGAAATGAAAGTAAATCAATAACTTTTACACACGGTACTTCGCTTGCTGACATAGTTGGTCAAATTAATGTTCAACATACTAGTCCAGGTTCTAGAATAAGATGGGGAAAATTATTCCATAGTGGTAATTCTAGCACTTATACAATGACATTGACATCAACATCAACAACAACAGCAGATCTAACTGTCGCGGGCAATATAACTGCTTCAGCCGATGTAGTAGCTTATTCTGATAAACGATTAAAATCAAATATAAAAACACTTGACGGGTCAAAAGTATTAAAAATGCGTGGTGTGTCATTTGATAAAGAAGGCCAAAAAGGTAGTGGGGTTATAGCTCAAGAGTTAGAAAAAATTGCACCTGAGTTAGTAAATAATGATAATGAATATAAAGGAGTTGCATATGGTAATTTAACTGGTTATCTTATTGAAGCTATAAAAGAATTAGAAGCTAGAGTAAAAGAATTAGAAAACAAATAATATGGCATTATTACATGAAATAAATAACGGATCAGAAAGATTTTCAGTAGACGAAGTAGGAGCAGTAAAAATAAACAATGCTTTTACTTTACCCACTGTAGCAGGTGTAAATGGTTATGTGTTAACATCAAATGGTTCTGGTGCTTCTGCTTGGCAAGCATCTACAGGAGGAGTTGGTGGCGCTGGTACTGGTCAAAAAGTAGCAAAGTTTGCTGGAACAGGTACTTCATCTACTCTAGGAGATGGCCCAATAACTTTTTCAACTAATGATTCAGCTTTTGCAGGTGCAATAGCAACATCTGGTAATATAACAGCTACTGCATCGAACGCTACAATTTCAGCTGCTGAAAGCGGTGGTGCTACAACAAAAATAATGGGTGCTAGTGTGGGTAGAGTTGGTACATCTAGTAATCATAACCTTGAAATTTTATCAAATAACACAGCAGCAATAACCATAGACACTTCACAAAACGCAACTTTTGCAGGGAATATTTCAACAACAGGTGATATAAATATTAACGGGGGAACGAGTTACAATGATAAAAGTAATCTTTATCTGTCTAATGGTAGGACTTTAATACAATCTGATATTGTAAATGCAACCGCTAACGGTGACACAAGTTTAGATTTTCAAACAAGAAGCGCAGGTTCATTAGCTTCAGCTATGTTTATTGATGAATTTAGAAAAATAGGAATCGGAACTACTTCGCCTGATTGGGCTTTAGATATTGAAGCTGTAAGCACTGGAGTTCAATTGCAAATAGGTAGAACTACTACTAGTGCAGGCTCTACTTGGATGGGTTCTGATTCAAATGGCTTTCATTTAGGCGTTGGGGCGTATGGTGGTGGAAACTCTGTTTCTGATCCTAATGGTTTTACTGTAGATACTTCTGGAAACGTTGGAATTAAAACAACTCCTAGTACTAGGCTACATGTGTCTGGAAGTTTTGATCCTGATGATGCACTGGGATATGCTTTAATCGAAAACACTAGTACAGCTGGCGCATCTGCTGAAAACTCAGCTATTAATGTTAAAAATTATCGTGGCACTTCTCAATTTATGCAGTGGGAAGGAAATGGATTAAGGATTGGTAGTAGAATTTTAACTAATAGCGGCGTAGGTGATGTTTATTTTACAGCTGGAGCAGATAGTGTTAAAATGGTTGTAAAAGCTGGCGGAAACGTAGGAATCGGAACCACAAACCCTAATTTTAAACTTCACTTAGCAAGTACTGGTGCTGATACTCTTTTACGACTTGAAAATACTACTACTAATAGATACCCTAATCTAAGATTCACAGCGGCAGGTGCAGAATATGACATAGGTGTTGGAGGTACTGGAACAGCAACAGGGTATGTACATAATTTTTATATTTACGACATAACTAATTCTGCGCCTCGTATTACTTTAACTCAAGCAGGAAACGTAGGAATAGGAACAACTGTGCCTAACGCTAGGTTAGAAGTTTTAACCTCTACTGCAGGGTTTAGCAGTATTATTAGAAACACAAACGCAAATAATGACTCTAATGGGTTATTAGTTAAAGCTGGTACTCAAGGTACTGAATATGCTCTTAAAGTTAGTAACACTAATGATACTCAAAACTTTATGTCTATAAAAGGAAGTGGAAACGTAGGAATTGGAACAACTTCACCTTCTTCTACTTTTCAAATTGGTGGTGGAACTGCTAATGTTTTACAAAAAATACATGGTAGTGGAACAGCTGGTATTCAAATATTTACAAATTCACCCTCTACTGGTACTAAAATAGCCTCTTTAGAACAATATTTTTCAAACGAAGGGTTTTTAGGGTTGTATTATAATGGTAGTCAAACAGTTAGATTTAGAGCAAATGGCAAATCTTTTATTAATGGAGGGTTTGTAGGAATCGGAACAACAAATCCTTATTATGAGTTAGAAGTTCAAGGGCAAGGATATTTTAGCTCACATTTATATGCACACTGTTTAGGTGTTGGAGCAGCTACACCAAATTCTTTAGGAGTTATCAGAGCAGCTGGAGATGTTATTGCATATTATTCATCAGACAAAAGGTTAAAAGATAATATTGTAAAAATAGAAAAGCCTTTAGAAAAGCTTGATAAAATTAACGGATATGAGTTTGATTGGAATAACAAACAAGAGCTTTATAAAGGACATGACATAGGAGTTGTTGCTCAAGAAGTAGAACAAGTATATCCAGAACTAGTAGAGACTCGCAAAAGTGGATATAAAGCTGTTAAATATGAAAAATTAGTACCTTTACTTGTAGAAAGTATAAAAGAATTAAAAACTGAAATAGAACAACTTAAAAAACAAATTAAATAATGGCATTACCAAGTTCAGGACAAATAAGTGCAAGTCAAATAAACGCAGAGGTACCGGGTAGATCAGCTACAGCTCAAGCTCCTTTGTCTGGAACTAGCTCTACTCCACAAGCAGGGTCATTAGTAAAGTTATACGCTACAGCTTCACCACCTGTAAATCAATCAGCTCCACACGCGTATTCTGAGTTTTATGGAAGAAGCTTTGTGTCTTTAACAAGTTTTTTAGTTGGAGCGGGTATAGTAGAAAGTGGTAATACTGCGTGTAGTACACTAGGTTCTTCTTTTACATATTATCATGACGGAAGTGGAACTTATCCTGCTGTAGGAGATAAAGTGTATACTAATTCTAGTGGAACAACTCCGGCATCAGGAGGCACAGGAACAAACTATGCTGTATTTGCAGCTGGACCACCAGCACCACCAGTTAGATATTTTAGACTAACAGGAAGTACAGGAACTGTACAAGCAACAAGTACATGTCCTTAATTAATAAATTAAAACAATAAAAAATGGCAATAACTTATAAATGGATAATTAACCAAATGAACGCACATATCCAAGCCGAAGGCGAAGATAATGTAATATATACAGTACACTGGACTTATTTAGGTTCTGAAGAACACGAAGGTAAAACATACAGCGCTTCACAAATAGGTGCGCAAGGTTTTACTTATGTAGCTGGAGAACCTTTTGTACCATATGCTGATACAGAAGATTTTGAAAAAGTAGTAATAGGATGGCTTGAAGATGTTTTAGATGTACCAGCAATGGCTAAGTCTCTAGAAGATAATATTAAACTACAAATTACACCTGTAAATGAAGATTTATACTTTACATGGCAAAATCCAACACCACCAGCAGAATAGTGTAAGTTTTTAAAAAAACAAGTGATACTATAATATAACCTATATTGCTTTGCAATATAACCAAAATATGTTTAACCTTTAAAACCAATAAAAATGACTTATTTTTATTATAAAACCAACACTTGGGGTAACTCCGACCAACAAGTGTCCGAAGATACCAGAAATACCTGGGAATTTTTTGCTAAAAAGAAAAACTGGAGAATTGTACAACTTCCTAATGGTTATTATCAAACAGAGTGTCAAAGCTTAACTGCTGATAACAAACCTAGTGGTGAATGGACTGATATTACTAGAAGAGAAACTATTGAAGCAGCCGAAGCTGCAATCGACGCTAGTATTGAACATTATCAAAAACGTTTAGAATACGCTAAAGGTCCTAAAGTTGTAAAAACATTTAAATAATCAAATAAAATTAAATCAAATTATGTCAAACGCGATTGTTAAAAATCTGAACTTTGGTTCGGATGCTAGAGACAAAGTGTTTGCCGGTATTACAAAACTTACACAAGCTGTTAGCTCCACATTAGGAGCTAGCGGTAAGTGTGTTATGCTTGAAAACAATACTGGTAAACCTATTATAACCAAAGATGGAGTTACTGTAGCTGAGTCAATAACGTTGTTAGATCCTGTAGAAAACATGGGCGCAACGTTACTAAAAGAAGCAGCTAGCAAAACAGTAAAAGAAGCTGGAGATGGTACTACAACAGCAACAGTACTAGCTCATGCTATTTTAAAAGAAGCTTATAGTTTACATGTAGAAGAAGATGTAAGAACAATAAAAGAAGGTATAAAAAAAGCAACTAAAAACGTAATAAAATATTTAGAATCAATATCTATACCTGTAGATGGTGATATGATAGATCAAGTTGCAACTATATCAACAAATAATGATGCTAAGCTTGGAAAAATAATAGCTGATGCTTTTAGAGCAGCTGGTAATAACGGAGTCGTTATGTTAGAGCCAACTGACTTACCTCAAACCACGTATGAACTGATTGACGGAGTTCCTTATGAAAGAGGTTTAAAAAATATACATTTTGTAACTAATCAAGATAAAAAAACTTCTGAACTAGATAAACCTTTGGTTTTGTTAGTTGAATCAGAAGTTGAAAATGTAAGAAAAATACAAAGTGTTTTAGAGTATGCTATAAAGCATAATAGATCTTTGCTTATTATAGCAGATGTAGACAAACAAGTAATGTCTGCTTTAGCTATGAATAAAATAAAAGGTAATATAAAAGTAAATGTAATTGATGCACCTATTTATGGTGTAAGTAAAAAAGAAACATTAGATGATTTAGCTTTACTTACGGGTGCAACTATTATAAATGAGGATTTAGGAGACGATATAGATTTAATTGGGCCTGAACATTTAGGTGAGTGTTTAAAAAGTGTTACAGATCAAAACGAAACTATATTACAACTAGAAAAAACCTCAGATGCTGTAAAAGAAGTAATCGCTGAGCTAGAAATAAAACTAACTAAAACTAAAGATCCTAATATGGTTATTAAGTTAGAAAAAAGATTAGCTAGGTTATCGGCAAAAGTAGCCATTGTTAAAGTTGGTGCAAATTCAGAAGTAGAATTAAAAGAAAAACAAGCTAGAGTTGAAGATGCTATATGCGCTACCAAAGCTGCTATAAAACAAGGTATTGTTTCAGGCGGTGGTATTGCTCTTTTAAATGCAGTTGAAAATGTGTCAGCTTCTTCACCAGGAGAAGAAATATTATTAAGAGCTATAGAAGCTCCATTTAATACTATTTTACAAAATGCAGGTATTCATGAATCAAGAGTTAATGCTGCAGCTGGAGAAGGATTAGACGTGGTTACAGGACAAAATGTAAATATGATAGAGCAAGGTATTGTAGATCCTTTGCTTGTTACAAAAAGTGCTTTACAAAATGCTTCATCAGTAGCAACTACAATATTATCTACTGATTGTGTTATTAACAATTTAAGAGTTGGTGATGAAAGCAATAGGTAAAAACTTAGTAGTTAGTTTAGTAAAACAAGGTATTGCTAAAACTAAAGGTGGTTTGTTATTAGGAGAAAAACAAAGAGAAGATACAAGATACACAGAAGGTGTTGTAGTGTCTGTAGGTAATGATGTTGTTGGAATAAAAGCAAACGATGTTATTTATTTTGATAAAAATAATGCACACCAAATAGAAGTTAAAAAAGAAATATACACTGTTGTTAATATGAGTAGTGTAGTTATTGTGTTGTGAGAATAGAGCCAAGTGACATTAGAAAGTTAAACTTATTAAAACATTATAGGGTTATACGAAAATGGGCTTGTAAAAATCACAACTTAAATGATGCAGATTTAGAACTACTTATTTATTTAGACTGTATAGAATTATTTACTAAGCACGATTTTAAAATCGGTACTTATGCTTATAGCTGGGACAACAGGCGCTGGAACAGATTACTTAAAGAAGGTTGGATAACGGTTTGGAGAATTAGAAACAGGACAACCCAAAAGTATAATATCTATAAAGTTTCATTTAAGTGTAAACAGCTAATAAGTAGAATGTACCGTATTATGCTTGGTAAAGAAGATATACCTACAAGCACTCATAGAAATAAAATAATGAAAGGTAAAACTTATATGGACAAGGTTTTGCAAACATCGATTAAACATGCTAACAAAGATAAAAACAATAATTATGGCAAAAAAATCTAAAAAAGAAGAAGTAAAAGAAGTTTCTTCTATCGACAAAAAAATAGCTAAACTAGAAGCAGTTATAAAAAAGCTAAAAGCTAAAAAATGAGCGATAAACAAAAATTAAAAAAAATATCTGCTGAATTAAAAAAAGCTGTTAAAATGCACACTAGTCAGCACGAAAGACTAGATAAAATGGCAAAAGGGCCAAGTATGATGATACCTAATGTAGCTGGCAGTTTAAAAAACAATATGAAAGTTCAAGAAATAGGTAATAATCTTTTTCAAGGTGAACAGCTTGCAGAGCAAATGCAACAACGTAGAACAGATGATCCTGTAATGCCTCCAACGCCAGATCAAATGGCGCCTTTGTATATGGATAAAACTAAATACAAAGCTGTTAACGTTCAAGACTTACAAGATATGGGCGCGGTAAAGTCTGATAAAAAAGGCCAATATGTTGTAAACGAAAATCCAAAATCAGTAAGAGATACTTTAAGATTTCCAAAAGGTACTAGGCATTATTCAGGTAAGAAATATGTAACAGGTCAGTTAATAGATGAATCTGATTTTGAAGATATTATAAAAAAAGTAAATAAATCATAAATTATGGCAAAAAATCCAGGACAAACAGGAGCTGATGCAGTATGGGGTGGACCTCATACACCATCAAATTTAAAAAAAGGTAATCCAAGATATGGTATGGATCCTATGCAGGTGTTAAAAGCTGATACACCTTATAAGGCTGGACCTATAACACAGCTGGCTAAGTAAAAACTCACTATAATGAGTGATAGAATAAGTGAACATATATCGCTTAAGGAAGCTATTAAATCACACACTGCTACTCGGTTAGGTATTGAAAATATTCCCAGAGAGCAAGATTTAATAAATATGAAAACTATTGCTGAAAAAGTTTTTGAACCTCTACGTAAGTTTGTAGGTGGTCCAATAGCTATAAATAGTTTCTATCGCTCACCAAAATTAAACTCTGCTATCGGCGGAAGCACATCCTCTCAACATTGCATTGGTTGTGCTATTGATATTGACGATACTTACGGACATGCTTCTAATGCTGAAATGTTTAATTGGATTAAAGCTAATTTAGATTACGATCAGATGATATGGGAGTTTGGTACAGAAACAAATCCAAATTGGGTTCATGTAAGCTACGTTTCTGAAGAAGCAAATAGAAATAGATGTTTAGAAGCTTATAAAGAAAAAGGTAAAACTAAATACAAAGTAATATAATGGCAATAAAAGCAAAAGAAACACCTTTAGAAGGTAAAATTAGTCCAGCTTGTAAAACTGCTGCAAAGAAAAAATTTAAAGTATGGCCAAGTGCTTATGCTTCTGGTTGGGGAGTAAGATGTACTAAAGCTGGTGGACCTGGTAAAATGGGTAAATCAAAAAAGAAGTAATGGCTAAAAAAAGACCAGAGTGGAAAGACAGTAAATATGCTGATGCAAAAGGTAAGTTTAAAGATTTATCTTGTGATGCTCTTGCTAGTTGGCTTATTAAAAGTAGAAAAGGTAATAAAAAAGCTATTGTAGGTAGTTTAAATCAGCAAATAGTTTTTAATCGTAAAAAAAATCCTAGCTATGCTAGCAAAATGAAATGTGCTAGAAATAAAGCTATGAAAAAACTAGGCAAAGATGCCTAAAGCTTATAGAGGAGTTTTAAAAGCCCGAATAAATAAATTATATGGAGGTGATGTGACTTGTGGTAAAGTGAAAAAACTAAAGTCACGACCAGGAGCTACAAAAAGAGACGTGCAGTTGGCTAACTGGTTTATCAATATGCACGGCTGTAAAAGATGAATATATTTGATGATTTTAATTTAATTAAATTTAAAAATCAAAAACCACCAACTGATAATTCTTTAACAACTTTAAAAGAAATAAAAGAAATTGATAACTTAAAAATAGATGTAAGTTTTGTTAAGTATTATGACGAAGTTTATGACGTTTTTAAAAAGATAATAGAAAAAAATGGTTATGAGTTTCCTTCTGATTTAGTTAAGTATTTAATAAATAACAGTAGAGAAACAATATTAAATTTAAAAAATTATCATAAAAGATCAAGACCTAACGAAATAGCTAAAAACTATAATATAAACTTAGATGTTGTAGATTTAAAATCTGCTAAAACAAAAGCTTACCCTTCAGGTCACTCAGCTCAAGCTGAATTAATAGGATTAGTATTAAGTGATATATATCCTAACTTAAGATCTCAAATAATGAAAGAAGCTAACAATATATCTTTAAGTAGAAATATAGGTAGATTACATTACGCTTCTGATAGCCAAAACGGTTTAGATTTAGGTAAAGCAATGTATCAACATTATAAAACAAAAGCAAATGCCTTATATACAAAATAATCCACTGTCATGCTGGCAAGGTTATAAAAGAAAACCTGGTACAAAAGAGTTTTCAAAAGGTAGTTGCGTAAAAGTTTCTGATTCACCGGCTACAAAACAAAAAGGAGGAGGCACAACAAAAACCTGTTTACCTGCTTCTAAAATAAAAAGCATGTCTAAAGAAAAAAGAAAAGAATTAGTAAATGCTAAAAAATCTGCCGGTGCTAAAGGTAAATATAAAAGATCATCAAAAACAAATGTAAAAGGTGCTAGAAAAAAAGGTGCTACATTAAGAGACTGGTTTGAAAAAGAAGACTGGAGAAGAGTTGATGATCCTAGTAAAAAATGCGGAGAATAATTATGGCTAGTAAATCACCAAACAATATAAAAGAAAAAGCTTACGAAAAGCAAAATCGCGCAATGCGGGCTAAACATAAAAGAGAAACAGGAAAAACTCTTGGAACTAGACAAACATCTGGGACAGGTAAACGTAGAGTTTCTTTTGCATGTAGGTTTGCTGGTATGGCTGGAGCATTAAAAGATGCTAAAGGTGAACCAACTAAACTTAAAATGGCTCTTAAAAAATGGGGTTTTGGTAGTAAAGAAGCTGCTAGAAACTTTTGTAATAAAAACAAAAATAAAAAATAAAAAAAAATGATTAGAAATTATTACACAGAAGCTTATAGTTCTGCAGTGGTGCCATCAGTAAGTGATACACTGCTTATAGACGGAAGAACTAAAAGCACTACACCTCAAGGTGCTTGGAAACAATACAATTTATATGTTGGTGACTCCCCAGCTACATTACCTGTAACTACAACTACAGATAATACAGCTGTTAACAACTCTACAGCGGTTGGTTTAAAATCACCTAATCCACTTATAAAAGCTGGTATGATAGTAAAAGGTGCAGGTTTACCAGACGCTGGCTTAACAATTGCAGCTGTTGTAGATGCTAGCAACTATACTTTATCTCAAGCAGATACTATAGCCGCTGATGCTACATTAACATACACATACGCTGCTAGTTCAAAATTAAAAGTATTAACTGTAAATAATGAAACTGTAACGTTTCACAATCCAGTTAAAGGAGAAATACTACCAGTAAGCGTAGTACAAGTGTTTGCCACAGGCACGGAAGGTGGCGTAGAAAATTTAGTTGCATTAAGTTAAAAATATAGTTATGCCAAATCCAAAGAAAAAAGCAGCAAAGTATTTAAAGTCTATTAAAAAAGATCCTAAAAGAGAACAAAAATTAGATTCAATACAAAAAAGATATTATAAGCAATTTGATCAATTTGACATGGGTAGTAAAGTTGATGGTGGAGAAAAAGATTTTGATAAAAATTATAATATATTAAAAAAAGCCGGTAAAGATACTATATTCGGTATGAAACAACCATTAAAAAAAGAAAAAATGGATAAAAATTTAAAAAAAGAAGCAAAATACGATGCTAAAGAAGCATACAATAAAAATCTATCTGGTAAAGCAAGATTACATTATTTAGAAAATAATATTGCTGACAGATCATGGATGTCAAAACATTCTAAATCTTAAAATCATGTTGTTTAAAAAAACAAGAGAAGAAAGGATAGCTAAAAGACAAAACAGAAGAACTTCAAGAATTGATAAAAGAGAAAAATTAAGAGAAACTAGATTTAAAGCAAGAGATCATAATAAAGAAAAAGAGTACAAAGAAAAAAGAGGTACTGATGTAGGTAACTTTGTTAGAAGATTAGATAAAGTTTTTTTACAATCTAATCCTAGTAGTTCTGATCACAAACAAAACCTTGTAGATACAGCTGTAGATTCAGATTATATTGCAAGGCAGCAGGCGCTTACAGATAATTTCAATCAACAATTAGAAGAATTAAAAAGCTATAAAGTTCCAAAAGTTTTTCAAGATATAGACCACACAACAGTAAAATTATCAGATCCAACTTCTAAAACACCAGCATCAAAATTAAAAAACCCAATAAAAAAATATAGTAAAATGGCAGAATCAGCAAAACAAGAAAAAAAGAACTTAATGAAAGACATGCCTGTCGACGAAAGAGCAGGTATGACTATGAAAAAAGGTATGTTTCAAATGAAAAAAGGACCTTTTCAAATGAAACCAGGAACTTCAAAAAGAGGTCCCTTAGATAAACAACTAAAAGGTAATCAACACAAATTACCAGATCATTTAAAGAAAGCAATAGAAGCTGCTCCTGAAATGAAAGATCCAATGAAAATGAAAGAGCCTATGAAAATGAAAGATCCGATGAAGATGAAGGATCCGATGAAAATGAAAGATCCTATGAAGATGAAAGATCCAATGCAAATGCA
>TARA_R100000654_G_scaffold4712_2_pt1 | contig 11166 bp, 8 predicted proteins | sample TARA_R100000654 | Tara Oceans TARA_R100000654 (sample SAMEA2622473) | marine metagenome | biome: marine biome (ENVO:00000447); feature: surface water layer (ENVO:00002042); material: "saline water (ENVO:00002010), including plankton (ENVO:xxxxxxxx)" | depth 5 m
AAACAAGCCCTAGGAATGTTTTAATCCTGTGTTTTCGGCGTGTCCCCCAAAGCCGGACTGACGGAAGGATCCTGCTGAGGCAATGGCTGCGGTCTAAGCTCACGCATATCAAAACCATTAGGTTGCTGAAACACCCGTAATCCAAATTCCGGCATAATCGCCAGCAGATGGTCAAAAATATCTGACGCAATGCCTTCGTATTCAATCCAGTTGGTGGTATTGGTAAAACAGTAAATCTCTAATGGCAGACCATTGGCTGTTGGCTCAAGTTGCCGGGACATCAAAGTATAGTTCTGATGAATGCTGGGATGATTCTTCAGATAATTGGCGACATAAGCACGGAAACTGCCAATATTGGTAATTCTTCGCGTGTTAACCGGTTCTTTGCCCCATTCTGCTAACTGCTGATTCCATTTATCAATATCTTTCTGTTTCTGCTTTAAATAGTCATTCATCAGGCTGAAACGATGTAGTTTTTTGCATTCATCATCTGAAAGAAAATGAATACTTTGCTGATCAATCAAAAGACTGCGTTTAATCCTGCGACCACCGGCTTCCTGCATGCCGCGCCAGTTTTTAAACGGATCGGTCAGAAAACGTTTGGTGGGGATGACACTGATGGTTTTATCCCAGTTCTGCACTTTAACGGTATGCAGCGCGATATCAATAACATCACCATCAGCATTGAGCGGCGCCATTTCAATCCAGTCACCGACCCGGATCAAATCATTTGAACTGATTTGCACACTGGCGACCAATGACAGCAATGTGTCCTGAAAAATCAACAGCAATACGGCGGCCATTGCACCCAAACCGGACAACAGTATTAAGGGTGAACGGTCAATCAGGGAGGCAATCATCAGAATTGCCGCAATCGCATAAATAGCGATTTTGATTACCTGGATATAACCCTTAATCGGTTTCAAGTGCGCATCAGGACGTTTGTTATACGCCTCATTTACGATGGTCAGTAAACTGCCAATACCAAGTGCAATGGTTAATACAATAAATGCCGTAGTGACATTCTGTACCACTGCCACAGCGACTGGCGAAATATTGGGGATGATAACGATTCCGGCGGACAAGATAAGCGCCGGTACTATATTCGCCATGCGCCGGATAAAAGATGAATCCGCTAAAGATGAATAACGGCCTAACTGACTGTTTCTAAGGATGCGATAGACGCCGCGAACCAGAATACGTTTGACCAGCCAATTTGCGATCCATGAGACCAGGATCAATAAGCACAGGCCAATTAGCGTGTAGAGATGGGGGTAGTTCTCCAGCCATTCAGTTATAAGATTGTAGCTTTCCACTTTGTGCTCCGCAGCGTTGCATCAGGGGGCAGATTGTAGCATTCAAACGGCTGATAAATCTGGGCCATAATGTGGTGTTTAAGTCGGCAATGTTTCCGTAAAGTTTTGAAGGCCATGCAAATTACTGTATATTGGCGCGTTTTCCAAACAAGCCCTATTATCAACGTGAAGCTTAATCCACCCTAGAGTATTACTTCCCCCGGGACCTTTCTGGTCCTTGATGTTTAACACATCGTCCCCGCCAACAATGCGGTTGTGCCTGACATAACCACAGTTAAATGAATGCAGTCGACATCAAAATGTCACGCAGCTTGGCAATAATTTTTTATCTGAAAAAAATCTTTTGAACACAGGAACCTGAATTAATGTTGCAAAACCTTAGACGAGATTGGTTTTCCAATGTCCGTGCCGATTTGATAGCCGGTATTGTTGTTGCTTTGGCGCTTATACCTGAAGCCATCGCCTTTTCTATTATTGCTGGTGTTGATCCCAAAGTGGGCTTGTATGCTTCCTTTTGTATTGCAGTCATTATTTCCATCGTGGGTGGACGCCCTGGAATGATATCTGCTGCAACCGCGGCAATGGCAGTACTAATGGTGACATTGGTTAAAGAGCATGGTTTGGAATACCTGTTGGCAGCCACTTTGCTTACCGGGGTTATCCAGATAGTGATGGGCTATTTAAAACTGGGAAATTTAATGCGCTTTGTTTCACGCTCAGTGGTGACAGGCTTTGTTAACGCGCTCGCTATTTTGATTTTTATGGCGCAATTGCCTGAACTGACAAACGTGACCTGGCATGTTTATGCCATGACAGTTGCGGGCCTGGGCATTATCTATCTCTTTCCCTATATTCCTACAATTGGTCGGTTATTACCTTCTCCATTAGTAACTATTATCGTGCTTACCATCGTTGCAGTTGTGTTTAACATTGATATCCGCACGGTTGGTGATATGGGCGATTTACCAGATACGCTGCCTATTTTCCTATGGCCGGATGTACCGTTAACTTTTGAAACGCTGACCATTATTTTTCCTTATGCCATGGCGTTAGCTGTAGTTGGTTTGTTGGAATCAATGATGACGGCCACCATTGTTGATGATTTAACCGATACCACCAGTGATAAAAACCGTGAATGTAAAGGTCAGGGTGTTGCAAATATTGGTTCAGGGCTTTTAGGCGGTATGGCGGGTTGTGCGATGATTGGTCAGTCAATTATCAATATCAAGTCAGGTGGACGAGGACGATTGTCAACAATGACCGCTGGTCTGTTTTTATTGTTTATGGTTTTGGTACTGGACGATCTGCTGGTTCAGATTCCAATGGCTGCTTTGGTGGCAGTTATGATCATGGTTTCCATTGGTACATTTTCCTGGGCATCAATACGGGATCTCAAAAAGCATCCAATCTCGACCAACATTGTGATGGTGGTTACTGTGGCCGTTGTCGTGTTTACTCATAATTTGGCTTTGGGTGTGTTTGTTGGGGTATTGTTGGCAGCCTTGTTCTTTGCCAATAAAGTTGCCCACTTTATGGTGGTCAAAAGCGATCTCAGTGATCAGGATACCAAGCGTCGCTATGAAATCAGAGGGCAGATATTCTTTGCATCATCGGATAAATTTGCTGCGTCATTTGATTTTAAAGAAGCTCTGGATACAGTCGAGATTGATTTGACCCATGCCCACTTTTGGGATATCACCTCGGTCTCTGCCCTGGATAAGGTAGTGCTCAAATTCCGTCGTGAAGGTACTGAAGTGGAACTGGTTGGTATGAATGCAGCCACCGCGACGATTGTCGACAGATTTGGTGTGCACGATAAGCCGGAAGAAGTCGAAAAAATACTCGCCGGTCACTAATAAATAGAGGATTGAGAGAGATGACAAAAGTAATAGCCTGTATTGATGGTTCAATAACTTCACCTGCAGTCTGTAAAGCTTCGGCCTGGGTCAGTTCTAAGTTACAAGCACCATTGGATTTATTACATGTGTTAGATAAGACCGAGTATCCCAAACCAGAAAACAGTAAAAACCTGTCTGGCAATATTGGTTTAGGCAGTCGGGAACATTTGCTGGAAGAATTGGTGGAGCTTGATGAGAAGCGTGGTCGGCTGGCTTTGGAGCATGGTAAAAACATTTTGCAGGATGCCAGAGCATTAGCTCAGCAACATGAAGCCGTTGAAGTAACTACGCATCAACGACATGGCGGGTTAATGGAAACCTTGTCTGATTTGCAAGATGATACCCGAGTGCTGGTGTTAGGCCGTCAGGGCCAGGCGCATGAAAATGAAACGCATAGTCTGGGCAGCCATCTGGAAAATGTTATCCGTGCATTGAATAAACCTATTCTGATTACCTTGCCAGAATTCAATGTCCCGCAACGCTTTATGATTGCTTATGATGGCAGTGCAACGGCTACCAAAGCATTGGAAAAAGTCGCTGAAAGTGACTTGCTAAAGGGGATGCCAGCCCACATTGTTATGGTGGCTGAAGAAGATAATAACCATCAAGCTCAGATAAATTCTGCTGTACAACGCCTGACAGAGGCTGGTTTTGATGTCACTGCAGCATTAATTCAAGGCGCAGTAGAACCTGCTTTGCATCAGTATCAACGTGATAATGATATTGAGTTACTGGTCATGGGCGCTTATGGTCATTCGCGTATTCGCCAGTTCCTGGTTGGCAGTAATACTGCCAAGATGGTCAGAATGAGTGATATCCCAATCCTGTTGCTTCGTTAATGGAAGTACTTTTCATTAATCCAATGAATATTGTGCAGTTGGAAAATTATCGACAAAGACTTTTTTTGCTCAAACAGGAAGTCGTAAAGTCCCTCACTGAAGAATCACCTGGCGTGGTTGAACTGGATCAGTCCCGTATGGGACGTTTGTCGCGCATGGATGCGTTGCAGGATAAACAGATTGCAATTGAAGTCCAGCACAGGCTCAAACGAAAACTGCAAGCTATAGAAGGCGCTTTAAACCGCATAAATAACGATGATTTTGGTTTTTGTTATCTTTGTGATGAAGCCATATCAGAGGCTAGATTGAGCTTTGATCCTACTGTTACTCGATGTCTGCAATGCGCTGATAAAATCTCCGATTAATATTCTGATTTTTAACTGTTTTCGGCCTACAATTCCTTTAACAGTAGAAGGCTTCAATCTTTAGTTGGAGAATATCCTGTGGAGAGCACTTTTGAAGATCAATATCATCCGGCGATTATGATTGAAGGTATTCAGCCCTTCGGTTGTTTAATCCGGTTTGATGCCTATTTACAGAAAGTTTTCCAGGTCAGCGCCAATTTGCAGAAAGTTCTGGGTGTTTCAATTGATGAGGCCCTGGTGTCCTCAGCAGGGGAGATTCTGGGCAGTAAATTACAATACCGCTTGCAACAGGCACTCGCTAAAAACTTGCGTTTATCAGCGGCATTAACTATCAATCGTCAGGTAAACGGTTCATATCAGCGGTTTCATGTCATGGCTTACCGCTACGAGAATTCCATTGTTGTTGAATTTGAACCGCTTTCCCGCTCAGGTGAACAGCGCTTAATGCCAATCGTTAATGAATGGCTTAGTCGGTTGGCAAAGGTTCAGCAAATTGGCCAGTTGCAACAAATGCTTGTGCAAAGTGTACAGGCCGTGACGGGCTATGATCGAGTGTTGTTATGCCAGTTTGACTCGCAATGGCAACGTACAGCTATTGCGGAAGAGTGTCGAGATTCGGCCAGAAGTTTATTGAATTACCGGTTTCCTGCCAGTGATATTCCAGCCATAGTAAGAGACAGGTATGCGATAAATCCAATCCGCCACATACCAGATGTCCAGGCCAGGGTAGTACCACTGGTGCCAGCTTCAGATTCCCTCAATTTGCCAACACTTGATTTAACGGCCGGTGTGCTCAGGGCATTATCCCCATTTCATTACCAGTATCTTTGCGAAATAAATATAGCAGCTTCATTATCCATCGCGATAACCAATGAACAAGAGCTATGGGGCGTACTGATCTGTCATCATTTTTCAGCAAGTGAAATATCGGCAGCAGAACGCGATGCTGCTTTTAATCTGGTGCAAATGGCGTCTCAGCGACTATTCTTATTGCAGGCCCGACAACAGGCATATTTTCTGGAGCAGGTATTAAATAGTCGCGAATTGCTCTCAGCTGAACGTGACAAAGTTGTCCAGCCCACAACATTACTGGATAAATATGCCAAGAACTGGATGAAGCTGTTTAATTGCAGCGGTATTGCTTTGTTATACCAGGAGCAAGTGCGATGTGCCGGGGAAACCCTGGATAACTTTGAGCTGGACCTTGTCGGTAAATGGCTTACAGAAAATATCGGCTATAAGGCCTGCTGGGCGTGTGACCATCTGTCAAAAAGCCCCTTGAATAACCTGGTTAACCTACGAAAACTGGCCGGTCTACTGGCCGTGCCTTTACCAATTGAACACAACCAATCTGGATGGCTTTTGTTGTTTCGTAACGCTGAGAAAATGCAATGCAGTTGGGTGGGGAAAAAACAGATAATAGAAGCTGAGACATCGAATCCACTGCAGCGTGTTGAAGAGCGTGGCCATGAAATCTGGGTCGAAACCATTGAGAGTGAAGCTCAACGCTGGTCAGCAAATGAACAGCATGCAGCTCAGGATCTGGCTGAAGACTTGGCAGTAGCCATTACGTTGCATCAAATCAACCGACTCAACAAAGAATTACAACGTGCTAATAAACAGCTTAAAGAGATTGCTCATACGGATACTTTGACCCGAATCTGGAATCGCTATCGAATGGAATTGGCCATCGATGCCGAATTGGCTGCAGCCGATCGATATGGACACCCATGCTCGGTATTATTGTTTGATGTAGACCGCTTTAAATCGGTCAATGATACCCATGGTCATGATATGGGCGATCAGGTTTTAACCCGGCTTGCAGAGGAAGTGCAATCAAAACTGCGGACCAGTGACCATTTAGGCCGCTGGGGTGGTGAAGAATTTATTGTACTGGCATCGCATAATACGCTGGATGAAGCCTTGGCGCTGGCAGAACGTTTGCGCCACCATGTTGAAATGGTTGAATTCGAAACCGTTGGAAAAATTACTATCAGCATCGGTGTCGCCCAAGCAATAACGGGCGCTGAAAGTCGAAGACGCTTGTTAGAAAGAGCGGATCAGGCAATGTATCGTGCCAAGCAATCTGGGCGTAATCGTGTTGAAGCCGCAAGCGCCGAATTGTCTGGGTCTTGATTTTCATCCAAAATACGCGGTTTATTGCGCATGCTGCCAAGTCTGCTTGGCCTATCTAATTTTAAACTGAGTCAATATGTCCGAAAGCCTGTTACAGAAACAAGTCTCAAAACGACGCACCTTTGCCATTATCTCGCATCCAGATGCCGGTAAAACCACCCTGACTGAAAAACTGTTGTTATTTGGTGGTGCTATTCAGATGGCTGGTAGCGTGAAATCACGCAAAACCGATAAACATGCCACCTCTGACTGGATGGAAATGGAAAAGGAGCGGGGTATCTCTGTAACCTCTTCAGTAATGCAGTTTCCCTATAAAGACCGCATCGTTAATCTATTGGATACACCAGGCCATGCTGATTTTTCTGAGGATACCTATCGCACACTGACAGCAGTGGATTCCGCATTGATGGTTATCGACAGTGCCAAAGGTGTAGAAGAACGTACCATTAAGTTAATGGAAGTCTGTCGACTTCGGGATACGCCAATCCTGACCTTTATCAACAAACTGGATCGGGAAGGCAGAGATCCTTTGGATTTGCTTAGCGAAGTTGAAAATATTCTGAATATCCGCTGTGCACCCATTACCTGGCCAATTGGTATGGGAAAAGGCTTTAAGGGGATTTTTCATCTTTATAATGACAATATTCGTTTGTTCGAAGCCCATGGCAAAGATGCCGACGCAGGTGAAGTGATTCAAGGTTTGGATAACCCACGTTTGGATGAACTCTTCGGCTCGATGGCTGAGGAGTTACGGGAAGAAATTGAACTGGTTCGCGGTGCCAGCGACCAATTTAATCTGGATGACTTTTTGTCTGGACAAATGACGCCGGTGTTTTTCGGTTCAGCAATGAATAACTTTGGTGTAACCGAGTTGATGGATGCTTATGTTGAATATGCACCGGCTCCTCAACCCCGTGAAACCAAAACCCGTGACGTAGCAGCCGATGAAGATATCTTCAGCGGCTTTGTATTTAAGATCCAGGCCAATATGGATCCTAAACACCGTGATCGCATTGCCTTTATGCGTGTCTGCAGTGGTCATTACACCAAAGGCATGAAACTACGTCAGACCCGCATTGGCAAAGATGTAACTATCGCCAATGCAGTGACTTTTATGGCTGCTGAGCGGGAGCAGGCCGAAGAAGCCTGGCCGGGTGATATTCTCGGGTTACATAATCATGGCACCATTCAGATTGGCGATACCTTTACCCAGGGTGAAGATCTGCAATTCACCGGCATTCCTTACTTTGCCCCAGAGTTATTCCGCCGCGTTCGTTTAAAAGATCCATTAAAAAACAAAGCGTTATTGAAAGGTTTGCAGCAACTCAGTGAAGAAGGTGCCACACAGTTGTTCCGGCCATTGGATAACAATGACCTGATTCTTGGTGCCGTTGGTGTGTTGCAGTTTGACGTTGTGGTACATCGTTTGAAAGGCGAGTATGGCGTTGAATGCGCATATGAACCGGTTCAGGTGCATACCGCCCGCTGGGTATATTGTGACGATGTGAAAAAGCTGGAGGAATTTAAGCGTAAAGCGTCGATGAATCTGGCTCTGGACGGCGCGGACAACCTGACCTATATCGCCCCGACACGGGTCAATCTGGATCTGACAATGGAACGCTGGCCAGAAATTGAATTCCGTTCAACCCGCGAACATCTTTGATTTAGTCGGCACGACAGTTTGCCTATGTAATGCTGTCATTATATGATAATGATTCTCATTACTTTATACGGTCAAATGTTTCATGTCGGCTTCAGAGATAATCGATCAGCACTATATTGGCGAATTATATAAAGATCATCACTCCTGGCTGCTGAGTTGGCTACGCAGAAAACTGGACTCTCCTGAATTTGCGGCGGATATTTCTCATGATGTGTTTGTTAAATTATTGACCCGCGAAGAAAACAAACAGATCCATGAGCCGCGAGCCTTTTTGACAACTATCGCTCGCCGCAGTCTTGCCAATCATTGGCGTCACCAGCAAATTGAACAGGCTTATCTAGACGCTTTGCGAGCATATCCACAACCATTGCATCCTTCAGAAGAGGAGCGGGCTGTGATTATCGAAACGATAGTAGAGATAAATGCGCGCTTGGATGGATTGCCTGCCGTAGTCAAACGAGCTTTTTTGTATTCACAGCTTGATGGTATGCGTTACCAGCAGATTGCCGATAAGCTTAATATTTCCATTTCTACCGTTAAGCGTTATCTGATTCAGGCTGCCGCACAGTGTTATTTCGCTATTAATCTTCAATAAACAATGTCGGCTCCACAGAAGATTGACAAAGATATTGCTGTAAAAGCGGTGGAATGGTATTTCTCGCTCAAAGAAAGCCCACAGGATATCGAGCTCCAACGAAGCTGGAAAGCATGGATCGATAGTGATCAAACGCATCATCAAGCTTGGTTAAAAATCGAACAATTCAATAAGGAATTGGGCTCATTGGCTAACCCAATTTCCAAAACGCTTACCCATAAAAGTGTGACGCTTGAGAATAAAAATCGTCGCCAACTGCTTCGATCCATTCTCGCCGTCGCTTTTGTCGGTGCTGGTGGTGGGATCGCTATACAACGTCATCAGATATTTCCAGTTCTGGCGGCTGACTACCGCACTGGTAAGGGCGAAACCAGTCAATTTACGCTCACCGACGGTACACGTATTGAACTCAATGCGGAAAGTGCTATTAACGTCAATTTTTCCATAAATGAACGAAGCATTTATTTGTTAACCGGCGATGTATTGATAGAAACCGCTAAGGATGAGGTTACCAGGCCGTTGGTCGTTTATGCTTCATGGGCGCGTTTTCAACCGTTAGGTACCCGATTTTATATTCGCAGCCGTAAGCAAGACGGACTATTGGCTGTCTATGAGGGAGCCGTCAATTTATGGCAAACAGATCAGTTGAGCTTTTCACCGTTACGCATAGAGTCAGGACAGAAGCTGGTATTTGACCAGAATGGATTAAGTGAATTGATGGCTGCGGACAGTAATGATCTGGCCTGGCAGCAAAATATACTGGTTGTTGATGCGATACTCCTGAGTGATTTTATAAAAGAGCTTGGTTATCACCACCATGGCTGGATTCATTGTGATAATTCGGTGAGGCATATGCGGGTTTCGGGTAGCTATCCGCTGGATGATATTTATCGTGTCCTCAGAGCGTTAACTACTTCACTGCCGATTGAACTGGTTTATCGAACCCGCTACTGGATAACATTGAAGGCAAAATCAAAAAATTAATTTTTTGTGGTCCGTTTTTATTTCTCACGTGACAGTACATATAGAGAACTGAATTGTTACTGGAGAACGAGAAATAAAATGTTAAAAAATACCCTTCGAACACCGACGCTATTGAGCGCCGTTACCCTCGCTATACTGTTTAGTGGTGGCTTATTGTTCACCACAACCAATACAGTACAAGCGGCTGAGATGTCGACTAAAGGCATTCGTGATCACGTTAAGTTTGATATCAGTGCAGATTCACTGTCTTCTGTATTAAATCAATTTGGCCGTCAGGCTGATATTTTATTGACCTACTCACCAGAACTGACTCAGGGACTGCAAAGCCAAGGACTCCGCGGAGAATATTCGGTAGAAGCAGGTTTAACACAATTATTAAAAAACACCTCACTTACTGTTCAAAAACAAGCTGATAACAGTTTCTTGATCACTGATACAGTTTCGACGAGTGCCTTATTGCCAGTGGTTACTGTTACGGGACAGCAGACAGTCATTTCACCTTATGCGCCATTAGCGGGATATGCAGCTGTCAGAAGCACCTCAGCCACCAAAGGCAGTGCCGATTTATTGGATACACCCCAATCTGTTTCTGTTATTACCCAGCAGCAATTGCAGCTTCGTGGAGCATTAAATGTTCAGGAAGCATTACGTTACACACCAAGCTTGAGTGTTCCTTACGGCTATGACACACGTTATGACTGGTTCAGTCTGCGTGGCTTTGATGCTAAATCACAAGTTTATCGAGATGGTTTATTGCAGCCCACCAGTCTTTACGGTTTGCCGCGTGCGGATAATTACACACTGGAACGGATCGAAGTGCTACGCGGCCCTAGTTCAGTACTTTATGGACAGGCGCAGCCGGGTGGGCTAGTGAATCTGGTCAGCAAACGACCAACCGAAGAAACACGTCGTGAACTGCGAGTGACGGCGGGATCGGATGATTATGCTGAATTAAGTGGTGATTTCAGCGGCGCGATCGATGAAGACGGCCAATTTTTATATCGCCTGATAGTTTTAGGGAATGAGGCCAATACAGAAGTCGATCAAAATGAAACCAGGCGTAAATTGATCGCACCATCAATCACCTGGAATATAAGTGATGACACACAACTTACGCTGTTGGCATTGCAACAAAAAGACGATCAGATCTATAGCTTTAATCAACATCTTTCGCCCTATATTCTTGAAGCCTTCAACGCTATGGGCACAACTTACGATATTGATAACGGCTTTTTTATTGGTGATGATGATTTCAACAAATTCGAGCGTGATTATCAATCAGTGGGTTACGAATTTTCTCATGTCATCAATGATAGCTGGACGTTTCGCCAAAACCTTCGCTATGACAAGGTGGATCTCAACTATCGCTA
>TARA_R100000654_G_scaffold2251_1_pt1 | contig 11121 bp, 7 predicted proteins | sample TARA_R100000654 | Tara Oceans TARA_R100000654 (sample SAMEA2622473) | marine metagenome | biome: marine biome (ENVO:00000447); feature: surface water layer (ENVO:00002042); material: "saline water (ENVO:00002010), including plankton (ENVO:xxxxxxxx)" | depth 5 m
ATACCCAAAAGATATTTCATTTACAAGATTTAAAACATCTTTTCCAAGGATACATTGTTTATCCCAAACTAATTTATCAAAACACTTTTTATTTTTTTCATCTGCTGTTAATGTAGGGTCATTAAATGTAATATCTCCATTATTACCTAAAGCATTTTCAGGTATTAATATATTGTTATCAGCATCTCTTATTAAAATACCTGCTAAACTATAACCTGGTGCAGGATTAAATAAAACATCTGCAGGAAAACCTGTGAGATTTTTATAAACTAATGCTAATATTCTAAAACCTGATGACCCTCCATCTGTAGGAGGATTAGCATAAGTAATAGATGTTATACTTTGATTAACTTCTAAATTAAGAGTATCTATATCAAAAATAGAAAAAACATTATCTTTCCAGGGAACGTCTATTCCTGTATCATATGTCCAAGTTCCTGATATAGTTGCCATTATTCTATGTGTAAATAATTAAGTGTTTTAATATAACCGTTTTCTTCTACAAAACCTCCTGCTTCATTTCTTTCATGAATTGCTCCTGCATTACCTGTTGCCAATAATGGTACATTAGAAACAGTATTGTTAAAATAAACGCTAGTATCATAAATTGGAGGCACAGCAGATGTATTTTCTATTGGAACTAAAACATTTTCTTGTAAATATCCAACTACTGCGATTGTGTTATTATTTCCAATAGAATTAATTCCTCCTGAAATTATATTACATCCATTAAAATTAATAACATTTGAAATGCTACTTCCTATACCACTAATAGATGTATTTACGTTTTGTATACATATTATACCTTGAGGACCAGTTGTAGCATTTGCAGGGTCAAGAGCATTTGCAGGTACATTCGTAGGATTATCTGTAATTTTAACAATTTGAGTATTTATAAATTCTGCATACATATAACTAAAAGCAGTTGAACTACCGCCTAATGGTTGAGTACCAAGTCCAGAGTCCCCAAATATTACTACAGAATCTCTATCGGGCAAAGCAATTGTCGCGTCAGGATCTATTCCTCTAGATAAAGAAGAATTTTTAATAATAACTCTTCCTTTACTTTGAGGGTCATTAAGATTGCACATTCTTAAAGCTGCTGATTTTAATGAAAAAATCATTCCTTCAAAAATAGTTATTCCAGTTGAAGGGGTTCCTGATTGTCCGTTTCCTCCTATAGCATCTCCTGCTCCAACCATTAATCCTACTCTACTTTTAGAATAGCAATCTTTTACATTAATTAAATATTTTCCGTTTCCATTTAAATTTAATGTTCCTACAACATTATTTTGAGAACCAATAACAGAATCATAAGTTGGTTGATCGTAATTATTAATTATTTGATCTACATTAAAAAAAACTCTAGCTGTATTTGTAGTAGAAGCTTCTATAAATAAAGCAATTCCTGCAACAGGATCAGTTCCGTTACCTATAGTCATTTTAGGGCATGAAAAATTTAATGTTCCAGAAAATCCATCTGGAGCGCCTTGGCTAGCTCTAGCATCTACTCCATAAAAAGGGTTTCCTCCTGTAGATGCACCAGTTTCTGCATATTGATTAATTATAACTGTACAATCTACATTACCTCCTACTGTTACAAAGTAATTAACAATATTTCCTGAAAGAATTTCTGTTTCTACTATTAATTTACTAGAATGACTTGTATCAGCTCTTTGCATAATTCCAGAACCTGTATTAGTAATTCTTTCTAATCTTATTTTTACATCAGAACCATTTCCTGTTATTTCTATACACTGATCACTACTAGCGGTATCTTGTAATATTCCGTTACCTGATACTACAGAAACTACTGGGTTACCTCCGTCAGTTATTTTACCATTTATAATTACACCTTCTTCGCAATAAATATTAACGTCGTCTTTTAAAGTAATATTTTCTGTATAAGAACCTGTTCTAATATGCACAGTGTCTCCTGCTACAGCTGCTGCAATTGCTGCATTAATTGTATTCCAAGGTTTATCTATTCTTTCACGTACACCTGCAGTTTCTCCAAAGTTAAGATCTACAAATAAAGTGTTATCATGTCCTATTCCAATTGGAAAAGTAAATTGAAAAACTGCTGCTGAAGAAGAACCTGTATTTGTTACAGTAGGTGCTGTACCAGGTGCTCCTATAAGAGCAGGAGGACTATCTAAACTAATAGTTGCAGCAGCTCCTGGTGCACCTGGTGTGCCTCCACTTCCATTAAAATCAGGAGTTGTAAACGTACTACCATCTGTAAAGAAAAAAGTAAATGTACCATCTCCATTATCTACAACAGTTTGAACTCCATTTCCAGGCTCTCCTGTTAGTACTGTTACGTCGCTACAATTTTTACAACCCATTTTTATTTAGTTTTTAAAGTTAACAGTTGCTTGCACAACCTTTTATAGTATTACAATATGTTGTTGCTGCAGTAAGAATAGCTTCTGCAGTATCAAAATCTCCACAAGCAAATGCTGTTTCAATTCCATAGATATAGATCTCCATTTGATCTACTTCTGTTTTTAGTTTTTTGACAGTTTTAACATCACATGCATCAATTAACATAGTAACTAATGCATTTTTACAATTACATAAATTACATAAGAATAATTGATATTGAGTATCATTAGTAAATGTTTGCCCTTTGTTGTTTTTGATTGTATATACTATTTGAAATATACCATCTGTACCTGACCAAGGAACTTCTGATAATGCAGTAAATCTTCCTGGAGTTGGTGCTCCTGAAACTCCTGCATAAACATCTACTGATGAATCTTTTAAAATGTAATTTTGTGTAATTAAATTACCGCTAATTGTAGTAGAAGCAACTGTTTGCGGAATACTTACTTCGTAAGTTCCTCCGTTATTTGCTCCTGTTCCTGTAATTAATGCTGTAATTGTTGTACCTGCGGCTACGCCCGCGCCCGTGAGAGTTTGGCCTATAGCAAAAGTTCCTGATATGTGTGTAGTATCAGTAAACGTAGTACCTGATATAGTACCTGTTCCTGACGCTAATACAGCAGGAGTCTGATTTGAATTAAAAAATTGAACATCTGCATTTGCAATTCCTGCAGTGTCTCCGTTTGGGAATCCCCATCCTCCCTCATTAGATGTAATCACAAAGGGTCCAGTTTCTTCTACAATTGTAATCTTATTACACTTATTATTTAACGATACTGAAATTTTAGGTTTTAGGGCCATAACACTTTTAAAAAAATCAAATTAAAAAATATAGTAGCCCGCCATAGACAGCAAAATTTATGGCGGGACTACTGTGGGTGGAGAATTTACTCTTCTATAGTTCGAAATCGCCTTTAGCGTTATCGAATGTTGTAACAACTAGCTCTTCGCCTGTTGTTTTATCAGCTCCAGTTGGGAAATCACCATCTTTGTCTAGAGCACAATAAACTAGTACTGATCCTTTACCTCCTTGCAAAGAAACAAGTCCTTGAATAGATTCTGTCCAAGAGATTTCCATACATCCGTACTTCTGTCCTTCAACAACTTCTTGATCTCTCATTCGTGGTGGAACACCTAACATTCCGTCCATTCCTTCGTATCCGTAATTCATGTACTCGTCCATAGCAACTTGTTGCCATACACCAGATCCTGTTCGAGCTCCTGTTGTAGTAACTAAAGTAGATGCATCAGAGAAAGTAACAGTAAATCTGTTTACATAATAATCACGCATTGCGTTAACATCAAAGTCAGCTTGAACACCTGTTAATCTAACACCAAAGTTTACTGCGGCAGTAAGTTTACCGTGTGTAGTTGCATAAGTAGTACCTGATGCTAAAGCTGTTACTGTTTCTCCTTCAAAAGGAGTTGTTAATGTAACTGTAGTAGCTGTAGGTGCAGATTCTACTTTATAAGTAGCTCCTGCAATAAATACTAAATCACCTCCTGCTAAACTGTGGTTTCCATTATAAGTTAAACTTACAGATCCTTTAGTAGCTGCTAATGTAGGTGACCCAGATATTGCTGCTGTTGTACCATCAGATATGATATCAAAAGCTAAATAATTGTTAGCTGGTTCTTTTGCAAAATTAGTTTGTCCGTTTTTAACAAGAGCAAAAGCTAATTCTTCTTGAGAAGCAGTAGCATCTGTTCTTACAGGTCCTGCAAAAAGACTCATTGGTTGTGAACGGTTAGCTGCATCATTATCATTTTTACGAATTTTAATGTAGAAATCTGTTTCATTTGCTGCAGGAAGAGAGCCTGTTGACCCATTAAATCCTACAATAGATACTTGTTGCAAAGGTAATCTGTGCTTACTTGTAGAAACAGTAGCTGTTGCTTTAGTAATCATAGGAGACATCATTAATGGTTTTCCTACTCCTTTTCCTTGTACGATTTTGTAACGATCTACTTTATCGTATTCAGTTTTGTTTAGTCTTTCCATTCCTGCATTGACTACACAAATTGCTCCTTTTGCAAGGTTAGCATCTGTTACCACTGTACCTGCTCCAGGTAATCCACTTGCTAGGGCACTTTCAGCGTCTAATATGACACTAAATACATTGTCTGCGGTTCTTAACATTTTTTAATTGTTTTAAAAATTTATACTTTATTTATTTATTCTAAGTCTCGAAAGTTCTCAATTGTTTGAACTTTCTGTTCTTTTACACGTTGTAACATCAAATCTGTTGCTATTCCTACTATTACTACATGAGTGCTAGTATCGAGTTCGCAATTTCTTTGAGCGGTAGAATCAGCTCTATCTACCTTTATTTCTTTTGGATTTTTAATATATCTAATATGATAGTTAGTTACATTAAAAGTCCCATCAGTAAATAATTCATGCCGTTTTTTTGTTTCAGTGTCTGCAGGATTAAACGCTGAAGTTTCTCTGCTAAACTCTGAACGCCAAACTCTACAGTTTCCGTCGACTCTGTAGAATGGTCTTTTATATTTACTCCAGTTATACCTTTGCATTTCATTGTGGGCTATTACATCTACCCATCCAATTATAAATGCTCCAGTATCACATTCTTTTTTATCAATTGTACACTCTTCATAAATAGTATACATATGATCATTAGGTAAATCGTAAAATGTTCCTGTAACATTATTGTTTACAATTGTACCTGTTTGATCGGCCGAAGCCGTGAGGTTATCGCCATCTTTAACGAGAGCTGATAACCCCTGGTTTCTTATTTCTGTTTCCTCGAAGCCTTTCTGCTTTCGATTATTCATTTCATCAAAAAACTTTTTAACATACAAATCCTGCGCTTCTGTTAATACAGATGTAAGATCGAAATCTTCGTATCCAGGAGAACCAAAGCTATCAGCTCTGTCTAGCTTCTCCTCTAACATGTCAGCCATTTCGTTTGCAGTCATTATTTACGTTTTTTTAAATCTATTTTAGCTTTTACTCTCATCTTAACTTCTTGGTTGTCAGGATTATTTAAAAACATTATTGTATCTGTTAAATCTCCTAACTCTGATCCGTTATCTAGAGTATAACGCTTATTTGCTTTTCTAATTATAGCTCCTGCTTCAGTTGCTTCCTGTACAAAGATACGATCTTTATACTGAGGGTGATTAACTATTTCTAAAAAGTATTTAGGGTCTTTTTCAACTACATTTAATACTTCACTTTTTAGCCAATCTAATGACGCAGTTGCTGGAATTGTACGGCCTAATGATTTAATAAATCCTGTAATAGAAGATTTGCTGTTTGTAATTTCAGCAAACTTAACAAATGCATCTGCTTTAACAGTTGCTTCTGCTAACTTCTTAACAGTTACTTTATCTTCATCTACAACCATAAATTCATATGTTGCTTTTAAAACTCTTTCATCATAAGACGGTGATATTAATGTCTTATTAGAAAGTAAAATTAAATACTTCAACATATCTAAAGATCTATTTAGATGTAGAGTAGTTCCTTCTTTTGTAAGAATAACTCTTCCTCGTCTATCTGATCTCCAAAAGTTTTCAGATGTTTTTAGGGTAGTATTTAAATTTGCCCCTAACTCTGTTTCAAAGAACTCTTTTTGTGTCATCCCGTTTGGATAACTTTCTTTATATTTTTCGATCTTAACTCTGTGTTGATCGTCTAAAATCATTTTAACTCCGCCTCCTCTTATTTGGCTATTTAGAGGTACTTGGTAACTACGTTTAACTTTATTATATAAAAAAGGATCTCTTTGTTTATCTTGTCCTTTTACTAATAAGTTACTCCATTTTCCTGAAGACTCTACTGGTTTAATTGAAACCACTCTGTCTTGCAAAAAAGTACCGTATACTACTTTTTCTTTTTCTGCTGTTTTTGCCATTTTATTAATTTTTGCTGTCTTTTAAATTCTCCTTAATAAAAGCCCCCTAGGCTATCAACTCTAGGGAGCTTTATCTTCTTATGAACTAGAAAAAATTCTATCGTTCTACTAGTAATCTTAGGTCAACTACTTTTGTAGGATCTTCGATCATCATTCCTCCCCATTTTTGGAAGTGAACTTCATAACCGTCTACTCGTGAAGCAACCATTTTAGGACTACCTTTACCACCTGCTGAGAAAGGATCTCTCATACCTGGGATATATGCCCAGTTATAATCTGGAACTCCTTTTGGCTTAACTCGGTAGATACCTGCAGTATCACCATAATCAAGCGCAAGAATTCTGTGAGATTCTACGATACCTTTTCCATCTGGGTGACGTTGTGGGAAGTATACATCATCATCGAAGAAATCAAGGATTTCAACCATAATAGTAACTCCGTTATACCACTCATAAATGTTGTATTGTGGCTTTTGTGTAGCTTTAGTGTTATTACCACCAATGTTACCTGGTTTAGAGTTTGAATCAATAAAACGATCCTGAATAACAGTTACGTTTAATTGGCCTCTTTTTTCTTGAATCTGCTTAGAGATTTCAATTGCACCAAATTCACCTGTAAGTAAGTGAATAGTTCTTTTACCTCTTTCGATTTTACCAACTCCCATATCAAGAAGCAATTCTAAATGCCAATCAAGATCGTAAGTGTTGTAGTAATGTACGTTAGAAGGAGCGATTTGATCAAAGAAACCTGCACCTGACTCAACTGCATATTTAGTTTTGTCATCTTTGTTCAAGTACTTGTGATCAGCTGTCCAGTTTTTCTTACCATACATCAACATACGAGCAAACATCTCTTCACATTGGTGATGAGCAACCATATCTTGATAGTTAATCCAGATTGATTCTGTTTGACCTTTGTAGTTAAATCCAAACTCAAGTGGTTCGTTTTTACCTTTGTTGATTGTGTTACCAGCTACTTCATATTCCATACGTAACGTAGACGGACGGTTTTCCATTCTCCAAGGAGATGTGAAGTAAGGTTTAGAACCTTGGTAAGAAAGAGTTGAAGGAGAAAGTGAGTAAAACTTAGACCAACGTGTACCAATTGCTAATTCCTCAGAAGGAACAGATTTAGTAGAGCTGTCTGTTACTAATTCAACTTCAAACTTGAAACGTGAACCTGCGTCCATCGCTTTTTTAACTAATAGATGATAATCATCAACTTCTCCACGAAGAACGTTAGTTTCTTCAAATAGAGCTTCGTCAAAGATTAAGTAGAAACGCTCACCGTTAGCACCTACATTTGCTGGAAAATTTCCTGCAGAAATAGATTCTCCGCCTATAGTTTCTGCATCAACTAGTGGAAGATTTTTATCGTGTTGCCCTTGCAACATCCAATTGTAAAATCCGTTTTCTTGTTCCACTTCTTTAGTTGGGAAACGATCTACGAATTCACGAAGTTTACCTTGTAGATTAGTTTTGTAAATCTCACGAATTACGTTACTAATCAATTGAGGCTTTTGTTGGTACAAAGCATGGAAATGGTTGTCAGTGACTAAACCATTATAATCCTTCGCTTCATACTTTTGTAATGGAAGTAATTGTGCCATTTTTTGATTTGTATTATTTGTTTAACGAATATATTTATATAACTTTTTTACTTTTTCATTGACCGTTCTAACATATCTAATATGTTTCCAGTCTTTTCAGAAGTTTCTACTGAAGTATTTCTACCTACGTTTCTATCTTCTTTTGCAATAATTTTATCTAGATCATTAATTGCTTTTGTTTTTGCAACTTGTTTTAATTTAGAAATATCTGGTTTAAACTTTCCTTCTTTGTCTAAATTAAACAATCCTAATGTATCATAATAATTAATTAACATTTCAAACTCTACAGGATTTCTAGTTTGTTTATACATTAAACTATTATATTCTGTACCTGTTTTTTTATCTTTATAAACAGGATTTAAAATGTTTTGCTTAATTTTTTCTTTGCTAATCTTATTAAGATTTATACCATCTACAAAAGAAGATCTGTTGTCTATATTAGAAATTAAACTTTCAAAAGCTTTATTTTGCTTTGCAATTTCTTGTTTTGTTTTTTCAGCTTTATATTCTTTTGCTTGAGTAACTACAGCATTAGCTTGGTTTCTTAATTCAGGAATAGCTTTTAAAGCTTTGCTTTCAAGTTTTTTAACTTCTATAGCATCTTGTATTGCTTCTACTGCTTGTTCATCTGAAAAATTTTTAGATTTTAGTAAATCGTAATAAATCTCTTTTTGAAGGTTTTCATCTGATTTAATAGTTTCTTCATCTACTTGATCAAAAAATTCTAATCGTTGTGCCATCATAATAGCTTGATCAGTTTCATCAAATGCATCTTCAATTTCTAAAAATCTTTTTTTAGCAGCTGGCATGTTAGCTTTCCATTGCTCTTCTGCAGCCTTAAAATTAGTTTGAACTGTTTTATTCATTAGTTCTTTAATAGTATCTAATGAACCTTCTAATTCATCTAACTTATCTGCTTCTGCAGCAGTAATAATATTAGATTCTACTAATTCTTTAATTAAGCCTTTATAAATTTCTTCACTCCTCTCGTTTGAGGTAGCTGTTTTAGAATCTGTCTGATTTTTAGTGTTTTCATAAGCACCTTCACCTTTTTCAGATTCTACAGGTTTAAACAATTCTTCTGATTCATTATCAGATGTTGTTTCTTTTTTTTCTTCTTCAGAATTTTCTTCAGACTCCACGACTGCGTTTAATTCTTCTGGGGACATTATTTGAAGTCCTTCAAATAAATCTTCTTTTTCTTCATTCATTGTTTGCTGTCTTTATTTGGTTACAATATTAAAATTATTTTTATAAATAAACTTAAATCTATTTATAACTATGTTCTATAATGCTATAGCTTTATTTGTTTTTAATTGCTTGAGTTCTTTCTTTTTCAAGACCCATTTTTTCTCTAGCAATATCTTCTTTAGCCTGATTAGAACGTATTTGTTCTTGAAGTTTAGCCTGATCTAGTTCTGCTTTTTGAATATTCTTTTCTTCTTCTACTTCTGTTCTTCTAAGATCTAATTCATCTGCAATACCATTACGATCAGAATCTAATAAACCAGATTCAGTACGATAATTATTATTTATTTCTTTCATAGCTGCTATTTCTAAATCAGCTTTAATTTTTTCTCTTTTAACAGCTATATCATCGTCATGTTTTTTAAGATCAATTTCTTGAGCTTCTTTATCAGCTTGCATTTGAGCTTGTTGCATTTGCTGTTGTTGCTGCATCTGCTGTTCTTGCATTTTATTATTTTCGTCTTTAATTCTTTGAGCAGAGTTTTCAAGCTTTTTAGCAATGTCTTGTACAGAATCAGATTGTGATATAGCTACTAAATCTGAAATAGTTGCTTGGCCATTTTGTATAGCTGCTTGTGAAAGCGCTTTAATATCATTGTACAATTGTGTATCACTTGTAGAATTAGATAAATGCAAATCATATTCTGTTGAAGCAAATTCATCGAAATGAGTAATAAATTGTTGACTGAGATCGTCAAGTAAAAATTGACCTTTTTGAGGGTTTGCTTTATATGCATATTTACAACATTCTAAAAATTTAGTAAGAACTCTTTTTCTAAAATTTTGATCTATAGCAAACCATTTTTCTGTAATATGAGATGTTTGAGCTACTTCACGTTCTACATTATTAACTGCTTCTCTATTTTGTATTTGTCCTTCTCGTGCTCCAGAAACACCTGCTATTTTACCTAATGTGTTTTCTATATCTACGAGTAAATTAGTATACATACCAATTGCATTAGGATCTCCTATATTTACTTGTTGTGCAGTAAGTTGATTAAAATTACCTGCAGATTTACCTTGTGCAGGACCTTTAAGTATTTCATTAGTTGGGTCTAACCAAGCAAATTTATTTACTGTTACATATCTCATCCATTCTTTTGGATCCCATCCTGATGGAACAAGTGCAGAATTAATAGCAGTAAAGGACCCCTTATACGTGGCTATTTCAAGCTCTCGTTTGTAGTAAGCAATATCATAGGAATATGCAAGAGGCTTCATTATGTCCATAAGAGATTGGACTTTATAATCGTTAGTAGAATTAACGGAGCCAATATATGGAGGGGTCCCTTTAGATTTATTAACTAATGATTTACTAGCAAATGGTACAGGACGCATAGTAGTATAAATATGGTCAGCAATTTTAGTACCTTCCATCCACTCATTTACCCATATCCATTTTACTTTTTCTCCAAGTTCTTTATTTGGCCTATAATCTTCAGGAACCCAATCTTTTTGTTCTACACCTTCATCATCAAAATAAGTAAGCTCTCCAATTTTACGTCTAGATCTCCAACATACTTTCATAACTCTTACATTGCCATAAGAATCAAATGCTCCTGCAAATGTTCTAACACCTGCTTCATTAGGATGAAATATATCTAATGCTCCAGCTTCTCCGTAAAAATCAAATATAGAAATATCACGGTTAAGGCCTATTCCGCCTCCACCGTCCATACTTGTATCTACAGTTCCTTTTTCTAAGAAATCTATATCTCTAGGTTTAAGAGTATCCCAATAATCATCTATAACTCCTCCTACAGATTTGTAACCATATTCTACAATAATGTCTGCATCTTCTATAAACATAGAACTTCCTCCAAGAGTATATATATTCATTGGATTAACTCGTCGCATAACAGGCTCTCCTCCTAATACTCCGCAATACATTATTTCTTCACCTGCTGTAAGTAAGTCTTCAAATGTTCTAAGAAATGTAAAATCAAAGTTACCTTCTTTATATTCTTTTTTAAGAATTTTATTAGCAACTATTTC
>TARA_R100000654_G_scaffold15314_2_pt1 | contig 11049 bp, 29 predicted proteins | sample TARA_R100000654 | Tara Oceans TARA_R100000654 (sample SAMEA2622473) | marine metagenome | biome: marine biome (ENVO:00000447); feature: surface water layer (ENVO:00002042); material: "saline water (ENVO:00002010), including plankton (ENVO:xxxxxxxx)" | depth 5 m
AAAGAAATGACCATCTGTATAAAGTGTCAATGTAATTGTCATTGCGGTCAAAGTTGCATTTGGTGTGGGTGTGTGGGATGCACACACGATGAGGATGAAGACCAATAGTAAATGTCTAAATCTAGAAACTACAAAAGGGAATACGAAACATATCATGCTCGACCAGAGCAAAAGAAAAGACGTGCTGCCCGTAATAAAGCTAGAAGACAAGCTATAAAAGAAGGCAGAGTAATTAAAGGTTCTAGAATGGACATACATCACAAAGACAAAAATCCAAAAAATAATAAAAAAAGAAATTTAAAAGTTGTATCTAGGTCTAAGAATAGGAGTAAAAAAATATGAAGAAAAAGAAGACAAAAAGAAAATTTGCACCAGTTCCTAAGACCAAAAAAGGTGTCCCTACTAAGTATGTTAGGGGTGCAAAGAACCCAAAAGCAAGAGAAGCTGAGATAAAAAGAACAGCAAAACTTTATAGACAGGGCAAGTTAACACCTGCTATGATGAAGAAAATAGATAGAGATAGGAGAAAAGGTTAATGAGTAAAGCAGCGGTAATAGATAAGTACCACAAGTCTAGTGGCATATCAAAAGACACACTTAGAAAAGTTTATTCAAGAGGGTTAGCGGCATATTTCTCTGCTGGTTCAAGACCTAAAGTATCACAACATCAATGGGCTGCAGGGCGTGTGCGTTCCTATGCTACTGGTAAAGGCGGTGCTAGAAAGGCTGACGCTGATTTAAGAAGAGGCGGCAAGACTAAGAAAACCACAAAGAAAAGGAAAACATAATGGGTAGAGGTCTTTATGCTAATATTCACGCAAAAAGAAAGCGTGGAGAAAAGATGAGAAAAAAAGGTGCGAAGGGAGCACCCACAGCTGCACAGTTTAAAAGAGCAAAACAAACAGCAAGAAAAAGATAATGAATACAAAAGGTAAAGCAAAAGTAAAAAAAGTAATTAAGGGTTTACGAAAAGCATCTAACTCACATCTTAAACAAAGTAAACTTTTAAAAGCGGCTTTGAAACAAAGTAATGGCAGACCCAAAAAAAGGAACAGGTAAAAAACCTAAAGGCAGCGGCAGAAGGTTATACACTGACGAAAATCCTAGAGACACAGTCAGTATAAAGTTTGCAACCCCTGCAGATGCTAGAGCTACAGTAGCGAAAGTAAAAAGAATTAATAAACCTTTTGCAAGAAAAATACAAATTTTGACAGTCGGAGAACAAAGAGCTAAAGTGATGGGTAAATCACAAGTAGCTAATATATTTAAAAAAGGCAAAGAGAGTATTAGAAATGCGAAAAGAACATAAGAACCCTAAAGGTGGATTGACTGCTAAAGGTAGAGCTTTCTTCAAAAGAAAAGAAGGTTTAAATTTAAAAGCACCAGTTAAATCTGGAGACAATCCTAGACGTGCTAGTTTTCTTCAGAGGATGGGAAATAATAAAGGTCCAGAATATAAGGATGGAAAGCCCACAAGATTATTATTAAGTTTAAGAGCATGGGGAGCAAGCTCTAAAGCAGATGCCAAACGTAAGGGTAAAGCAATATCTGAGAGAAACAAAAACAAAAAAAAGAAAAATTGAAAACAATAACTGAGGATATTTTATCTTGGTCAAAAGATTTTGTAGAACTACCCAATAAACATTTAGGAAATTTACCAACCTGTCCATACGCAAAAACTGCAAGATTAAAAGGACAGATTAAAATTGTTGAAGAAAAAAAAGCTAATAACTTGTTAATCACTGTAATAAAACAGTGTGAAATAATTAAACAGATTAAAGAGAGAATTATCATAGTGGGATGTGATGATTTATCATTGACAGCTGATGAGCTAATAGATTATGTGCACGCATTGAACCATGTATTTGTGCCAAAAGATGTATATTTAATGTGTCATCACCCACAAGATGGTGGTGAAGACGAACCCGTAGAGTTTCTTGAGGATACAGAATGGTATCCAGAGAATGAGTTCATGATGGTTTTAGTACAGCCTTTCATGGAATTAGAAAATGCTAGCGAGCATTTAAGTAAAACAGGCTTTTATGATAATTGGACAAAAGATTATTATGAGGGTACAGTAAAAAAACGACAATCATATAGGAGGTTATACAATGGTTGGAATGAAAAAAAGAGCAAATAGAATGAACGGCATGAAAATGATGCGTGGCGGTGGCATGGCTGGAAAAAAACCTATGAGATTAAAAGGTGGCGGTTCAGCAACAAAGAAGAGAGCTACTAAGAAAAGAGCTACAAAAAAAAGAGCTAAGAAGAAAAGATAGAAGTGCCTTTAAAAAAAGGTAAAAGTCAAAAGGCGGTTAGCAGCAACATAAGAAAGCTAAAGAAAGAGGGTTACCCTCAAAGGCAAGCTGTTGCTATCGCCTTGACTAAAGCTAAAAAAAGGAAAAAAAAATGAGTAGAGCAGAACAATTAAGAAGGTCATTTAGAAGAGCCAGGGCAGCTGGGTCAACTAGTGCTTCCAAAGCTGGTATGCAGAAAAAACAAGGTAAGTCTAACAAATCTTCTGCGTCTAAAGCTGGTATGCAAAGCAAACAAGGAGGAGGCTCTGGTTCATCATCGACTGCACAAAAATTTAAAGCACCTAGCGGCATGGGTAGCACACCAATTGGTGGTTTTGGAGAAGAAATTAAAAATATTACAAATCCTCAAGACATATTAAATAAATCAAAAGAAATTTTTGAAACAGAAAAGGCAAAAGACATAAGAAAAAAAGCAGATGAGATGTTTGCTTTAATTAAAGCCAACCCCACTCTAACAAATTTTCAAAAAAACAATATTAGGGAGCAGATACAATTTGTAAAAGATAATCACGGAAGACTTGGTTATTCATTAAATGAGTTAATGAGTGCTGTTGGCACAAACGCTTTTAATCAGATAGTAAGTAGAACCCCAATAGACAGAGACACTGCACAAAAACTTGGAGTGACCGACAAGGTGCAAGATTTAATGGATAAATATGGAAGAGAAGCTGTTCTACGAGGTTTTGATTCTGCAGGTAATCCAATTATCACAGCTAGAAGTCCAACTGCGGGTGAATTATTTGCCGATATGGGTCGTGGTGCGGCTAAATTGTTTGCAGCAGGACCAATTACTCAGTTTTTTACGGGAGGGAAGGGCTTTGATATAAAACCACCAGAATTTGGTTTTGGTGATATTCCAGTATCAGCAGCCTCACAATATTTAGGCGGTGCTTTTCCTCAATTTCAACCTCAAGGTTTAACTTCTTTTGCAACCCCACAGAGTGTTGGTGCATCAAAGGCTTTGGCATCTGCACCAATTAGAGATGCAAGAGCAGGTAGAACACCAGAGGTTACCACAGAACAACAAGGAGACGGCAGTGGCGATGGAGGTGGAGGCAACACATCATCAACTTTTGCCTATGTGCCTTTTGCACGACCTGTTTCATACAACTACATGGGAGGTCCAGAGCAAATGTATTTAGGCGGTGGATTTACACAGGATGGTGTTCCTGTCGGTCCTTTCCGTGCAGCTGACGGAGGTATAGCAAACTTTAAAGGCTATGGTTATTAATAGAAGTCAAATGAAATTTCAGGTGTCTAAGCCACCTATGAAAAAAAAGAAAAGAAAAAAGAAAAAAAAGAAAAAATGAAATGGTTTTTGTTAGCTACAATGTGTTTACCTGGTATTCAAGACCAACTCTGCATAAGGATGCACGGTGATACCATGTATGAGACTGGTGAATTATGTGCACAAGATAGGAATAAGTATTTTTTAGCTTTGTCTCATGTGGCTAACGATTATAAAGGCACATTTAGTATTCAATGTATAGACAGTTTTCCAATATCTGAATTTGTAGTAAAAAAATGAAACTAGTAAAAGTTGTTTGGTATGACACTAATGAAACATCAGACAGCGGGTGGTGCACTAAGGAAGAGGCAGAGAGTGCGAGACCATGTAGAGTTGCTAGCTATGGAGTAGTAGTAAAAGAGACTGATAAATTTTTAACAATAGCTGCTGATTTAGACGCAACAATAGTAGACGAAAAGTATGATGGCACAGAAGATGTAGATGATTTATTTGGTAGAGTTCAATGCTTCCCTAAAGGTTGCATAGAGTCAGTAATATATATCACCTAACACGCCAGTCCCTTTATAAACCATAGTTGCGGAGGGGAGGGACTGACGAAAGGAGTCTCTAATGAACTGAGGTCATTTAGACATATAAAAACTATACTGATATTTTTTTAAAAATCAAATAATTCTATCTTTATCGTTAATAACTTTATTTCTAAACTCTTCTAATTCTTTTTTTTCTTCTTCCGTAGTTATAGATTCTCTCACAGGGTGAAACAATGCAGGGTTTTGAACACTCTTAGCTTGTAATTCTCTCTCTAATTGTTCATATTTTTCATGGTCTTTTCTTTTGTGACCATTATATAATTGTTCTCTTATCTTTGCAGTTGGTATCAAATCATGTGATTTGTCTGTAAATACTACACAGTATGCAGATATTTCTGTGCCTTTTGCACTAGTCAACACCCACCTTTTAAAACTGTGAACTGTTTTTTCATATCCTTTCGAAAGATACTCTTCCATTTTTTCTTTACCGAGCACTCTTTTTTCACCATCCTCTAGTTCTAAAACCCAAACAGGCTGCTCAAACAATTTAGTTTTTGGATTTGTATCCCCATCATTGTTTTGAACTATCGATGTTATCTTCTTTGTCATCTTTTTTTACATCCTCCGTTATTACTTTTACTGCTTCCTCAAAGCAATTTATTTCATAGTCTTTAAAATACATTTCGTTTTCTTTTACTATTCCCATGTATCTGTTTGCTAATAATTCCTCAAACATCTTTTTTACTTTCTGTTCCAAATATCCCTCGCATATATTCTTCAACATCGTCTTTTTTATATCTAATTCTACCATTAGGTAATGTAATAAATTTAGGACCCTGTCCTGTCTTTCTCCAATACTTTAGTGTGTGGTGTGAAGTATCTATATATGAAGCAAGACTTTTTTCATTAAAGTATTTAGTTTCCGTATTGACTTCCACTTTGCTCTCCTCTCATTAATTCGTTAATTGGTACAAGAACCATCTTAGAGTCATCGTTGTCTCCGCCTACGGTTTTCTTATCCAAATGTTTTCTCGCTATTTTTTTTAGTTCTTCTGTGGGCATCATCATAATGCACTTTATTTCACCGTTATCTGATAAAATGTGTGCCCACCATTCTGCCTCTGTTACCGCAATACCGCTCTTCTTACCTTTATACTCATACTCTATTGCAATATTGCCAGAGACTTTCCAAACGTCTCTCTCTGTCTTAACCTCTACTTTTTTATTTCGTAGTATCTCCTCCAACTTCTTTTCAAATATCTGACCCCATGAGAGGTCAATGTCAAACTTGTTTGTCATTTTATCATCATCTCCGCTCTGAGATTTGCCTCCTTAGTTTGTATTAAGTCTAACCATTTCTTGTATGAATTGTATTTAACCAAAGCAATATTCTTATCTTTTCTGGCTTGACCTAACTGTTCAATATGTTCGGCATACTCTTTGGATGCCATCGCCATAGTTTCTGCAGTAGTTTTGTTTTTACCTTTCTCCAAAAACCCGTTAGTAATTTGTGCTAATAAAGTTTTCTTTGTATCCTCTAGTAATCCGTGAGCGGCATCAGCTTCTGCCCAATCATTACCTAACTCTTCTGCTTTCTTCATCATTACATTAGGGTCAAAACTATTATAGTTTATGTAATCTTCCATTGTTTTGTTATTATCCTTTCATGTAATTTTTCAGAAATTTCTTTATTAAATAATTTGTTGGTATCTGCAAGAGTGTGACACACACGGCATAAAGGAGCAAGGTTGGAAGGTACGTCTTTTTTTTTACTACCTCCCATCTGTCTTTTGGATATGTGATGCACATCTGTTGCTTGTGCTCTGTCACATCCCAAACAAACGATAAAATCTTGCTCACCTAAGTCCCAAAATTCTAAAAACACTTTGATGTGCTTTTTCATTAGAATGGTGCATCGTCACTCGGCTCAGACTTTTTATCTTGCTGTGTTAAATGTGTTTGTGGGTCAAAAGTAATTTTCATATACTTTCCTTTTTCGTTCACACCCATCCAACAGGCTACATCATAAACTCCAGGCTCAATAGGTTCCTTCACTATTACTTTTGGATTTTTAAAGTCTGGATGTTTGTCTTGTGTTTTAAATTTATTTGGATTTAAATAAAATATCACGAAGTTCTCCTTTCTGTATTGTGTTTAATTGTTTTATTTACAGGTTTGTCTTGTGCAGGTTTTTGAAAATTTTGTTCATCACCATCTAAGTCATCTTTCTCACCTGTATCTATGAGAAACAATGCTCTCATAAATTGTTTTAGTGTGTATGCCATAGCAGAACCAAAAGATTGTCCACCTTTTACTTCAACCATCATAGTTCTTGAGGGTCTAAATCCCCAAGTCTCACCATCTTTATGCGATAATATAAATTTATATTTTATAGTGAGGTATGGTTTTTCTCCGTACTTTTGTATTTGTACATCATCCTCTTCTATTATAATTACTAATCCGTGCTTGGCACAAATCGGTCTTACCATTTTTAGAAAACCATCTATACTCGCATACGAATAGTTTTGAAAATTATTTTTGCTATCGTGTTCCAGCTGTTTGATATCGCTCATCACATTACTGATTGCGTTTGTAATAGACTTTGGCATTTTTGGAATTGTATATTCCGTTTGCTTTACATTTACCAAATCATTAATTTCTAGTATGTTGTCATCAGACATTCCATATCTCCTTTCTTATTTTTAAAATTTGCGGTGAGTCCCAATAAAAGTCATCTATGTTTGGATAACAAAGTTCCGCCACTTCTTTTTTGTCGTTGCAGTTATACAACACCATGTCCATAACTCTCAACACTTCCTCACACTCATCTAAATATTTTTGCTTATCTTCTTTAGTTATATCCCACCAGATAGCCTCCGTGCTTTTTATTGATACTTGTTTTGTTTTTCTGTCTGTTTGTTTATGGGGAACAATGTAAAGTAATTGTGCTTCACAATCTAGTGCGTGTGAATACAAACTTATTTGTCTAGCGTGACTAGATGATAACTTACTTGGTTTTCTTTTTGCAGTTTTTAAATCTACGATACATTTATTGCCCTGCTTGTCTTTCAAAACAAAATCAGTAAATCCTCTATAATTATATTCGCTCAACTTGCCCTTAATTTCTTCTTGAAAAGAAACAATTTCTCCAAAGTTCCAATTAATTTCTTTTACCGTACCCATAACAATAGATGGTATACATAGTCTTTCGTAATCATAATCTTTCATATTCGGTGTGCAGGCTTCGTCAAAATTTTTAAGTGCCAATTCTATTGCTTCATCAGTGTCAACATTATCTTGTAAGATTAATTTAACTGCATACTCAGACTGATTACCTCTCTCCATAGCACAACTGGTAGGTAAATCTTTGTACCCATATATCTTTCTTAATACAAATCTAGGTCTGTAAGATATCCACTCATTAATCGTAGATGGGGAAACAGTGTCGAGACCGAATTTCTCCAGTCCCGACATAGGTCTGTTTGGTCTAAGCATCACCAACTGCTTTCTTTTTTACATCTTTGAAAGCATCTGTAATATTAGATATTCTAATATCGTAATACTGACCTGCATAGTAGACAGTTAAATCACTCTCACCATTAATTAGATTGTAGCCACTTCCTTCAATATTGAAGTGGTTTTTTTCCAACTCCTTAGTGATAAGATTTCTCACACCAAGTACACTGTCTCTAGTTTCATCATGTTTTTTACTCATGGTAGTTCCTTTCTACTATAATTAATACCTATTTATCAGTTATAATCAATAAAAAGATGTAATTATAATTTTTTTTTATAGATAAATGTCTAAAAATATTTAATGTTTAAAAATGGCTTACTTTATTCGTAAAGAGCATATATGGAAAGATAAGAGTCAAGAAGAATTAAAAAAATTACAGAAAAAAGAAAGGAAAAGAGTGGAGAAATACATTTTTCATAAAGATTACTTCACTAACAAAAATTCTGATGACGAAGAAACAGAAAAAACTTCTTGATTTTATTAAAAATTATATAAAAAAACATGGCTTATCACCAAGTTATAAAGAAATGCAAAAATTTATGGAAATTTCACCAAAAAGTAAGTCGACAATCCATAATTATTTGGTACAACTTGAGAAGTTAAATTTTATAAAACGAATACCTGCAAAGTGGAGAGGGATAAGACTCGTTGACTGAAGAAAAAAAAATGATTTTTGTCAAATGGTTTCCAGATGACATATTAAATGGTTGTTCTCTTTTAACTTGGCAGTCAGAGTTAGTTTACTACAGATTAATAAATTACATTTACACATCCGATAATAATTTGTTTGATGATGATGTGACATGGCAAGTTCTCACATCTAAATTTAATGGTAATTACTCTGCTATCAAAGATGAATTAATTAAAAAGAAAAAAATTTATATACAAGATGGTAAAATAAAAAATAAAGGTTGTGATAAGTGGTTATTAGAGGCAAAAACAAACTTTGAAATAAACTCAGAGAGAGGTAAAAGAGGTGCAGAAGCAAGATGGAATAAAAAAAATGCTCCAAGCAATGCTCAAGCAATAGCAACTATAAACCATAAACCATTAACTATAAACTATAATAAAAATATATACTCTAAAAATTTTAAAATATTTTGGGATGAAATTGTAAATAAGGTTAGCAAAGGAGATGGTGCTAAACATTTCTCTAGACTAGAAGAGGAATGGCAAAATCAACCAGAGAAACTCGCTCAACTTTATAATAATTATTACTTGGCACAAGATGATAAAAAGTTTGCAAAGCAACCTGCTTACTGGTTGTCTGCAAGAAAGTACGAAGACCAGAAGTATGAGCCAAAAGTTTACTCAAGAGAAGACGAGATAAAAGATAAAGCAAAGATGTTTATCGATGCAATAAAAGAAAACAAGATTACAGACTTTACAAAAATTTGGGCAAAGAAAAATAAAGGCGATGTAGATAATGCCTTGCAACTAGGACTTATAAAACAAGAAGACTATAATCTTTTGATGCATGATTAAAAAAGGTAGAGGTAGACCAAGACAATATCCTATAGTGCTAGACAAAGGCACACCAGAACAACAATTAAAAAGATTAGAATTAGTAGATGGTGGTAATCCAATGATGAGTACCATCCCACTCGATATACTTTTAGAGAGACAGATGATACACGAAGACCACCACAGAGCAGGGATGACTTGGTGGATGACTTTCATGAGAATTTATGGAAAGGTTTATCCAGAGTCAAATACTGGAAAATTACTGACACCAATAAAAGGTCGTGGATTAATAAATCGGATTGGCAAGAAAAGTATTGACACTTGGAATTTATACAAAGATATAAACAAACATTTAAAAGAAAATGTATCTTTAAAGTGTTCATCATGTTTAAGAGATATTGTTTTGTTCCAATGGTATCCGTCCTACTTATTACATAACAAAGTATTATCTGAAGACGATAGCCACAAAAAAATGGTTCGTTTTGGTTTTGAAAAATTATCTAGCTTTTTTAATGATAAAAAAAAAGGTAGGTAGCCCGAAGGCTACCAGTCGTCAAAGACAATTATTAGCATAATTTGTCCTCCCTTTATGAAAAGTGGTAGAACCTAAAGACCTTCGTGGGGTTAGTTTTTTCACCCACAACTTTCGGTAGGTCAGATGAACATTTCATCATCCTACTCGTGCTTATCTCTCAAGACCTCAGACATTTGTCCATACTCCTTGAGCCTTACACCTTATGCCTCTGACTTAAAGACATTATTCAGTCAGAAGGTCGCTAAACAACTTGCAAATCGTTTAGTCTTAGGTTCTACCATATTTCTATGGTTCATTATATATATCGTCAGAAGTCAAAAAAATTCAAAAAAAAAGTTTAATTTTTTTTGCTTCTATAATCTTTATTGTTAGTTTTTTATTTTTTTCAACTAATATTTGTATCAGTCCTGTTATTTTTTTTTCAACTAATTATCAAAAAAAACTTGAATATTTTTTGCTTTTGACGATATCATTAGTATGAAAAACTTAACTAGAAAACAAGTATTTATTTTAGCAGACATAATTGCAGAGATACAATCTGAACATATTGAAAACTATAGTGGTAATTGTTGTGTTTCTTATAGATTTATAGAAAAATTTGTAGAAAAATATTCTAATGTAGATATGGGAAAGTTTGCTAAATATATAAATAACAGTGTCAGTAGAACCTATAAATCATATAACGATAGCAGAAAATATAAAAAAAGTAGTAGTCATATTAGTGAACTATACAAATAAACTTTCCTAAAAAGTTCTGTATTTATATCCCACACTAATTAGTAGAATAGAACTAATGCACTAATCAGTGCAGGATTTTCGTACAATTAAATGTTGTAAATAGGCAAGGATGACTTGCCTATTGGTCTAAAGAACTTAAAGATTTTATTTCTCTGTCTAGTTCATTTATGCGAGAGTGTTGTCTCTCCATCTTTGTGTAAGCAGAACTCAATCCTTTATAAACAAAGGTAGCCAGATAATTTTTTCCAAACTCTTTTAGTCCTTTTATTTGATTTTCTAAATAAACTACGACTTCTTGTAGTTTATTAACGCTATGCTCCAACTCCTCCTTTTGATATTGAAGTTTTTCTAGTGTAGTTTTTCTTTTCATTCTAATTAATAGTATGTTTGATTGGTAGTTCGTAAAATCTGCTTGAATGGAAATCGCTAAACATTACCGATTTCTTGTATGATATAGGAAAAACAATATCTGTATTCTTTTCTGCTATATCTTTACACCATCTAGCAAACTGTATTGGTTGCAACTCTACTAAATTAAAATGAAACATAGTCTGAACTGCATCCACTAATTCGTCATTGTTTTTTGGCTTTTGTGTACCCTTCCAAAAATCAATCGCTTTGTTTATTGACATCTCCAACATCCCTCCACTTATCTATTATTTGTTCGTTTGTTGAGTCATCTATATAATAAACAAAACC
>TARA_R100000654_G_scaffold13897_3_pt1 | contig 11024 bp, 19 predicted proteins | sample TARA_R100000654 | Tara Oceans TARA_R100000654 (sample SAMEA2622473) | marine metagenome | biome: marine biome (ENVO:00000447); feature: surface water layer (ENVO:00002042); material: "saline water (ENVO:00002010), including plankton (ENVO:xxxxxxxx)" | depth 5 m
TGTAAGGTATGCAGAAGAAAATGGTTGGGGTTCTTGTGGAACTGCAGTTGGAAAAAAACGTGCACACGATTTGTCTAAAGGTAGACCTTTGAGCCGAGATACTATTGCTCGTATGGCAGCTTTTGAAAGACATAGACAAAATTCTAAAAAGAAATTAGGTGATGGCTGTGGTAGATTGATGTGGTTAGCTTGGGGTGGAGATGCTGGAGTTGAATGGGCACAAAGAAAGTTAAAACAAATTGATAGGGAAAAGAATTTAAAAATGACAGCTTACGAAAGAGTTTTGACAAAGTTATATAGCTATCCTAAAAAAAGGAAGTTACAAGAAATTCCTAAAATGAATTTTTTATTTATAGAATCTCCTAAAGGTGTTTTTCATTATCCGTTATTTAGAACAGAAGATGAAGCTAATTATTATGATGAGGTTGTTAATGGTGTAGAAGTAGGTGCTAGTCATATACATACTTACGAAAATGATGCTACAGGTACAGAATATTTTATGCCTGAACAAGACCACGATAAAGATAAATACACACATACAACAGCACCAAGTGAAGAAAAGTTTGATAATAGTATTATAGAATATAAAGAAATAAATACCATATAAACATTAATAAAATGGATAATTACAAAACAGTCTTAAACAGACTATACAAAACAGAAGGAGTAGAGTTAAAATCTGAAAAGGTTGAATTAGCTTTAGTTGATGACTTAAAAAAATATTCAGATGGATTTAAAAAATACAAATCTGAAGGAGATGGTTTAATAAATAGAGCAAATAGAATTTTATCTGAATTAAAAGAAACTCAATCTGCATTATTTAAATGGAGTGATGTTGGAGAAAGTATTGGAAATGACATTATAAAAGATATGAATAAATTTGAGTCAGCAGCAAAAGAATTAGGTATAAATCCTAATACTGTAAAAGAATATACTGCTGCAAGTAAATTATTTACATCTTATGCTAAACTTGAACAAGAATATCAAAAAATTGCAAAAAGTTATACTAAATAAACATTAATAAATAAGTAATAAATTAACCTGCCATAATTGGTGGGTTTTTTTATATATAAACAAATTACCTAAAAAATAGTTATATAAGTATGGTAATATTAAAAGAACAAGGCACAAGCCAAAATTTTAAAATAATTCCAAGAGTAAACCAAGCTGATAGTTTAGTTATAAAAGGAGTAGAAGGTAGCACAAGCTATTCTATTACACCAACATTTGATAGATATTTTATGGTTATAGCTGGTACGTTTACTTTAAAACAAGGACAACAATATAGTTTCGATGTAAAGAATGGCACAGAGATAGTTTATAAGGGTAGAATATTTTGCACAAATCAAACTATTGCAGATTACACAATTAATAGTGGAACATATACAGAAAGAACATCAAACAATGACTTTATAATTATATAATGGAGAATAACGTACATATATTAGAGTTAGCTAAATACGAAAAGCCTGAAATAGTAGAATCTAACAACAAAGATTGGATAGAATATGGAGCAAAGAATGACTATTACGATTGGTTAATTGGTCGTTACAAAAATTCAACAACAAATAATGCTGTTATAAACAACATAGCAAAATTAATTTATGGTAGAGGATTACACGCATTAGATGCTAGTAGAAAGCCTAACGAGTATGCTATGATGAAAGCAATGATTTCTCCTAAAGCATTACGAGGAATAGCCTTAAACTTTAAAATGTTAGGTGCTGGATATTTCCAAATATTATATAATAAACAACACACAAAGATTGTTAAGGTTGATTATATACCTACAAGATTAATAAGAGTAGGTAAATGTAATAAGGATGGAGAAATAGATACTTACTATTATTCTGATAATTGGGATGAGGTAAGAAAAAATCCTCCTGTAAAATATTCAGCTTTTGGAACAAGTAAAGATGCAATAGAAATTGATTGTGTAAAGTTTGATTCTATTGATATGAAATATTATACAGATGTTGATTGGCACGGAGGTATTCCATATGCAGTTTTAGAAGAATCAATTGCAGACTTTCAAATTAATGATGTACAGAATGGTTTTAGTGCTACAAAGCTAATTAACTTTTCTAATGGTGTTCCAACAGAAGAAGCACAAAGAGATATTACAAGACAAGTAAAAAATAAACTTACAGGCTCAAGTGGTGATAAAATAATAGTTTCTTTTAACGACAATGCAGAATCAAAAGCTACAATAGAAGATATATCATTAGATGATGCACCTGAACACTACCAATATTTGTCAAACGAATGTCAAGCAAAAATACTAAATTCTCATACAGTTATTTCTCCTATGATTGTAGGTATAACAAACGAGAATCACGGATTTAGTTCTAATGCTGATGAAATAGAAATGGCAACAAAGGTGTTTTACAATCAAAGTATAGTTACATTCCAACAAGCAATCCTAGATAAAATAGATGAATATTTAGCTTTTAATGGAGCAGCTTTAGATTTATATTTTAAACGATTAAATCTAATGGATTCTATAGAAGAAAAACAACAAGCAAAAGAAGAAGCTGAATTACGTTTGTCAGACCAATTTATAGATTTGATTCACGAGTTAGGAGAAAATGATTCTGATGATTGGGTTTTAATGGATGAAAGAGAAGTAGATTTAGACGAAGAAGAAAACCTTAATAATCAGGTTAAAGAATGGGAAGCTGAATTGCAAAAAGAAGAAGAAACTACATTATCTAAAATATGGAAATTTGCGACAGGAAGAACAGCACCAAATAAACCAAGTGAACAAGATAGAGAGGTTAGAGGATTTTATTTTAAAGTACGATACGTTTACGCAGGTAATCCAGCACCACAAAGAAAGTTTTGTAGAGAAATGATGAGAGCAGCTAAACTTTATCGTAAAGAAGATATTGATAGATTAAGTGCTGCAAATCCAAATAAAGGTTTTGGAGAAGGTGGTACAGATAACTACGATTTATTCAAATATAAAGGAGGTGCAAGATGTCGTCATAAATGGAAAAGGAGAACGTATGTAAGTGCTAATAAAAAGGCTACAATAGGAAGTCCAAAGACAAATGAGATAAGTACAGGAAAAGGACAAAGATTTGGTTATAGAGTAGATAATCCTAGTGAGGTTTCTATGATGCCTAAAGATATGCCATTAAAAGGTTTTAGTCCTAACAATCCTAATTTACCATCAGACGTATAAAAAAATAGAAAATGAGTTACGCATTATTAATAACAACACAAGACATACCAAAGTTTACAGCTTTGAACGGAAATACTGATGTAGATAAATTTGTTCAGTTTGCTCTAATAGCACAAGACATTCATATACAAAACTATACAGGTACAAATCTATTAGATAAGATTCTAGCAGATATTACAGCAGGAACATTAGCTGGAGATTATTTAGATTTGGTAAACAATCATTTAAAAAAGATGTTGATTCATTTTGCTATGGTAGAATATTTACCATTTGCAGCTTATACAATAGCCAACAAAGGTGTATATAAACACGGAACAGAAAATGGAGAAACTGTAGAAAAAAACGAAGTTGATTATCTAGTAGAAAAAGAAAGACAAATAGCACAACATTATACAGATAGATTTGTGCAGTATATGTGTAAAAATTCTAGCTTGTTCCCTGAATACAATAATAACGAAAGTGATGATATGGACCCTGATAAAAACGCATTTAGTTGTGGTTGGGTTTTAGATGAAACACCTGAAACAGTACAAGGTTATGATAAACGAGATGTAGCTATATGAGAAAAGTATATAAACCAAAACAAGTAAACATCAAAAAGTTACAAGTTTACTTAATGACAAAAAGTAAGAAATGAAACAATTAATCGTAGCACATACATCAGTTTTTATGAAAACAATATTAGTGTTTTTTAGTCCAATCAAGCCTATTATTTTATTAGTAGGTTTATCTACGATTTTAGATACTATCGCAGGAATATGGAGAGCAAAAAAATTAAAAGAAAAAGTATCAAGTAGAAAAGCAAGAAAAGGATTAGTGCCTAAATTGATGAGTTATATAGTTGCAGTCTTATTGGTTTATACAACAGACTTTTTTATAATAAACGAATTAGTGAGCAATTTTATAAGTATTGATTATTTAGCGACAAAACTAATAGCATTAGCATTAATATCAGTAGAGGTTAAATCTATAGACGAATCGTTTCAAGCAGTTAAAGGTTGTTCGTTCTTACAAAAAATTACAGACATTATTTTAAAGGCTAGAGATATTCGTAAAAATTTACGTTAATGGCAAATTTAGAATATTTAATTATTCATTGTACAGCTACACCTGAAGGAAGGGAAGTTACATCTAACGAAATTTATAGATGGCATACTAATCCAAAAGATAAAGGTGGTCGTGGTTGGTCTCAAGTAGGTTATTCTGAAATGATACATTTAGACGGAACTATTGAAGAATTAGTTCCTTATAATGACGACCATTATGTTGATAGTTGGGAAGTTACAAACGGAGTGCGTTCTAAAAACTCACAGAGTAGGCATATTGTATTTGTAGGAGGTCTTGATAAAAGTGGTAAAAAAGCAAAAGATACAAGAACAGATGCACAAAAAGAAGCATTAGAAATCTATGTAAAGGCTCATACTACTTTACAGCCACAATGGCGAATAGCTGGGCATTATCATTTTGCAGCAAAAGCCTGTCCTAGTTTTGACGTTGAAGAATGGTTAAAGGAAATTGGAGTAAACAAAAAAAACATCTATACTAAAAAGCCAACAGTTTTATGAGATATATAATTATAGTTTTATTATTATCTAGTTGCACAAGTACATACCATTTAAAAAAAGCAATAAAAAAAGACCCTGAAATATTACAGGATAGAGTTATTGTAGATACATTAAAAATAGAAACATTAGATTCTGTAGCTTATGTTGTTAATGATACTATCCGTTATACCTATTTTAAGACGATTAGAGACACGATAATTAGCACAAGGTATAAATACATCAAAAATCCTAAAACAAGGCAGGAGATACGCTTAGAATCGAAAAAAGAAATAAAGACTATAAAAGAAACTGCAAAAATTGATAGATTAGACAAAAGACTAAACAAAAGAATTAAACAAACAGAGGTTCGTAAATCAGGAGGTGGCTGGATGTTATGGTTGTTTTTATTTTTTTTAGGTGTTTTATGTGGAGGTTTTATAGTTTTAATTTTAAGAAAATAGTTTATTTATTAAATATATTTACTAATATTGTAAGCCTTGTAAAAGGTTTCATAGTTTATAGTTTTTCGTCTAAAGTCCTGTTATTAGTTTAGCAGGGCTTTATTTATTTATTTATTATGAAAGATTTCAGACCAAGATTAAGAGGTAATTTAAAAAAGGCATTTTTTAACATTACAAAAAAAGAAACAAGAGTTTTAGTTATTGGAGATTTACACGAGCCATTTTGTTTAGATGGTTATTTAGAACATTGTAAAGATGTCTATGCTAAATGGAATTGTAACAGAGTAGTACAAATTGGAGATTGTTTAGATAATCATTTTTCTAGCTTTCACGAGACTGACCCTGATGGAATGGGTGCTGGAGATGAACTTGACTATGCAATAAAAAGACTACAAAGATGGTATAAAGCATTTCCTAAAGCTGATGTAACAATTGGAAATCACGATAGACTTATTCGTAGAAAGGCATTTAGTGGTGGTATTCCTAAACAATGGATTAAAGAATATAGTGAAGTTCTAGGAGTTAAAGGTTGGAATTTTACAGATAGAGTAGTTATTGATGGTGTTCAATATATACACGGAGAATCAGGTAAAGCTATAAAGAAAGCTAAAGACGATATGATGAGTACAGTTCAAGGGCATAGGCATACAGAATGTGGAGTAGAATGGGCAGTAGGTCAAAATTTTAAAATATTTGGTTGTGCTGTAGGCTGTGGTATCAATCACGAATCTTATGCAATGGCTTATGGTAAAAATTTTCGTAAACCAGCTATTGGATGCGCAGTCGTTTTCGGAGGAAAGTATGCTATAAATCAGCCTATGGATTTATAATCTTAATTTTTTTTACATTTTATTTTATTGATTTTTAGTTACTTACAAAAAACTTTGTAAAAAAGTATATATTTTTTGTTAATAAGTAAAATATTATTATTAGTTTTATTGCCATAAACTTTAAAACTATAAAAAATGACAAAAATTTACCGAGTAAACGACAAACATTACACAAACTATAATTTAGCATTATTAGAAGGTGTAAAAGAAAACTACGCAATAATAACTATTGAAGTAAACGATACACAAGAGTTAGAAGTTGAAAGAGATGGAGAAGAATTATTTTTGTATGATAATGAAGGAAATGAATATGTATGTGAATGTGATTTTTATTGCGAGGACATTGTAGTTGATAGATGTCATATTACAGACGCAGAAGATTTAGAAAGAGTATATAATTTTAGAAACATACAAATAGAAAGAAAACCTATTGAACATTTTAATCTTGATGCTGTAACAATAGAACAGATAAATAACGAATTTGAAGATATTTGTCAAAGTAAAACTGAAGAAAGATGAAAATAGATATAATGCAAAAAATACATGATGCTTTTAATTGTCCTAACAAGAAACGAGAATGGGATAATGTATATAAACCAAACATAAAAATAAAAAAGACAATAAGACCATCAGGTAATCCTACATATAACGAAACATTCCAGCATATTCACAAAGAACTAAATAAACTAAAATGAAAGGAGAAATAGAACAAACAGCAGTTAATGACATTATTAATATACTTAAAAAAATAGATGTTACTGATAAAACATTAAACAGGATTATACAAAAATTAGTTAATGAGTTTAAATTAAAAAAATAATGAACATACAAGAATACATACAACTAGAAAAATTAGATACAAATAACAGGAAAAGAGAGTTGGTTTATAAAAGATTTTATATGTTTGCTTATTTACGAAAAACTTATGGTTACTCATTACAAAAAATTGGTAAATTGTTTAGTAGAAGTCACGCAACAATAATTCACGGAATAAATGAATATGAATATTTTAAAGAAGATAAATTGTTTAAAGAAATTACTGAAGAAATTAGACAAGATTTTCCTATGGGAGTAATACCAAATAACGATTTATTAAGTTCAATGTATCAAATATTAGGACAACAAAATTTATTAATAAACAAAATAAAGTAATGGCGAAGGAACTACCTTTTTTTAGATTTAATGTAAGTGAATGGCTTACAGGGAACATAGCATACGAATCTTATGAAATACAAGGATTATTTATAAAAGTATGTTGTGAATATTGGAACAGAAAAAACTGTTTAACGATAGAAGAAATAAAAAAGAGAACAAAAGAAGATAAAAACATAGATTATTTAATAGAAAATAATTTTTTAATAAAAAAAAGGAACAAAATAAAGATTAAATTCCTTGATGAAGAAAAAAAACAAATTGACGATAAGTCATTAAAATTAAGCATTGCAGGTAGAAAGGGTGGCTTAAGGCAGGCTAAAGGCAGGCTTAAGCATAAAGAAATAGAAAAAGAAATAGAAATAGATAATATAAAGAAAGAGAAAAAGATAAAGCATTGGAACGAGAATCTACCAACAGGAGTATAAAAAAATAATATTACTTTTAAACTATGATTATAAACCACAGGGAAAATGACGATTTCCTAGAACAAGCTAGACAAAATAAAGTTCCACAAGGTTTAGGAATAAACAACGATTTAGATAAACACTTAAGATTTAAAGCTGGAAGTTTTTGCATAATTATCGGACACGCAAACGTAGGTAAAACATATTGGGTTTTATGGTATTTACTTTGTTTATCTAAAATTCATAAAAAGAAACATCTAATTTATGCAGCAGAAAATACAGTAAATGGTTTAAAAAGAAATTTGATAGATTTATATGCTGGAAAAAAGATAAAAGACCAAACAAAGTTTGAGTTAAAAACAAACAAAGAATTTATAGAAAAGCATTTTGATTTTATAGACCATCTTAAAATTTGGAATATAAACGAATTTATGAAAGGTATTCAATCAATAAACAAAAAATATGATTCTATAATGATTGACCCAATTAACGCATTTTCAAAACCTAAAGGAGTAAACGCACACGAACACGATTACGAAACAGCTAGTAAATTAAGATTATTTGCAAAGAAGTTTAATACGACAATTTATGTTTGTATGCACGCATCAACAGAAGCATTACGAAAAGTACATCCTGCAAAACACGATTACGAAGGAATGACTATAAGACCAAATGGAGCAGATGCTGAAGGAGGTGGTAAGTGGCTAAATCGCAGTGATGATTTTATAAGTATTCATAGATATACAAGCCATCCTTACGATTGGATGTACACACAAATACACGTTTTAAAAATAAAAATGACAGAATCCGGTGGTAGCCCTACGTTCTACAATGAGCCTGTATTATTTAAACTTGAGGAAGGCACAAAATTTACTTGTGCTGGAATAAATAGTTTAGAGGTATGAAAACAGTTAATAGTTTAAGTGGTGGCAAATCATCAAGCTATATAGCAATTAATTATCCTGCTGATTATAATGTTTTTTCTTTGGTCAGAACAAACGATAAACTTTGCTTATATCCTGATAAAAAAGTAAGGCAAATAGTTTCTGATTTACTTGGTTGCGAATTTGTAGGTACAACAGAACAAGATAATATAATAGAAATAATGCTTAATTTATCAGAGCAAGTTAATATTAAATGGCTTACAGGAAAACCTTTTGAAGATGTTATAAAATATAAAGGAGGATATTTACCAAATATGATGGTTAGGTATTGCACAACAGAATTAAAGATGAAGCCTATTTTTGAATGGTGGCAAAAAAATATTAATGAAGTATGCGAGATGAGGATAGGGTTTCGTAAAGGGGAAGAAAAAAGGCAAATTAGAATGCTTGATAAATTAAATAATAACGGAAATGAAGAAATAAAAATAATAATTGATTCTTCAGGTAAACGTAATAAATGGGGTATGGTAGAATGGAGAAAACCATCATTTCCTTTAATAGATAATGGAATAACACAAACAGAAATACAAAATTTTTGGAATAAAAATAAAACAGTAAATTTTAAAAAAGGATATTATAATAATTGCGTAGGGTGTTTTCATAGAAGCCCAATGTTTTTAAATAAAATGGCACAAGAACATTCTAACAAAATGGAATGGTTTTCTAAAATGGAAGAACAAAACAAACCAAATACATTTAAAAAAGATTTAACCTATAAACAAATTATTAATTTTAAACCACAAACTGAAATAGATTTTAATGATTTTAATGATTGTGATAGTGGTTACTGTGGATTATAAAAACTAAATTATGATAACATACGAAAAAATATCAGACGTTCATTACAAGGCATATAAACACGAATTATTTTTAAACAGTATAGAAATACATTCAGACAAATATGTTATAGTAAATCGTTATTCTCGTTTAGACGTACCTAAACATTTAAAAGATTACTTACCTTATTTAATTTTAGATACATATAAACAAGATTTAAAAACATATAATTTAAGAGAGTATAGTGATTCCCAGCCTGAAGGTACTTTATCAATAAAAAAAATGTATAAAAAACTAAAAGATGGAATACAATAATGATTTTAAATATGATTTAAAAGTTGGTCAAATAGCTGAACAATCTTTAGGAAGTTTATTAGAGCATAAAAAAATAGAAGTTAAAAAAGATTTACAAGCTATTAAAACAGGGAATATTTTTATAGAATATTTTAGTAGAGGTAAACCAAGTGGTTTATCAACATCTGAATCTGATTATTATTGTTATTTTATAACAGATACAAGATTATTTTTAATACAAACAGAAGATTTAAAGAAACTATGTAGAAGGTATATTGGAACAAAAAGAGATATTTTAGGAGGAGATTCAAATACATCTAAAGGAATATTATTACCTATTATAGATTTAATAAATGAGGTGCAAAAATTGTAAAGAGAAATTTGAGCCAAAACAATTTAACAGGAAGTTTTGTTATAAAGACGAATGTATAGATGCCTATTTTGAATATTTAAAAAAACAAGCTGAAAAAAAATGGAATAAGGAAAAGAGAATTAGAAAAGAAAAACTTAAAACAGTTCAAGATTTACTTAAAGAAGCACAAATAGTTTTTAATAAATACATTAGATTAAGAGATAAAGGTTTGCCTTGTATATCTTGTCAAAATCCAAAGCCTAAAAAAATAAATGCTGGTCATTATATTGCTAGTGGCAAAAGTAAATTTTTGACTTTTAACGAGTTTAACGTACATCTTCAATGTGAGTATTGCAATACATATAAACATTCAAATTCTATTGATTACAGGATTAATCTAATAAAAAAAATAGGTGTTGATAGAGTAGAGTATTTAGAAAACAATAGACATAAAACAAAAAAATACACAAGAGAAGAATTATATGAGATAATAGACAAGTATAAGAAGAAGGTAAAAAGTATATAGTTTGTATATATTTTTGTATCTTTGTAAAAAAATAATCTTATGAAAATAGAAGCTAAACCTAAAAAAAGGTTGTATGCACCTGATGAAGAATGTTTAGAAATTATCAAAGCAGAATTAAAAAAAATTGGTATTAAATCTAATAATACTCAAGCAGTAAATCACGCAGTATTTTTTCTAGCTAAAACAATCAAAACTAAAGAAGCTGGAGAACGAGCATATCAAAAAGAACAAAAGAAAAACAAAAAGAAGTCAAAAGTTAAATCAATTAAATCTAAATAACTATGAACAAAACAGAAAAACAACAAACAAAAAGTATTTACAAAAGCCTTGCATCATTCCAACAAGAATGTCCTGTAATACACAAAGGAACAAAAGGCTATGGATATTCGTATAGTGATTTACCTACAATCTTTAAAGTGATTAATCCATTGTTAAAAAAGCATAAATTAGGCTTTACTCAATTAATGAATGAAGGTTGTATAGAAACAACATTATTTCACATTGATACAGGGCAAACAATCACAAGTAAAACATCTATTCCTGAAGATGT
>TARA_R100000654_G_scaffold2122_7_pt1 | contig 10997 bp, 18 predicted proteins | sample TARA_R100000654 | Tara Oceans TARA_R100000654 (sample SAMEA2622473) | marine metagenome | biome: marine biome (ENVO:00000447); feature: surface water layer (ENVO:00002042); material: "saline water (ENVO:00002010), including plankton (ENVO:xxxxxxxx)" | depth 5 m
CAACCAGCTTTCTCAGCATAGGAGGATACATGGAAGAAGCTAAACAGCAAATTACTTACACCTATGAGGATAAGTCTTATGATGCACATAAGTTTACCGACGAGGGTAAGTTAGCATTGGCTGCTGTTGCCAGATTAAACAGAGCTATTAGTCAACTTACTGAGCAGTTAAATGATGCACAAGCTGCATCTATTACTTACAAGGACACTATCAACAAGCAGTTGACTGATGATATGTTACTTGAGGAAGAGCCAGTAACTCAGTACATGGATGAGTTAGTAGAGGAAGAGGAGCCAACAACCAAGGAGATTTGATTTGAGTTTCGTAGAACTCCATCAACCCTGTCCTGATTGTGGATCTAGCGATGCGCTATCTGTTAATGATGACGGTAGCGCATTTTGCTTTTCATGTGGACAGTGGTTTAGTAAAAGCAGATATGAGTCTATAACTGGAACAACATTCAAACAGATGGGAGACATTCAAATTAACGTAGTACAAAATGAGCCTTTAACTTTCGCTGAAGAGGGAGAGTTCATGGGTTTGAAAGATCGTGGTATCTCTGAAGATACTGCTCGTAAGTTTGGAGTTAGATGTACTCTTTCTCCTACAGGTTCAATAACAAAGCATATATATCCTTACTACAAAGATAAGGAGATAGTTGCTTACAAAGAGCGTGTGTTAGGAGACACAGGCAAACAAAACTTTTTCTCTAAAGGTGCTATCAGAGATGCTGGCTTGTTTGGTGAAAACTTATTTAATGAAGGTGGTAAGTATATTACTTTAGTTGAAGGTGAGTGTGATGCGATGGCAGCATACGAACTACTGGGGTCTAAGTGGCCGGTAGTTAGTATAAAGTCAGGAGCAAAAGGAGCAGAGAGAGATGTACGTGCATCACTTGAGTTCCTTGAATCATTTGACACTGTGATCATAAACTTTGATGAAGATAAGCAGGGTAAAGAAGCAGCCAAAAGAGTGGCTAGGCTTTTGAAACCAGCTAAGACTAAAATCATGTCTTTGCCAGAGGGATTTAAAGATGCAAATGATATGCTCAAACAACATAATCATAAAGATTATGTGACCGCATGGTGGGCAGCTAAAGTATATACTCCTTCAGGTGTTCTTAGCGTATCTGATGAGCGTGAGAAGTATAAGAACAGAGAGAAGAAACAATCCTTTCCTTATCCTTGGACAGGCTTGAACGAGAAGCTAGAGGGACTTAGACATGGAGAACTCATCACATTGACAGGTGGTACAGGTCTTGGTAAGTCAAGTGTTACCAGAGAACTAGAGCACTGGCTAATTAAAACTACATCTGACAATGTGGGTGTGATTGCACTTGAAGAAACTTTCAATAGAACAGTGGATGGTATTTTAAGTATTGAAGCTAATGCCAAGCTGCATATTGATAGGATCAGAGATCAGTACACCGAAGAAGAATTAGATAAGTTCTTTGACATAATGTACGATGGTGATAATCACAGCAGGGTTTGGATACATGCTCACTTTGGATCTAATGATATAGATTCTATATTCAGTAAGCTACGCTTTATGATTGTAGGGTGTGAGTGTAAGTGGGTGGTGATAGATCACCTTCACATGCTTGTCTCTACTACAATAGAGGGAGATGAAAGAAGATCTATAGATGCTATCATGCATAGGCTTAGAACGCTTGTAGAGGAGACAGGAGCAGGTATTATACTTGTGTCGCACCTCAGACGCATTGATGGTAACAAAGGCCATGAGAACGGCATAGAGACAGGTCTAAGCCATCTAAGAGGTAGCCAGAGCATAGCACAACTCAGTGACTGTGTTATCTCCCTTGAGCGTAATCAACAAGCAGATGATCCTAGAGAAGCGTCAACTACTAGAGTCAGGGTACTTAAAAGTAGATACACTGGTGATGTAGGTATAGCTTGTCATTTGCTTTTTGATAATGACACTGGCAGACTGTCTGAGATAGAAGGAGCTAACGAAGTAGATGAAGAGATTAGTATTTGATATAGAAACCGATGATCTGTACGCAACTAAGATATGGTGTCTTGTTGCTAAGGATGTTGAGGACGGCAAGGTATACTCATACGGCCCTGATCAGATAGACGAGGGTTGTCAACTACTATGCGATGCAGATGAACTAATCGGCCATAACATAATAGGATTTGATCTACCTGTCATACGAGATCTTACTAGGTTTAAGACGATAGGATCAGGTCAGAAGATAGTTGACACTCTTGTTCTATCTAGATTATTTGACCCTACTAGGGAAGCAGGTCATGGTCTTACGCCTTGGGGCTTCAGGCTTAAATCAAATAAGATAGAGTTCAATGATTTCTCTGGTGGGTTTACGCAAGAGATGATGGACTATTGTATACAGGACGTAGAACTAAATGCTAAAGTTTATGAAGCTCTAAAAGAAGAGTCCAAGGGTTTTTCTAGGGAGTGTGTAGATCTTGAGCATAGGGTGACTGAGATCTTGAAGGAGCAGGAGGCACATGGATTCTTATACGATGCAATGGGAGCTGACTTGTTACTTGCTGAGTTACGCGAGACAATCGCTAAAACGGAGGCAAAAGTTAAGGCAGTCTTTAAACCAAAAGTAACTAGAACCAAACTATATCCTAGACTTACCAAGACGGGTAAGCTAAGTAAGATGGCAGATGAGTGTCACTATAAGAGTGGATCAGGTGTTAGACTGAGTGAGTCGGAGCACGAGCTTCTTACTTATAAGATGGGTAAAGTAAATCAAGATATATCTTCATGTGATCCAGTGGTCAGAAGAAGGACTAAAGATTTTAACCTAGGTTCTAGGCAACAAATAGGAGAGTACTTGCAGGAGTTTGGTTGGAACCCAACTGAATATACTGCACATGGTAGACCTATTGTGAATGAAAAGACTCTAGCTGAGGTGAAGGGTATACCTGAAGCTGATTTGATAAATGCTTATCTGATGTATCAGAAGAGAGTATCTCAGATTAATTCATGGAACGAGGCAGTTCAAGACGATGGAAGGATACATGGTTTTGTCATATCAAATGGGGCCGTGACGGGTCGCATGTCTCACCGCTCTCCAAACGCAGCTCAAGTACCTAACTCATCTTCTCCGTATGGTTCTAGATGTAGATCACTGTGGACTGTGCCTGATGGTTATAATCTAGTAGGTATAGATGCTAGTGGACTAGAGCTTAGGATGTTAGCACATTTTATGAACGACAAGGAGTATACAAATGATATTCTCAACGGAGACATTCACACCACTAATCAAAAGCTTGCAGGACTTGAATCAAGAGATCAGGCTAAAACTTTCATCTACGCCCTCTTGTACGGAGCAGGAAATGAAAAGCTTGCTCTCGTGGTCGGAGGAAATAAGCAAGATGGCTCTAGACTTAGAGAATCATTCCTCAATAATCTACCATCATTCGCAACTCTTAAAGAACAAGTTGCTAGAGCTTCAGAAAGAGGATACCTCAAAGGATTAGATGGCAGGAAGTTATTTGTAAGATCAGAACACTCAGCCCTCAATACCTTGTTACAGGGTGCAGGTGCTATAGTAATGAAGAAGGCATTAGTTATTCTAGATGACTATATCAAGGATCTAGATGCTCACTTCGTAGCTAATGTGCATGATGAATGGCAGATTGAGGTACGTGAAGATCAATCAGAAAAGGTAGGTGAGTATGGGGTGAAGGCTATTAGAGAGGCAGGGGAATACTTTAATCTTAATTGTCCTTTGGACGGAGAATACAATGTCGGTAAAAACTGGAGTGAAACTCATTGACATAGATTATGAAGATGTTGCAAAAGCTAAAAACTTAGCTACAGAACTAGGTCATTTAAATAATTCTATTACAAAAGGAAAAGGAAATATCTACGGATTTATAGGAGAACTAATAACCGCAAAATTTTTAAACACTAAGCTGTCTAACACCTACGACTATGATCTAATACATAATGGGATTAAACTAGATGTTAAGACAAAGAAAGTGTCTTCTGAGCCTAAGAATTATTATGAATGTTCAGTTGCTAATTTAAATACAAAGCAAGACTGTGATGCTTATGTATTTACTAGAGTTATGAATGATTTATCAAGGGGTTGGATATTAGGATTTATGCCTAAAAAAGAATACCTAAGCAAAGCTAAGTTCTTAAAGAAAGGAGAAGTAGACCCATCAAACAACTGGACAGTCAGCACGGATTGTTATAATTTAAGTATTTCTAGTTTGAAACCTATCGAGGAGTTAATATGAAACCAAAGCATAGTCCAAGCAGAACAGGTGACATGGCTGAACACTACGCTATTACTTATCTGTGGGATAATGGCTATCATGTATTCAGAAACTGTGGATGCACTGGCCCTGTAGATATTGTAGCTATTAGTCCAGATGGAGATGTCAAACTGATAGATGTCAAATCTTATAAAGATAGTAGGTTATCAGCTAGGACGGAGGAGCAGAAAAGGATGGGTGTGCAGTACTTACACTACAATTCTAAGTCTCGTAAGATAAAGTTTGTTAAGCATAGAAAACAAAATGACGGAACATAAATCTGAAGGTGGTCATTGGTACGATAGAGATGGAGAACCAAGATACACTATCAAAGGTGCTAATGGTAAAGAGAGAAAAACAACTTTACGAGATGCAAAGAAGAATGGATATGTACCATCTGTTACTACTGTAATAGATATTCTAGACAAGCCATCTTTAAATGTGTGGAAAGTTAATAAAGCTTTAGAAGCTTCTATATCTCTACAGAGAAAAGACGATGAGACTGACAGTGGGTTTATCAATAGATGCAAACAAGAGTATCAAAAGATAGGATCAACCGCAGCTTCAGAGGGAACAAAAATACATGCCTTGATAGAAGAAGGCTTTCTAAATAAAACAACAAACAAAACTTATGAAGTTGTTCAAGATTATTTAGATAAGTCGTTTCCAAACCAACAGTGGATAGCTGAGGATTCTTTTTGTTCTAGCTTAGGTTATGGTGGTAAGATAGATCTGTATTCTAAGTCTGGAATATTTGTTGACTTTAAAACAAAAGACTATCTTAAAGGTAAGAAGCCTTCGTCTTTAGCTTTTGATTCTTATGGGATGCAACTATCAGCGTATGGACAAGGTTGTGGGTTTGACAAAATAAAAAGAGTTTCTATTTTTATAGACAGACAAGAGCCTACCTTTATACTTGGACATGTGTGGGATGATACACACAACAAACATAAAGAAATGTTTAACAGTTTGCTTACGTATTGGAAGCTAGTTAAAAACTATGATCCTTCTTTTGTGCTTGACAAAACGTCAAATGAAACCCTATAATAAAAGGTTTACCATGAATAGTAATAAACTAAAACAAATAAACAGAAAAACAGAGAGATTGTTAGTAGAGTGGCTTTCTATGATGGTATCTGAAGAAGAAGCTAAACAAATAAACACAAAGAACATTATGCAGTTTATGCCTACAGAGATACACGCTCCTCTCAACACTGGCGTTAGATGTGTACCTATGACTCCTAGATGGATAAAGAAGGAACTAAAGAAGCTGGTCAAAAAAGACAAAAGCTTTGATGTTGACTCTATAACATTAGGTGATTTAGAACAGATAGCAGAGAGACAAAGAGTGTTGCATGCCAGCACGTAAGCCAAGAGTAAAAAGACCTAACCTCAGACATCTTGGATATGATTCGATATGGGAAGCTAACCTACACGAATCTATTTTAAAAGATTGGAAACATCATACTGAGTCTGTATCTTATATAACTCATCATACATACAAGCCTGACTTCATAAGAAAGATCAAAGGTAAGAAGATATTGCTAGAATCTAAAGGTAGATTCTGGGATCATGCTGAATACAGTAAGTATCTTTGGGTTCAAAAAGCTTTACCTAAAAACACTGAATTGGTATTCTTATTTGCTAACCCTGCTTCTCCCATGCCCGGAGCTAAAAGGAGAAAGGATGGAACTAAACGTACTCATGCTGAATGGGCAGAGACAAATGGATTTAGATGGTATAGTGAAGATACTATGCCAGATAAATGGATAGATGTATCAGCTAAAGATACAGAAGATTTTAAGAAACGTAATGACAAAACTAACAAGGAGTTTGAGTAGTGAGTATTGATGACGCAACACCAGAAGAATGGGATAACGCATACAATAATGCTTTAGGTAAGTCTTATTCTAAGATAATTAACAGCACAATAACAGATAATGTTAATCATCCTCCACACTACAACAGAGGGGGAATAGAGTGTATAGAAGCAATACAAGCCATGCTAACACCTGATGAGTTTGTAGGCTATCTACGTGGCAACTCTTTGAAGTATCGTTGGAGAATGAGATATAAATCTAATCCAGTTCAAGATATGGAGAAGGCTCAGTGGTATGAGAAAAAGCTGATGCAATTTTGGCTGGAGAACAAGGATGATCTGGGATAGGAAACAAGAAAGAAGTAAAGCTTTTAACAGAAAGAAACAAGCTAAGAACAAAGCAAGAACCAAGAACTACAGAAAAACACAGCTAAGAGAGAAGGAAGATTTTGATGATATTAAAAACTGGCAAAGAGGATTATCTGGGGATACAGATTGACTATGATAAAGAAGATAAACTAACTGAGTTTTCTTTAGCAACATTAAAAGATAGATACTTATATGGAGATGAGACACATGCTCAACATGCTTTTGCGAGGGCTTCTGTATTCGGTGCTACGTATCAAGGAGTTACTGATTTCAATTTTGCACAGCGACTTTATAACTACGCAAGTGATAATTGGTTCATGTTTAGCACTCCTATCCTTAGTAACGGTGGACTTGAGCGTGGTCAGCCTATCTCTTGCTTTCTTAATTATGTTCCTGATTCAAGGGGCGGTTTATCTGATCACCATGATGAAAACATATGGTTGGCCTCAGCAGGTGGAGGTATCGGTGGATATTGGGGTGATATTAGGAGTAATGGCGTATCTACTTCTAACGGCAGTGAGTCTACTGGTAGTATTCCTTTCATGCATGTAATTGATTCTCAGATGTTAGCCTACAATCAAGGCAAAACAAGAAGAGGATCTTATGCAGCGTATATGGATATATCTCATCCAGAGATTGAAGAATTCATAGCCATGAGAAAAACAACAGGTGGAGATCTAAATCGTAAGTGTCTTAACCTACATAATGGTGTAAATATTACAGATGAATTTTTACAAGCTGTAAAACAAGATCAACCTTGGAGACTCATAGATCCTAAAACTAAAACAGCTATCAAAACATTACAGGCTAGGGATCTATGGTGGCAGTTAATCCACACTAGAGCAGAAACAGGAGAACCTTACATAGTTAACTTAGACAGGTGTAATGAAGCAATGCCCAGACCTCAGAAAGATATGGGTTTAAAAATTAGACAGAGTAATTTATGCTCTGAAATAACGCTTCCTACAGATGAAGAACGTACAGCAGTTTGTTGTTTGTCTAGTGTTAACCTAGAATATTTTGATGAGTGGAAAGATGATCCTTTCTTCGTACAAGATTTAATTAAAATGTTGGATAACATTCTTGAGCACTTTATATCTAACACTTCTAATGTAGCTGATGCATTGGAAAAACCAAACACATTACAGGAGTTTATGAATTATGTCAGAGAGGGAGAAACTCGTGATAAACAAAAAGAATACAACGGCAAATCAAAAGCCGCTTATTCAGCATATAGAGAACGTGCAGTCGGCCTTGGAGCAATGGGCTTTCATAGCTACCTTCAACGTAATTCAATTCCTTTCGAGGGAATGTATGCAGCCTCCTTCAATAACAGATGCTTTAAATATATCAAAGAACAGGCTGAACAAGCTTCTAAACTTCTTGGCGAGTCTAGGGGCGAGGCTCCTGACATGGTTGGTACTGGTCTTCGTAATTCTTGTTTGCTTGCTGTTGCCCCTAATGCTTCTAGTAGTATTATATGCGGTGGAACGAGTCCTTCTATTGAGCCAATCAGGGCTAACGTCTTTACGCACAAAACTCTCACAGGTTCTTTCAAAGTAAAAAACAAATATTTAGAATTGCTTCTTGATCAGAGAGGTATTAATAACGATAAGACTTGGCAGAGCATAGCAGCTAATGAGGGATCTGTTGAACATTTAGATGAGCTAACAGATGAAGAAAAAGAAGTATTTAAAACAGCACCAGACATAAATCAGATATGGGTTGTTGAACATGCATATCAAAGGCAAAATTATATATGTCAGTCTCAGTCAGTAAATTTATTCTTTATACCTCCTCCAGCTACGGCTGATCAAGAGATACATGATGAATACTTACAATATGTACACAACGTACACTGGACAGGAGCTAACAAACTTAAATCTATGTATTACTTGAGATCTAATGCTGCTAGAAATACAGAGAATGTTAATGTTAAAATACCAAGGATTAACTTAGAAGAGCAAGAGTGCTTGAGTTGTGAAGGATAAAATTTGGACAATTTGGAAATACACTATAGGAAGTTTTAGTGATGATAAAACAGTAGAATATGATAATGCAATCGCAATCCTACGAACCTTCATTGTACTAGTAAACTTTATAACTTGTTTTTTCATCATAGCTAATGTAATTAAAAACTGGTAAAAATATGAAAAATAAATTGATGTGGTTCTATCACTGCTGGAATAGCATAATGAATTTAAAGTACAACCCTATTGGGTATATTCCAAACCTAAGTATACAGATGTACTTTATGATAATCTTGTCTATACTCTGGACATTCACATTCTGCACTCTAATAGCTGGATGGTTGAATGTAGTCTCACTTGTATACGGACACGTTGCATTTATCTTTTCAGTCTTTTTTACTTATAGTATTTTTGAAGACGCAAAAAGAAATGGAAGAGAATGGTTTAGTAAATGGGAAAGAGACTATACTCTTTCAAGAGCATTTAAAGAAAAAGATAAAACAAAAAACGCTTGCAAGTGGGATTTGGAGAAAGAAGCATGAGAATTATATTACCAATACTTTTATTAGTTGGATGCACAAGTACTGACTACAAACCAAACAAGTGGCACTATCAAGGCCCAGATCATGTTAACTGTAGTTATGATAGAGAGCTTTTAAAAGTATGTAAAAAGATGGGGCCATATTGGATATGTGAGTGTATGTACACATAGGAGGGACTATGGGAAGAGAAATAACAGGCTTTATAATTTTGATTGTTACATTAGGTCTTTTAGGATTTTCGATACTTGCGTGGCCTGATGATTTAAACAAAGCAGAGCAAGAGTACTATGACTCTAAATCAAGATGTGAGGATTACTCATGGCAGATGTGACACATGATAAATGCGACACCCCTGATTGTTGTGGAGAGTGTGTAGATGATCATCCTATATACAAGTGTCAATTCTACATATGGGAAGAGAACAGACTAACTAATTACACGGAGTGGATTAACTACTATAGAAAACAAGAAGAGGAGGAAAAACGTGAAGGAAAAAATTATACAAGCATTGAGGAACTCACTAGAAGCATCTGCTGATAGACACAGAGTTAATGTGGGTATACTATTAGAAAGCCACGCAGCAGTGGCAGAACATCCTGACATAGTTCAGACTATAGAAGGAGAGCTAGAAAAAATATCAATGTACGAAAGCAAATTGGAGGCATTACGTGAGTTTATTGGAGACTAGAGATTACTACAAACCATTCGATCATCCTTGGATGTTTGACTATTACTCTCAGCAGAATCAGATGCACTGGTTCCCTGAAGATGTACCATTGCATAATGATGTAAAGGATTGGCAGACATTAGATGATAACGAAAAGAATTTATTAACACAGATATTTAGACTGTTTACTCAGTCAGATGTGGATGTTAGTTCTGGATATGTTGACAGGTATATGCGTATATTTAAAAAGCCAGAAGCTCGTATGATGATGGGTGCTTTTAACAACATGGAGTCTATACATCAGCATGCTTATAGTCTGTTGTTAGATACCGTAGGAATGCCTGAGATTGAGTATAAGGCGTTTGCAGAGTATGAAGCTATGGCAGATAAGCATGAGTATGTGGACGCTGTACGAGTCACTAAGGGCGATAAGGGGTCAATAGCTAAAGCACTTGCCATCTACTCTGCATTTACTGAAGGACTACAACTATTTAGCAGTTTTATAATACTGTTAAACTTCCCTAGATTTGGGAAGATGAAGGGGATGGGACAGATAATTACCTATAGTATACGTGATGAGTCACTGCACGTAGAAGCAATGACAAAGTTATTTAGAGAGTTCATACAAGAAAACCTAGATATATGGACAGATGATTTTAAGAAACAGATCTATCAATCATGTAGAGATATGGTAGGTTTAGAAGATAGGTTCTTGGATCTCGTGTTTGAAATGGGTGACATAGATGGGTTAACTAAGAAAGAGATGCAACAATATATCAGATACATTGCTGACAGGAGACTTTTACAACTAGGACTAAAACCTAATTATAACGTAAAAGACAATCCAATAGGTTGGCTAGATGATGTATTGGGTGTAGAACATCAAAACTTCTTTGAAGGTAGGGCTACTACTTATATGAAAGCTGGACTCAGAGGTGATTTAGGTAAGGTCGAGTTTGCATGAGAGAAGGTAATATAATATCTTTTAAAGTATTTATAGACGCTAAGGGGAGACTTATGACTGAATACAGTAAGCTCCCCTCTAGCAAAGTAACCAAAGTGTTTGATGAATATGATAAACCTTTCATAGATAAGATTCTAAAAGAACTAGAACCAAAACTAGAAAACTTACATAATCAGTTAGAGTTAGAGTTAGAAAGACTTACTTAACTACTTTCATGTGTAATCTTTGTCTACTGATAATCTTATCACTAGTTGTTAACACAAAGTCAGAGTGTTTTTCTATTCTGTCTAATAATCTTAACTTAATATCTATGTCCTCTGCTTCGTTAAAAGCATTACCTAGATAAGATATAGCATCTGCGTTTAAACGTAGAGTACTTGTCTCTGGAGTTTCTATTAGGTGTAACA
>TARA_R100000654_G_scaffold3711_5_pt1 | contig 10989 bp, 20 predicted proteins | sample TARA_R100000654 | Tara Oceans TARA_R100000654 (sample SAMEA2622473) | marine metagenome | biome: marine biome (ENVO:00000447); feature: surface water layer (ENVO:00002042); material: "saline water (ENVO:00002010), including plankton (ENVO:xxxxxxxx)" | depth 5 m
TTCATAAACAGGCATTTCATCTATACAGTCTACTGCGTATCTAAAATGATAAGGAACATCTGCTTCAAAGGTTTCTCTAAAACAATTTTTAGCCCTGCTATCTGCACCACTTTCATAATACACTTTTACTAATTTTTCTTTTTGTAAGTTGTAAAACTCTCCCTCTTCGTATTCAAATTCACCTTGAACATATTTAGAAACTTGGTAGTGTGGGGGTCTGCTTTCGCTTTCTTTGATAAAGAAATAAGGCCTAAACTTTACTCTTTCAAACTTCTTTTCGCCATTTTCTCTCCATGATTTGTATATTTGTTTTTTATTTCTACTGGCGTTAATTATCATTCTAATCTCCTCTAACTCTTGGCGCACGAAGTAAAACTCTATCTTCTGCAATTAATATTATTGGTGAATCATCCTTTGTTAAAAGAATCAAATCAGAGTTTTTCTCAAAGAAAGAATATACGGGGGAAGTAAAACTAACTGATGCTTCTCCTACTATTACTTCCTCATCTTGTATAGTGTGTATGTATTCTTTATTTGGTAAAGTAGAGCGAATATCGAAAATTTCACCCTCATGATTTAGGGTCATTTCAAAAATACCTGTGCCTATTAATTCACAAGTTTTTAGAGCCTTTGTTAATTCTTCATTGTTGAATATAGAAGCACACTCTAACTTAGTTTTGTTAAACATTGGTAGTTCGTCTCCATCAATAAATTCTACTATTCTATTATAGTTAGTAAATTGAGTTAGCATGGCTCTCATGTTATACACTGTTTGTAAATTATCTGGAGTTTGTATTAAAGGTATTTTTACTATGTTAGTGTCATCTTCGGTTGCTATTTCTATTTGAGCCTCACTTATATCTAAGAACAAGTTACCGCTAAATGCTTTAAGAAATGGCATTAGTTCCTTAAACTGGAAACAAAATGGCGTATCTCTTCCATCTTCTAGATTATTTATTTCTACTGATAGAAGTGCCATAGTGGTTGCATCACCATTCATGAAATGAAGTTCGTTGTCACTTATGAAAGCCAAAACACTTTCACCTAAAGTAGAAGATGAGAAACCGCCAACTGTAACATACTTGCCTTTCATTTCCATTTTCTCTAAAGAATTTTTAAGTTCTTGTGCTTGTATTTCAAATTTCATATATTTCCCTCTTTTAGTTCTTTAAGACCATTCCACTTTACTTCTCCATTAGATATTTCTAGAGATTCCCAAACCTTTCCAACTAGTTTAGTATTAGACTTACTGCTTTGTAGTTCTGCTTTGTAGACTACATCGTTCTTTCTTTTTGTTCTTCTAGTGTAGATAATTTGGTGTAATAAATCTCCTAGATTGTGCCAATTAGGTTTAGAACCAATAACTTCACCTGTTGCCCCATAGTCTGCCTTAGCATGAGTAATGTAGATTTGGTCACAATTTAGATTTAAGCACATCTTCAATAAAGAATAAAATGGTGCATTTCTTTTACCCCATTCAAACTTCATCTTTTGTGGTTTGCCTATTTTAGAAGAACCTGTTACATGAAGTGTGCAACAGTCTAACCATTTGTCTACTCCATCAAAAACAAACAAGACATCTTCTCCTGCTTCTATCTTTGACTTAACAAATAACACAAAGTCCTCTGAATTTGCTTCTGACTTTTGTATATCTAATTCTCCATTTTGATTTCTTACTTCGGGATTCCACAAAGTAATTCTTTCGGTCATTTGGTGGTTTTGCCTCCATGTTGGTTCGCAACCATTATCCCAATCTAAAACATAAACTTGCTTATTAGGAAAATCTAACGCTAGACCACTCTTAACAGTTTTAGGTTCTCCCCAAATACCGCAAAGTAGTCTATTGTTTCTAGACAACCTCTTACTTGTTTGTTTCTTTAGTTTATCCGCAAACGCAATAACTCTAGCGTTATTGGTCATTTGCTTCGCTTGTTCTGTATTTGTTTTTATATTCATCATTTTTATCACCTCTGTAATTTGTCTAAGTCATCTTCTGTCATATCAATGTCCTTTAGACCCGCCCATTGATACACTATTTCTTTTAGTTCGTCTTTTGTTCTTGCTACATATCTAACGAATCTACTAGATTCCATATCTCCAAAATATAATTTTAACCAATATTCTTCATGTTTTGATTCGTTTTCCTTATAGGAAATAAAAGTAATGTCCTCCAAAGAAATAACATAACTATTTGGTTTTACTAGTAATTTATCTTGTATTAAACTCATTTTGATTTCTCCTTAGAAATAGGCTTCGCACCCATTCGAGCATCAATTTTTTTCCACAAGTTCACACTTACACTTGTTGAAGAAGGGCATTAGTTCCCTCGGAAAGTAATCAAAGCCACTCGTCGTAGTTCTCCTCACTTAGTCTTTCACTGATTTCCGGTGCTAGACCTACTTTAGATAGACAATACATTCCCGATACATTAATTGTAACTGGGTCTGCTTCACCGTCAATGACTCTTTGGCTTGTTCTCCCTGCAACTAAAATCTCTGAACCTATGCCAAAGTCAATGTCAATTGCTTCGGGAATCCAACAAGTAGTAGATAGACTGCCATCTTCAAAGGAAGATGAATCCATTTCTACCGTTAAATCTGTTATGTTCAGTATTCTGTTACCATTAGATGTTGGTGTCATGTTTAGGCTAACAACAGAGCCTTGAGTAATAACATATCTTTCTCTCGTTGGTAGATTTTGGTTTAGGATATGAACTCTATCAAGGTCTACTAGGTCGCATTTGTTATCATCAAAATTGTTTTGAACAAGTGCTTGCATATCAAGCATGCTGACATTAACATATTTATCATCATCCGGATTAACATCCTCACATCTTCTTAATGTCTTTAGTGTGGTATCAGTTGCTCCATAGATATCAGTTCCATTAGAACCTGCTACACAAACAAACTGAACCCAATCAAAGGTCTTTGGTTTGAAGTCTACACCTTTGTTCTTGTAGGAAAAGAAGTAGGGTTTCATATCTTCAAACTGACCTGTAACAGTTCCGTAGAAGATACCTATTCTTCTCATAAGTTCTTTAGGTAATGGCTTACCATAGTTAGCGTTTTTACCGCCATTCATATAGACAGCAGTATTATCAAGTGGAATAAAGATTTGACCATCATCACTTTCTTCCGCACCTTCGGGAAGTTTAGACAAAGTTGCCTCTCTATATTCACCATCATGATATCTAGAAACTAGATAACCATTTTCCTTTTCTTCTGCTACAGCAACAAAGCCCTTTTCTAGAGCATTGTCGGAATCTCTCATAAATTCCTCTTTAGCCTTCATTCTGTTCCATGCCATCATATCTCTAGGTTCTTCTAGAAGAACAAAGAAGCCTGTAGCGGTTTTAAACAAATCATTGTTTCCGCTATTAGAAGTGTTGGAGTTATCCATCCTTCTTTTGTTGGCAACATAGTTTCGCCAAAGACCCTTAGCAATAGGGTTGGTTGGCTCAATATCATTTTCAGCACAAATTTCTAGGAATTTGGCTGTTGCCTCTTCTTCGTTCATTCCAATATATGGCAAACTTTTCATTATTTCGTTTTTCATTTCTTCACTTATTTCAGTATTCATTTTCTTTACCTCCTGTTTTTTTCTCTAAAGTAATTGCCCCACCATCCATGACGCTAATATCTTTGGAGTCATTGTCGAAGAACGCCATTCGGCTTCTCCTATAACACGCAGTAGTTTGAACTTCTGCGCTGTATCTAATCCGGTAGAACCTATTACAACATCGTGCAATCCGTTACAAATTTCTTTCATAGACCTACCCTCATAAATTAAATTGTGCATATCAATAATTGTGTTGGAATTTTTATCTGTTATTTTTATTAGTATTTTTTGATATTCTTCTAGACCCGATTCTACCTGTTTCTTAAGTGTGGTCTTGCTTGATTTGGCGGCCTGTAATTCAGTAATTGCCCTGCGTAAATCACCATTCATAGAATATATAAACTCCTTCAAGTCCTCTTCTTGAAAGGTCGTGACCCTCTCTTTTGATAGAATATCCTTGACTACTTCGAGCATGGATTCATTAGATACAGGCCTGAAGTTGTAGTTTGCACATCTGCTTTGTAGAGCAAATATGATTTTGTTCCTATCATTACAGGTTATGATGAATCTAACATTGTCAGCATATCTTTCCATGATTCTCTTCAAGGCATTTTGAGCATCACTTGTCATACCATCCATTTCATCTAGGTGAATTATTCTAAATGGTGCATCACCTAAAGTCATACTCTGTGCTACATTCTTAATTGTCGTTCTAACGGTTTCTAGTTTCCTATCATCCGAAGCATTGATTTCAATGTAGTTATTTTTGAAATCATCTTTTAGAATAGACTTTGCTAAAACAATACTTGCCGCAGTTTTACCCGTTCCGTATTGACCATAGATTAACAAGTTAGGCATATTGTTTTCTTCAATCCAATTATACGCATCTGTTGTAAAATTAGTTTGTCCTCTTATTTCAGTTAATTTACTTGGTCTGTATTTTTCTGTCCATAACATTATACTCTCTCCGCTTCATATTTATATTTATCAAGAATCTCCTTATCATAAAGTCCTTCTACTTCACTTCTTCTAAAGAAGAAACCTCGTTCTAATTTGGCTAGTATTTCGTAATCCAAAGTGTTAGTAGTATCATTTATAATATCTAAAAGTTCTAATTTTCTCTTAATTATTTCTAATTCTCTCTTAATTGTTTCTAATTCATTCATCACAAAGCCTCCAACTTAGATTCTATTTCTCTAACTAATTCATACATAATTTCACTTAGCCAACCATGAGGTTCTTGAATATCAACCTCTCCTATCATACCTAAAATATCAGTAATATAGCCCTCTGCTCTTTCAGCCCGTTCAAGTAGTTGTTCAAGTTGCTCGGCTTCGTATGCTTTCGATTTTAGTTCTTCACTTTTTCTTTCTAATTCTTCACTTTTCATTTTTATTCCTCCTCATATTTAATCAGTTCTTGTTGTATTGGTTTAAATTCCGGCATCAGTAGGCCTCCTAACCAATAAAGAAAACCTGCCAAAAATAATAATACTACTATTTCAAATCCCATTATTTATTCCCCCATATTACTTGTCTTGTCTTAGAGCAAAAACTAACCTTACGATAGTTTTGACTTAGAACCATTTGTAATTGATTATTAGTTAGTATTCCCTTTACAGAGGGTCTACCCGTTGCGGTTTTTGCATTAATTAGTTTTTCTTTTATTTGCCCTGTTGTTAAATTATCTTCATCTAACATTTTTGTTATTCTCTTTTTTGCTAACTTGTGTCTCATTATTTTCATCTCCATTCTTATGTTGAGCGCAATATTGCTCCATTGTTATTTTTTTACATCTCTTTCCAGTAGATTTAGAAATACCTTCACAAAAGTATCTTTCAGGTAAATTATCTCTATTACTAATACAAGCAAAACAAAGTTTAGTAGTTGAAGATAATCTACTTCTTTTAGTTAATCTCATGCCTTTTCCACAGTGGATGCATTGATATCCATGTATAGTATGCTTCATAGATAATCACCCAATGTCTTTTGATATTGTTCCGGCTTCTTTTGTTTTTTAATTTTTATCTTTTCACCTAAGCCTAAACTACGATAATCTGTATTGCTCATTTTAGTTCCAACATATGCTTTAAATTCGTCATCTGCGAGTAGTTGTTTAAATACTCTAAAATCTTTTATTTTCATCTTTCTTGCTAAATAAGGCATCTTAGAATAAGAACCCCTTTTTGGCATTTCAGTTCTACCAAAGTGATTACCATCATGACTGTAACTAAGAAGTTCATAGAAATAATCTAACTTCCATCTTCTCTTTACTACCCTATCAACAAACATTATTTTGTTAGGATGAATATTATTATCTAACCATGATAGTAGTTGTATATCACTGGGTTTGTTAAACTTCAATAACTCACAGATTAGTTCTCTATCCTTAGTTCTAAGATAGTCTTGAACTAGAGAAAAGGTGTCTCTTTCATAGGAGTTAGGTTCTACACTTCTAGGTGCTAGAGTATTTATACTCTCTCTTAGAAAGTTTTCTTTTCCTGCTCTTTTTATTTTACACATAGCCTTTATTTGTTTAGGAATAGACTTTTGATTAATTGAAGTTAAAATTAACTTTCCTCTAAAGTTTCTAATTATAGTTAGAATGTTTTTACTATCTGCTTTAAAATGAACATCTTCTATTATTAATCCATTATCTCTAGACAGAGAAAATATATCTATATCGCAATCATTTGCGTAAACTATTCTAGCATTAGGTAGTTGTTTTTTGGCTTGAGTTGTTTTTCCTGTTCCAACTTTACCTACTATGATTATTGGTTTTTCTTTATTTATATTTATTAGTCCCATTATAAGGCCTCTTTTATTTTTAATATTTCATCTAGACCCTTTAGAGTTAGATGTTCTTTTTTACTTAAGATTTCTATTAGTCGTTCAAATACTCTTCTATCAAATTTATTAGCGGGTATGTTTCTAGGTATAAGTAATTGAAGTTTCATTAAATCACTCAATCTACTAATAAACAGTATTGGTTTTGGCCGATTTTTACTTTCGACTAATCTAATTGTAGAATTAATCTGTTGTTGTAATAGGCTTCTGTATATTGCTTCTAAATATTCGGGTCTGCCTCTCAACACTACTTTGATTTTTAAGGAATACCCTAATTTATATGCTAAATCTTGATTTACCTGTATCTGTAAAGTAGCATTAGATAGTATTATTCCTGCTAGTGTTTCTTTACTATACATTCGATTCTCCCCTTGTATATCCTACATAATCTCCCTTGAATCTTAGGTAATTTATACCATCTAATACTGTAAAAATGAGCAAATCTTCTACCACTGCATACCCTCCGGCGAAGACAAATTTGATACTAGTTCCTCTGTATTTCATTACTGCCCTTGCTTCATCTTCTCCGATGTAATCAAACGCTATTGCTATTTTATCAAAAGTATTGAAATCGGATGCTATCATTAATCCTTTGATGAGTAAATCAACATCATCTTGAGATAGTTTACCATAAGCAAAAAATGAAAAAATATCTACATACCCATATTTTTCAATCCACTCAGGGATTTCAGGTGCTTGCGGTATGTTAATGGTTGTCATTAAATAATCACCTTTAGCGTTATTCGGAATATAATCTAATTATGTCATCTAGAGTATTTGTGTCTGCTACGAATTTATCTTCTCTAATTCTTTTACATCTAGGGAATCTAAGACCATAGTTTCCTTTTTCATCCATTGACACTAAATCTGCTGAAACTTCTAAAACTGTTCTTGGAAGCAATTTGTAAATTCCACCGGAAAAATACTCCACATTTTTTCGTAAAGACTTAGTTAATTCATACAATTCATCGTCCGAAAATCCTGTTCCAACCCATCCAACCGGATGAAAGTCTACATCTGTTTTTACTCCTATGTTGAATGAAGCAAAGACATCACACTTATCACCTTGACCATATTTAGCCGCTATAATAGCCACATCTAATTCAATGCGAGGAGGCTTGTATTTAGCCCATCCCACGCTTCTTTTACCTGCCTCATAGGGTAAGGTAGCATCCTTAACAATAATGCCCTCAAAACCATCGTTAATCGCTCTATTATAGAATGCTAGAACATCACCGCCCTCTTTCATTCTATGTGCTTGGTCAGGTAATTTTTTCATATATTGTAATCTACTAAGATACTCTAAATCCATAATAGTCTCATCTCCCATCTTGAGGCAATCAAATATAACCCACTTAACTTTGACTCTTTCTCTTGCTTCTGCATGGTCTTTAGAATGAACTCTTGTTCCCATTAGTTTGTGTTCAGCAGGTGAACCATCATCATTAATTGGATATATCTCACCATCAAGAATGCAATCTACATCATACTTTCTAACTCGCTCCACAACATCTTGAAACTGTGGTGTGACAATAGAACCCTTACGATTGAAGATAATTACATTATCTCCTTCTTTGTGTATTTGGTATCTATTACCATCATACTTGTAGTCTACAATCTTATTCTCCGGCCACTTATTCATAGGGACATCTTTCGCTAACATTGGTTTTACAAAAGAACCGTGTGATAAATTCATTGGGGGGGTTTCATTCATTTCATAATACATCACAACATCAGAGAATGAGTTGAAGTTTAAATGAGATTTTACATCTTTTGTTTTTAATTTGTAATGCTTTGCTAATATCTTTTTCAGTTGTCCTTCTCCCATATTATTTCTAGTCTTTCTAACTAAGAATCTGAAGAACCACTTTCTTTCTATGTCGGACATTTTAGTTACCATTTCTTTAATCAACTTAAAGGTAGAACCGGAGGCTTTTGCACAATCTAGTTGAAGAACATCTAAGATTTGTTTCAAAGTAAAATCTGATGCTTTCTTAGATATCTCTAAGAAATAGATAGCACTACCTATATCTCCATAATTAGAAACTGCATTAGCAACTTCTTCAGGAAACAAATCAAATATTTTAGATGCCCACAATTCTGCTTTGGCCTTACCTATATTGTTTTCTTGTAATTCTAGAGAGAGTAATTTAAACAAATTCACCTTGTTATCGAAGTGAGATAGTTGTCTTGATACTAATACTACTTGAGTCGAGGGAAATATTTTTTCTGTTTGTTCTAATAACCTGCAAACTGTTATCCATTTATCAGTCACTCTTCTTCCTCCTGTTCTACTACAGTCAATAGTCTTAGGAAATTAGTCATCATATGCTGAATTAATTCAACTTCTTCAAATCTTTCCTGTTCTAGAAATCGGTGCATTAAATGAACTAAGGTGGCTTGAGTAATAGCAGGACTTACTTTTGCTAAATTACCATTAGCATAAATTTCCCAGTAGCACACAAAAATTGCTCTTGCTAAGTAGTTGCCTTTTCTTACATCAATCCATCCTTGATTGAAATGGTCTAATGCTAGACCAGTTAGTTTTTTCTTGAACTTTAAAGTCCAGTTGTCAAATTTCTTATTGTTATTGCATATTAAATATAATTTATTAAAATCCATTGTTCTCACTATCCATTGCTTTTCTCATTGTTAAATAGAACTTACCAAAATGTAATTCGATATGTTCTTCTGTCATTCGACAACCCCTGCCGGAGTTTGGTGGCACTTTCATGTTATTTTCTAAATAACAAGAAAACAAATCCAATATTTCATGTGCCTTCTTAGAGTATTCCTCTAATGCTTTAGGCGTGTGTTGCCTAAGTTGATTTGCTTTCTCTAAACTTCTCTTCGCAAACTTCTTGCTTATTCCTTTAGTTCCCGTCATCTAATTCACTCCTTAATATATTTAGAAGAGTTTTAGCCTCTTCCATGTTTAGCCTAATGCCTTTGTTAGTTGGTTTATCATTCTTAAACCAACGAATATCCATGACTTCTATATTCCAATAGACTCCTCTTTTTACTAAGACTTCCTGTGTTGCGTCTCTAATTACTCTTCCTACTATTGGCATTTCACTCACTTAACCACCCCTGCTTGAATGTATCTAATTCTTTTCTAGAAGTAAAGTATCTAGGTGTATCTAGTTCATCTAATCTGTTTACTACCCAACAAGCCCCGCCCAAAGAAGATATTTGGACTATCTCATATTGGCCGTTATTCACTTGTATTACTTCTTTGGTATTTATTTCAGGAACTAAACCATATTTCTTTGTAATTTCTCCTGCAATATCGTGTATATTTTCAACGACATATTTGATAATGTGCGCTCTTTGGATAGGTATCTTTGGTGCAACATCTATCTTTAGATTACCAGTCATGTTACAAACTATACACTTATTTCCTTTACAAATAGGACATTTAATCTGTGCTTTATGCGGTGCAGGTAATGTTACTGTTACTGCTCTTCTTTTCATTTTTCATCACCATTCTCTAAACATACCTTACATTTACCATATCTTCTAGCATAATACTTAGTCATATCTCTCCAACAATTAGGACATTTAATCATTTATCATCACCCCTCTCATATCTATATCCTAACTTATCCATCAGTTCGGGCGATAGAAAATGTTCGGGCATGGCTCTTTGCTTTCCATGTGTAGGGTCTACTTCTACACGATGTTTTGTTGAAAGTAAGTATCTTTTTTCTTCTTCCGTTTTAGCCTCTTTTATTGCCTTATTCATACTATTATTGAAGGCCTCTTTAGCAATTGTAGTGTTGGGCATAATAGATTGTTCGTTATATCCAAAATCCAACTTGTAGTCTTCGGGATAAACCCACATATGAAACTGATTACAGGTATCAACTAGTTTACTCATAGGAGGAAAAACCTCTACTGCGGTTCTTTCTTCACCGCATATTTGATTTTTCATCATTTGCATATCTCGCCAATCGTGAGCAGTATGAGTATTTCTAACATTTCTAAAACATAACCATGTAAACTTGTTATTTGAGAATTGATGAGCAGGATTATTCGGATAATATACCTTAACGATATATTCATCATTACACCAATACTCATCATATTCTAAACTGCTTACATCAACATTGGGGAAATATTCGTTTGTTAGTTCAAATCTAACCAAAGGAGTCCAAGCATTCTTTTTAGATTTCTTAGATTTTTTAGATTTTCTTTGTTTCTTGAAACTATTATATTTCATTTTATTCCTCCGCTAGCAAAGCCCATTCGATTTTATCTTTCAAATCGAGGCCGAATCTGTGTTCATACGCTGTAAGAAAATCAACTACGGTTTCAATACAACCTACTTGTTCTACCATACTTTCTATGTCTTGCTTATCCCAATCATAGAGATTGACAGCAACATAACAGGCTAAATTTTTCATTTCTCTATATCCCATATTTATTCCTCCGGTAACAGGACTGCTACATCTGTTGAATAGAACAATTGTGCTATTGACATAGCCGCTAAGAAACTATTTTTGGTGACTTTAACGGGGTCGAAAATACCTGCCGCTTTCAAGTCTTGAGTTTTACCTGTTAGAGCATTGAAACCTATGTTCCT
>TARA_R100000654_G_scaffold17090_4_pt1 | contig 10953 bp, 13 predicted proteins | sample TARA_R100000654 | Tara Oceans TARA_R100000654 (sample SAMEA2622473) | marine metagenome | biome: marine biome (ENVO:00000447); feature: surface water layer (ENVO:00002042); material: "saline water (ENVO:00002010), including plankton (ENVO:xxxxxxxx)" | depth 5 m
ACCGTTTTAGATTCACACTACGAGTGGTACACTTCAGGTCCACGTCAACGTTTACAACCAGGTGGCTCGATTGTTTTGGTCATGACACGTTGGTCAACAAAAGATCTTACTGGCCGACTGCTCGAGGCCCAGGCTAAAGACTCAGCTGCAGATCAATGGGAAGTGGTAGAATTTCCTGCAATCATAAATGACAAACCCATGTGGGGTGGCTTTTGGTCCATGGACGGATTACAAAGCGTCAAAGCTTCTATACCTCTAACCAAGTGGCAAGCACAATGGATGCAAGCACCAACGTCTGAGGAAGGTGCAATTATAAAACGTGAATGGTGGCGCGAGTGGGAGGATGACAATATTCCTGAATTAGAGTTTATTATACAATCATACGATACAGCTTTTAGTAAAAAAGAAACTGCTGACTATTCTGCTATTACAACGTGGGGTGTGTTTAATCCTGACGAAGGTGGACAAAAAGGTTTGATATTACTAGATGCAAAGAAAGATCGTTGGAACTTTCCTGAATTAAAAGCCGAGGCTATGGAACAATATAAATATTGGGAACCGGAGATGGTATTGGTAGAAGCCAAGGCATCTGGCTTACCTTTAACTCATGAGTTGCAAAAGATGGGAATACCTGTTATAAATTTTACACCCTCTAAAGGAAATGATAAACATGCGAGGGTAAACAGCGTAGCTCCCCTGTTTGAATCAGGAGCTATATGGGCGCCCAAAAAATTATTCGCCGAAGAAGTCATAGAAGAATGCGCAGCATTCCCATTCGGTGATCACGACGATTACGTGGATTCAACCACGCAAGCTCTAATGAAATATAGACAAGGTTATCACATTACGCTAAAAGATGACTTTGAAGACGAAGGAATAGACAAAGCTAGGAGGAGGGCTTACTATTAATGGTCGAACCAAGAATACGAAAAAAACCAGACAATCCAAATAGAACATCACGTCAGTTCACCAGTCCACAAGACATGAACATAGTACCTGCAGAAGGTCCATCAGCTTTTCAACGTGGTGTTAATATGATTACAGATGTATTTAAAGATACAGGTAGTAACATTGGAGCTTACCTAGATGCTTCAGAAAAATCACGTGATGGTAGACTTTTTGCTATGCCGAATGCATATGATGCTGACCTGGCAAAGTTTCCAGTCAATCAAGCTGCAGGCGCAGGAGAACTTTTTTTAGATATATTTCAATTACCCGGTGAAGCACTAATGCAAAGTTTAGGATATGATCAATTTGGTTCAGGTCAGGGTGCAGGAGACACTGGTTATTTTTTCAAAAATTTATTAGATATAGGAGATCAAAGAGACTTAACGGACATGTATGTAAATCAAGCTCTTCAAGCTTCTCCACTATCTATGGAATATGATGAATTAGTTGGAAGTGATCCTTTTAAAAATTATTTACGTGGACAAGGTTTTAATATTGGAGAAGATTTTGATTTCATGAGGGATGTTATCAACACAGGTGATGAAGACAGAATGAATCAATTCTTTCAAATGTCTCAAGACAGAGACAGCCCATACTTTGTTGATATAAATAAATTTAGTGCTGCAGAAGGAATGGCACCATACGAAGACGCGTTACAAGATATGTTTGATCAATACAATGTTGACGAAGCAAATAAATTTATGAGTGGCATGTATGATGATTTTGCTGATGCACAACTTCCTTTCTTGGTTTCTGATTTAGCAGAAAATTTAGGTGTTACAGATAGAACAGCAGAAGGTATTTTAATGGGTACTGGAGATGTAGATTTTGGATTATTAAATGATTTTATGGATTACTATAAAGGACCATTTGAGTACAGCACATCAGAAGGACAAGCATTGTTTGGAGATGATACAATAATGAATCTTGCAGGCGGTGTTGCTGCTATAGGAAAAACAAGTAAACTTTTAAAAAATATGAAAAATAAATTAGGCACTGGTAAAACAGCAGCAGTGTTAGAACAATTGTATCCTGGAACGTTTGGTGGTGGATTAAATTTCCCGTATAGATTTGGTAAAGATGGCGCAAGATTAAATTTTGGAATATTACACAACTATCCTACAATTTCTAAATTAATCAGATCTCCTGCACAAACTGCTGGTGTAGTAGTAGCACCAGGTGTTACAGAAGATGTAGTAGATTTTTTTAGCGGTGAGTAATAGATACCTAAGAGCAGCTAACGCGTTTTTTACGGGTGGTAGAGATACTGCTTCTAAAAATAAAGCTTTAAACATTGCAGGTAAAACACAATTTACAGGACCATTCGCTAAATTTATAAAAGATCAAAGTGTCAAAAAAGGTTTTATGAAATCTGGCGACACTCTTTCTAAAAAAACAGGATTAAAAGTAGGAGAAAGACAAAGAGATTATTCTGATCCTTTATTTCTAAAAAGAATAAGCGATGCAAGACTAGCAAATATTGCACAAGGTGAAGGAATGAATTTAGTTGGCTATAATGTTAAACGAGCACAACAAGCAGCTAACAATCCATCTTTAGTTTCAAAAGGTTTAGAGGCTGATGTAAAAACAGCTTTAGGTACACCACTTCGTGATGATCTTGGAATATTGAAAGGCACATTATCACAATATAGATCTGATCTAGGATATTATGATTTAACCAAAGGACAAATGGAAGGTTTGTTAAGTCCAACGAATGTAAAAAAATATGTCAATCTTGCTAATAAATACAAAACACAACTTAATAAAACAGTAAAAGACATAAAAGATTTTAAAGGAAATAATAAAAAAGAACTTGGTGAATTGATGACGGATTACACATACCTTACAAAAGGTTCTGATCCTAATTATTGGTTTCAACGTTCAGCAACGTTTGGTCACCCTTCACCCATAGCTGCAAACTTAGATCATTATCTTAAATCAGGATCACAAACATCAAAGATGTTAGCAAGAGATGCAAGATTTTTAACAAAGATGCAACCTGAAGTAGGACCTTTAAACATTGCAAAAGAAACCTTGGACCGCGGCATACTAGCTGCAGTGCGCAATCCAGATAATCAAGTTACAAAACAAGGATTATCTGAAATGCGTAAACTCTTTGATATGTCAGGTATACAATCAATTCTACCAGGTCAAATATATCAAAAAATGTATTTAGGAACTAACAATCCAGAACTACAAATGGATTTTTTACGAAAAGCAATAAATGTAGGATCAAAACCTTTTGGTAAAATGACACAAAGAGATATACAAAACATAATGTTTGGTAAGAAAAAATTAAGCGACTTTGGTTTTAACCGTGGTGGCATAGCGAGTTTATTAGAGTAATGGTTTTAGCTAGAGTATTAGGACCACTACGTCAGTACGCACCAAAGATTGCAGCACCAAAGGGTAAAGGATCGCCTACAAAACTTGATTTAGATAAAAGTGCACCACAAAAAGTAGTCTCAGAAAACGCTCCAGCACTGTTTTACAAGTCTAGAGAGGCATTACTTGATGCTCCAATGGAGAAAATGTCAGCAGATAGGTGGTTAAACTACCTAAATGCACGAGGAATTAAGAAATCTGAGCTTTTAGACACGTCCCTTGGGCCTTTTTTACAGTCACAAGGCACAAAAACCTTTACAAAAGCCGATATAATCAAGGAATTTGACGAAATTTCACCAAAATTGGACGTCTTGGCCCTTGGACAACCAGGATCTCGAGGTATTTTGGCAAATATGGTCAAAAGATTAGAAAAAGTAGACCCAAAAGCTGAAGATCCACGTGTAGGGGGCTTTTTATCCTACCTCCGTGACTCATTGCCAGGCATAATTCGTGAAGAAAAGATAAATCAACAGGCTTTAGATAAAGTTGCAGCAAATGTAGATCAATATATGCAAAAAGTTTTTGGTGTTAAAAGCGCTTTAAATGAAGGTGTGGCGTTAACCTCGCCCATACCTTTCAAAGTTCGTGAGCCATTAATAAATTTAGCAGCTGCACTTGATAGACGCGGCGTTGGCCTAAAACCAGAAGATATTGCACGTAGACCTAACTATGCAGGACAACAAACAATGCCAGGTGGTGATAATTACCGTGAATTTTTGTTTAAATACGAACCTGGCAAACTTAGAACTGGTGAACCAATATACACTTATGCACATGACTTTGGATTAACATCATCACAAAGAGCTGGCGGTATCGTGCACGCACGTGTGTCAGATAGAACAGATGAGTTTGGTAGAAGACTGATGTTTGTAGAAGAAATACAATCAGATATGCATCAACCAATACAACGTGCACTTAGAGAAGCTAAAATTACAGGAAGCAAACCTGATCGTTCTCAAAGTTATGCATTCCGTCAAGATATGAGAGATTTACTGTATGGAAAAGAAATGCAAGCAAATAAACAACAATTGGATTTGATAAATCTTAAAATAGAAAATTTATTAGCTACAAATCCTAGATCACCTGCACTACCTAAATTAAGACAAGAACGTGAGAAAATTAGAGTTATTATTGCTGAGTCTATGACCAAAGAAGGTAAACAAGGTGGTGATGTTCCTATGGGTCCTTTTCAATCATCAAAAGAATACATGGAGTTTGTCGCAAAGTACTTAGTGCGTGTAGCAAAAGATGGTGACTATGATGGTGTAGCGTTTTCAACGCCTGCAATAAAAAACCGTAATTTATCACCAGGTGGTAGAGATTATCAAGGTAATGTTGCTGCATATGGCCCTATACTCAACGGTGCTTTAAAAGAAACATCTAAAAAAACAGGTGCAAATTTGTTAAATACTGTTATAAAGGATGATAGGGGTAGAGTTTTTGGGCAAGTCAAAATGTTAAATCTCAAAGATAATAAAAACGTAGGAAATAGTTTTTCTGCGTATGCGAAGGGTGGAATAGTAAATGGTAGATAAAACAAAAAACCAAATAGACAAAGCAATGGACGCTGTAGAAAAAGCGTTAGACATAGAACCACTAGGTGAAGAAATACAATTTGAAAAAAGTGTAGACTTTGATGGTTTTGAAATACAAGAAGATGGAAGTGCAGAGATAGTTGGTGAACAACCAATAGATCAATCACAAATTCCTTTTGATGCAAACTTAGCAGAATACATTGATGAAGATCAATTAACCAAGTTCTCTAATGACTTGGTAGGTGATTTCGAAGGCGATCGAGAATCCAGAAAAGATTGGGAAGATACCTATATCAAGGGTCTTGATATGTTAGGCTTCAAATATGAAGATCGAACACAGCCTTTCGAAGGTGCGTCAGGGGTCGTACATCCTTTATTAGCTGAATCTGTTACGCAGTTTCAAGCCCAAGCTTATAAGGAACTCCTCCCCCCAAGCGGCCCCGTACGCACACAAATAGTTGGTGATTTAACACCAATGGTTGAACAACAAGCAGAACGTGTCAAAGAATATATGAATTACTATATTCTAAATGTCATGGAAGAGTATGATCCTGAAATGGATCAGTTATTATTTTATTTACCACTATCTGGTTCAGCATTTAAAAAAGTTTACTATGATCAAATATTAAAACGATGTGTAGCAAAGTTTGTGTCAAGTGAAGACTGTGTAATTAATTACGCAGCTACAGATTTAGATCAAGCAGAAAGAATTACACACATAGTAAAAATGTCATCTAATGAGTTAAGAAAATTACAGGTATCTGGTTTTTACCGTGATGTTCCAGTTACATCAGGAAGCGTTAATACATCAGATGAAGTTGAAGATAAAATCAATGAATTAGATGGTGCTACTGCATCAAGTGAAGATGATGAACATGTTATTTTAGAAATGCATGTTGATGCTGACGTACCAAACTTTGAAGACACGTCTGGCATAAAACTTCCTTACATTGTTACTATAGATCAATATTCTTCTACAATATTATCTATAAGAAGAAACTATGAACCAAACGATCCAACATTTAAAAAGAAACAATATTTCATACACTTTAAGTTCCTCCCTGGATTAGGCTTTTATGGATTTGGCTTGATTCACATGTTAGGTGGATTGTCAAGAACTGCAACAAGTGTTTTGCGACAGTTAATTGATGCAGGCACTCTTGCCAATCTACCAGCAGGATTTAAAGCACGCGGCATGCGTATACGTGATCATGATCAACCTTTACAACCAGGAGAGTTTAGAGATGTAGATGTTACAGGACAATCTATAAAAGAATCTTTACTACCTTTACCGTACAAAGAACCTTCTCAAACATTGTTTGCGTTACTTGGTTTTGCTGTTGACGCAGGTAAAGCATTTGCTGCGATAGCAGATATGAAAATGGGCGAGGGTAATGAACAAAATCCTGTTGGCACAACTCTTGCATTATTAGAGCGTGGCACAAAAGTCATGAGTGCAATACAAAAAAGATTACACTTTTCACAAAGAAAAGAATTTAAGTTATTAGCAAACTCAATCAAAATGTTTACACCACCTGAGTATCCATACCAGGTTATTGGTGGTAACAGAATGATTAAACAAGCTGACTTTGATGATCGTGTTGATATTATACCTGTTAGTGATCCAAATATATTTTCTATGTCACAACGTGTTATGTTAGCACAACAACAATTACAATTAGCACAATCTAATCCTCAAATGCATAATTTACGTGAAGCATACAGACGTATGTATCAAGCAATGGGCGTAGATAATATTGATGCAATATTAAAACCAGATCAAAATCAACCAGCACCGATGAGTCCTGCTGTAGAAAATGCCATGGCTATGAAAGGCAAACCATTGAAAGTATTTCCACAACAAGATCATTCTGCTCACATGAAAGCACATGCTGAATTTATGTTTACAAGAATGGTGCAGATTAACCCACCACTATATTCTATGTTGCAATCACATATGTCAGAACACATAGCAGCGATGGCTGGCATGCAAGTTCAAAAACAGTTTGCAGAGCAAGAACAGAAACTACAAATGGCAATGCAACAAAGTCAAATGAATCCTCAAATGATGCAGCAATTACAAATGCAAGCACAACAAATGGCTGTTGAAAAAGCAAATGCAATTGCAAAGATTGAGGCTGACATTACAACTCAATTAGCACGTGACGAAGAAGAAAGAACTAAACGTGAGCAACAAGATCCTCTTGTAAAATTAAAACAACAAGAGATAGATTTAAGAGCAGCAGAAGTAATGTCGCGTCAACAAGACATGCAGACTAAAACAGTTATGAATGCCGCAAGACTTGACATGGATCGCGATAAGATAGAAGCTGATACTACCATTAAATTAATGGAAACAGCTGATCGTATTGATGATAGAGCTGCAAAAAATGCTTTGAGTAATTTAAAAGAAAATGTTTCTTTAACTAAAGAAGCCATGAAAAATGAAACAACAGTGAGGACAAATGACAGACGAAGTAAGCAAGGTCAAGAAGATCAGTGATGCTATGCAAGATATTGATAATCTTGCAAAATCATTGTCAAAAAAATCAGAAGATGATTTACTCATTTGTGCAGCTTTATTAGCTGTAACCAGACAACGTTATGTTGAAGTTTTAGGTAGTGAACAAACTTCCTTTATCTTTCAATCTGTTGTAGAGTCCTTTGATTATTACAACAATTACGGGGATGATTTAGACATCCCTGTAACAATACACTAGGAGGTAACTATGAAGTTATTACAAGACCTGTGGGCCCACCTTAAAGAGTGGAGCGATTGGGGCATGAAAGACTGGATTAAAGCCGGTATCGTAGCCGTAATCGTAATTATTGTTCTACAGTCAATGATAGGTGGATAATGAAACCTTTTGTTGACAGACAAAGAAAATATATGGAAGCTCAAAAGGCTGCACGTGATGAGCGTGCAGCTGAAGAGCGTCAATTTATGACAAGCTTCAATCCGAACACAGCGGATAGAAAAGATTTTACAAGATTTAGAGAAAATTTAAAAAAACAAGCAGCAAATGCTGTTGGTGCAAGAATTAATCCAAGTGGTAGTATTGGCATTATGGGATCAGACAAAGCTGCAGCGTTTGAATCACTATATAATAAACCATATCAAAAAATGATGAATATGTACATGCGTACTAACCCAAAAGATTATCAAGAAAACTTTCCCTATTCTTTTGCTATACAAAGAGCACTACCAATGGCAGCAGAAAAAGCAATGGGAGCTTTAACAGGCATACCATTTTTAAGTCAAATGTTACCAAAGAGAACAAACGAATTATTAGGTGATCTAAGTTATTTAGATTACAGACCAAACAGATTGATGAACTTACCAGAGGGATTTTCTTTTGATGATGGTAACGAAGCACTATTAGAACTTATTGAACAAATAAATCCATACGAAGCAAACTATAGACCTTTTTTCCCAATGCAAGTACCAGATTATTTCTATCAGTTTATGGATAACGAAATGTTACCATTTATTATGGGTATGAGATAATGGGCCGAAGCAGCTATTTAAGCGGTAGAAGTAAGGGTAAGACAGGCACAAGTTATGGACCAGCTGGAATGGGTGGTTCTACATATGCTCCACCAAGCACTTCTCAAGTAAATCCTAAAGACACTAAAACTCAACAATCAATACAAGACAGGAAAGATGCATATCAAAGTATGCGAGATGCAGGAATGATAACGCCTAGTGTTTCTGGTATTAGTCTTTATGATAAATCACCTGTAATTTATGAAACAGGAACTACCACTCAAGATATTTTAGGTGCTGACGATCCAAAAGATATCGGTGGACAACAAGTTGATTTAACAGGAACTAAAGTAGATGGCTTAACACCTTTTTACACTACATACGCTGATGATGCGATTAACACAGGCAACATTACAAATGATGTCTACAGGTACGCCATAAGTCAAGGTAAAACAGAAACAGAGGCACAAGCACTTGTTGATCAAGCAAATGCAGAATTAAATAGAATTGTAAACACAGCTAGAACTTCTGGCGATAGCACATTAGTAGATGATTTTCTCGCTGGCTATAACTCATTTTTTAAAAGCATTTTACCGCAAACCATGTACGGAGAGGGCGTTGGAGTTGGTGGGTATACTGGATCACCTACAAATTATGTAGGACAAGATGAACTAGGAAGATTTTTTGATATAGATGATCCTACGGCTGACATATTAGCAAATAGAAGTGGATTTGGTGGAGGTGGTGGAGGCTCTTCTTTTGGAGGAGGTTCAAGTTACGCAGCTGGTATTGGTTCAGGTTTATTTGGAAGACCTAAACAGTTAGGTGACGCAGAAAAAATACCAGCACAATTACGTTTACTTCAGTACATGGTTAATGTACATAAAGGTAATCCATATACAAAATTAGCCATGCGTAAAAAAGACGGTGGCATAGCAACAATAGTAGGAGATTAGAATGTGGCAATTATTAGCAAAACCATTATTGGGAGTAGCCGTAGATGGAATCAAAGGTTTTGTAGAAACCAGGAAATTGAAGGGTGAGGTAAAAATAGCTCAAATACAAGCAGAGAAGAAAAAAAACGAAGACATAGCGGCAGGTAAAATTAAATGGGAAGCATCAGCCGTGGATCAAATGAAAGGATCGTGGAAAGATGAGCTAATTTTAATTTGCCTATTGGCTCCAGCAATTGCAGTCTTCGTGCCTAGTTGGACACCACATATAAAAGAAGGATTTGAAGCCTTGCATTCTCTACCAGATTATTATAAACATTTACTTTACTTGGCGTGCTCAGTAAGCTTTGGGGTCAAAGCTGGTCCTGCAGCAATGTCACTATTTAAAAAGGGGAAATAACTATGAAAAAAATAGATCCAAAAAAACAAAAAGGATTAGCTGCATTGAAGAAAAAGAAACCTGAAGTTGTAGCCAAAATGGGTTACAAGAAAAAAGGTGGTAAAGTCGTTGCTAAAATGGGTGGTGGTATGATGAAAAAAGATCCAAGTATGATGGGTTATAAAAGAGGAGGAAAGAAAAAGTAATGGGTAAATTATGTCCTAGAGGTAAAGCAGCAGCAAAAAGAAAATTTAAAGTGTATCCAAGTGCATACGCTAACATGTATGCTAGTGCTGTATGTTCTGGTAAAGTTACACCTGGTGGCAAAAAGAAAAAAGCTGCTGGTGGTTTTAATAAAAATGGTAATGGCGTTTCTCAATCTAGAAAACAAATTTCTGGTCAAAGAAAAGTTAATTTTGCAAATGGCGGTGCCAATATAACATCTGCAGGATGTGGTATGGTAGCTGAAAATAAGAGAAAGCAAACTAAACTTTACGTGTAATGGCCAAAAAAGGTTTACGAGAGTGGGTAAAAGAAAAATGGGTTGATATTGGTGCACCCGATGGAAAAGGTGGCTACAAACCTTGTGGTAGAAGTAAGGGTGAAAAAAGAAAAGGCTATCCTAAATGTGTGCCGTTAGCAAAAGCAAGATCTATGAGTAAAGGTCAAAAAAGATCTGCAGTGGCTAGAAAAAGAGCTGCTGGTAACCCAGGTGGTAAACCTACAAATGTATCAACATTTACAAAAAGGAGTAAAAAAACGTGAAAAAGAAAGGCGTAAAAAAAATAAAGAAAGTAATCAAAGGTTTAAAAAAAGCTTCTAAATTACACGCTGGACAAGCAAAATCTTTAAAGTCAATTATTAAAAAGAAAAATGGCTAAGACACCTGCTTGGCAAAGAAAAGAAGGTAAAAATCCTTCAGGTGGTTTAAACAAAAAAGGTGTAGCATCTTATCGTGCTGCAAATCCTGGATCTAAATTAAAAACTGCTGTAACAACAAAACCATCAAAATTAAAAAAAGGTTCTAAAGCTGCCAATCGACGTAAATCATTTTGTGCTAGAATGGAAGGAATGAAGAAAAGAAGAACAAGTGCAAAGACAGCTAGAGATCCTAATTCTAGAATAAATAAATCTTTGCGTAAATGGAACTGTTAGTATATAAGCACTTTTAATGAGAGATGAGACTGCGATTTATTTAATCCTTAAAAAGATTAGAGTACGCAAGGAAGAGTTGAAAGAAGTCATAGCAGCTGGATTACCTAGCTG
>TARA_R100000654_G_scaffold11174_3_pt1 | contig 10950 bp, 12 predicted proteins | sample TARA_R100000654 | Tara Oceans TARA_R100000654 (sample SAMEA2622473) | marine metagenome | biome: marine biome (ENVO:00000447); feature: surface water layer (ENVO:00002042); material: "saline water (ENVO:00002010), including plankton (ENVO:xxxxxxxx)" | depth 5 m
TGGATCACGATACGTTTCCGTTTTGTTGATCTGTTCAGCAGTTGCTACTGCGCTGTCGTGTCCAGCAACAATCACACCAAAATTTGCGTTCTGGTTAGCTGTTCCTGTAGTTCCTGGTCCTGTGCCTACTGCTGGCAAGTTTGATGACACGTAGAAACGGAAACCGTGAAAGTTATTCAGAGTTAGTCCGTTACGGATACCACCTGACTCACCGTAATCCCCATTCATAAAGCGTGAATCTTCGTCACGAAGAAGCTCCATAAATACAGGGTCAACTACCAGCCATCTCCCTTGTGTATCAACCTGTTGTTGATCAAGAAGACGTGCCATACGTGCAACAACTTGCAAAGGCGAAGCTACATCATTTGGTATTGACGTAGCACCTGGCAAACGTACTGCTAGTGGAATAGAGTGATCCCCTGCAGAACCTGTTGTGATATTGCCAAACGAGTCTTTACGCAGTTTCATGCTTGTAAGCAATTCGTCTGAACCTGCAGTTGTTACAGCTTTTTCACCACTTGCTGTGGTATTGGCTGTATCAGCTTTTGAGTGCAGTGAAGACTGCTTGAAACCTGTCATGTAACCAAGAACTTCTTGGTCATACTGATCAGCTAGACGATAGGCTGCACGATCAGTGGCAAGTTGCATGAAGTTAACGTGGCTGTGTGCTTCTTCGATGTCATCCATCTTAAAAGCAAAGTAGTTGGATTTATCAACAACCAGTGTGAAGTCTTCGTCATCAAGGTCTTGCGCTGTTACAGTGGTCCCACGAGTGTAGGATTGCACTGAAATTTCAGGTTCCTTGATAATTCTGACTGTATCACCTTGGGCAGAAATCTCCCCAAAATAATCTGAGTTAGTGATGTCTCCAACAGTGGCACTCTTGCGAAATGCAAGTTGTACCTGTTTGGAATAGATTATAGGGCTAAAATTACCGTTAGGTAAGTTCCCATAACCTGATGCGGATGAAAAAGCCATAATAAATCCTCCTTAGATGTTTGCTGGCTTATGTGAAGTAAGCCCAAACTTACTTTAAGGGGCTGACGTTTCTAGGGTGCAAGTGTACTGATCAGGTTAACTTGGGCCTATACTTAATCAGGTGTGTCTTAACTTAGTTGTTTGGCTTAGTTTAGTAAGAACACAAAGGTAGCTAATATTATTAGGGCTTTATGCTCTTGTCTTAACATACACAGTTATACATATAAATTGTGTAATGTCAATACTTTTTTAACGTGCAGCACCAGAAAGATCGTAAATAAATTTACCACTACGTATTGACTCCATGATTGCATCAGAGTTAGCCTCGTATTCTTGGGCTGTCATCTTTTGCACATCTGACTCACGGAAGCTTCCTGATGTGTCGTTAGTTTCTACTTTGGTTGTGCGTTTAGTCTTAACTTGAGAAGCTGCCTCTTTAGTAGACTTACGCTTACCTTTTACGTCCATGCCGTTGTCAATCTTGTAAAGATCAATAACACGCACAACAGACTTAGGATCATCTTGGTTTTCGTACAAGGCATCTTGTACCCACTTAGGTTGTTCCTCTGCCCACTCGTGAAAGTTATCACTAGCGCGTAGATCATCAAAGTCTTTGTGTATAGAACGTATTTCATCTTCAGCTTTAGAACGATATGTTTCTGCAGCTATCTTATCTAACTCCTGTAGCCTAGCGTCAGCGTTCTTAAACTTTTCGTTTGCCTTTTTGTCAGCAATAGTTTCTACGATCTGTGCTATCTCAGGATACTTTTTAGCCCAAGCATCTATGCTTTCGTCACTAGCAGGTGGACGTACAGAACCATTTTTTGCAGCGTTATCTAGTTTAGCTTTTAGTTCTTTTAGCTCCTCGTTCTGTTTATTTAGATGGCTGCGTAAATCACTATACCGTTTTTTAAACGTTCTTTCTTCTGCAGATAGTGTCTCTTCTTTATCTTCTGTATTGGCCTCTGCCTCTTTGGTATCGGCCTCTTCGTCACTGGATGATCCCCCTTCCATAAGGGCTTTGAGTTCTGCTTCATCCTGTTCTATACGTTTTTTATTTGCATTTCTTGTACTCTTTGATTGTACGAATCCTGCATTTTTTGGTGTCTCCACTTCTGCTAGTTCAGGCATATTGTATTCCTTTCTTATATGGGGCCAGCGTTATTGCTGGGTAGCCTTATCGTTGTTTAGTTTAGTATATTTTAGTATTGTTGTTAGATCACGTTTAAGTTACAGCTTTTTTAATTTCTTCAAATTCTCTTTCTTCGTCTACATCTCTAGGTTTTAATGTTCCTGAAATTATATCACGAATCCTTTGTTGTTCTCTTAGTCTATCTATTCTATCGCCAGATGCGCTACTACCATAAGATTCAGATATTTCGTAGGGAGACATATCTTTATATCTATCAACAGAAACACCAGCAGCCCTTGCTAAGTTTTCTATCTCTACATCTGCTCTAGATCTTTCTTCATCTTTTCGTAAACCACCAAGCATTTCAGTAAGTTTAGTACCTTTGATTTTTTCTTCTTTACCTGCATACTTAGCTATAGCTTCTGGTGTAGCTGATCTTGATGTTGATGTAATTCTAATATTTGGTAATATTTGGCCTGTATCTTTATCAATACGTGTAGCACTTGGTGGTCTTGATCTAGGTCTAAACCCTCCTGCTGCGTAATACTCATCTACATCACCTATTCTTACAATCTCACCTGTTTCTGTATCTCTTACCGCTTCTTGTACAGGAACATTTTTTAAATCAAATATTTTTAAATTTCTTTTATCTCTTGCTTCTTGAGTAGGAAAACCCCCTTCATCCAACTCACTATCTTTAAATGGATTAGCTACTACAGGATCATAACCTGAAACACCTAAAGCAGAACCTAGTATATAATTAGTATCTGCAACCGTAGCATAGTAAGGATCATCGAATTTAATTTCTGAAGCTCTTGTATCTGCATCCATTATATTTGCAGTCTTTTCAAAAATTGTTTGTGCCCTGTCCCTTTTTTGTTTTTCTGCAAGTTTTACTAAACCCAAAGCTCCTGCTGGGCCAGCAATAATCGAACCTACTAAACTTAATATACCTTTTTCTACAAAACTTAATTTTAAAGGATTTCGTTTATTGTCTAAAGAACTGTTTAATTCATCATAGTGATCTTGATAATCTAAAGGCTCCCATTTATCAACATTTTTAGTTTTAAAACTATTTTCTATTTCTATTTCTTCTTCTCTACGATCTTTTCTAGCAGACTCTACTATTTTTTGTTCTTCTACTACATCTGCTTCTTTTTCACGAAAACCTGAAGGTATTCTACTTAAAGGTCTACCATTAAAAAAGAATATAGTTACTCTTTGTCCTGTGCTGTCATTTATAAAAACCCTAGGTTCAAAACCTGTAAATAGTGATCCTGTACCACCGTAACCTCCAAAACCACCGCCTACAGGTTTAGGTACTTCGCGTTCAGGAACAACACCACCCTCTTGCATATTTATAGGTTTGTCTTGTCCTTTTTTCTCATCTTCTACTTCAAGCTCATCATCTCTAAAGTAAGACTCTTCACCTTTTTTAATACGCTCCCAACCTTCTGCTGCAGACTTTTGTAGCTCTTCAAAAAACTCCGTACCAAAGTAACGTCTAGTTGCGGCATTAATCATAAACTCATTAGGACTAGCATTAATGGGTATGTCATCACGTACTTCCTCTGGTGTAGCACCAAGAGGAGCAGTGTTGCCACTAACAGGATCTTTTGTTTCACTTAGTATCAAGTCCATTTCCATCTGCATAGGATTAGTATCAGGAACAGAACCACCCTCTGCAAAGTCAAGTGTAAAGCCAGTGTTAGCTACTACAGGAGAATCTTTTTTTAAAAAATCTTTGTCAGCATCCAAATAAGCTTTACCTTTACCAATTTTAAAAGTAAAACCTTTTTTACCTGAAGGTGTATTTTCATAAGTTAGTCTTGAACCAAATGGAACAGCATCTACTTTATCTATAAAACTTATATCTAACCCTTCATATAAACCCTCATCAGTAGAATAAAGATCTATTACTTTTCTATCTACAAGATCTATATTAGCTATTGTGTTACCTTTAGAATCTTTGAGAGGAACAGTGCGGTTTTCATCGCTGACTGATATAGTGTTTGATTCACCTTTGTCATCATCATAATAAGTTACAGTAGAGGGTTGTTTATTATCATCTTTTTCAGGTCTAGCTCTTGGCCTAATGTTAGGAGAATCATCTCTACCAGCAGCAGCCTGTGATTCTGCGTAAGCTTTTGCTGAATCATAAGCGTCACGAGCCTCTTGCCCACCTAAACCATAATCTCTTTCAGGCATTTACTTCATCCCTCAAATAAGTTAATCTGCGTAGTGCAGCCAGTTCACCTTGAGCACGATATATACCTTCCATAGAAGTTTCGTGTTCTAACTTTTTCTGTGATACAGCTATCTTTGCATTTATGTTTTCTAAGAAAGCATCCCATAAAGGTTTATCGTTTACTAGTTTTTTTATTGTCATGTTCCAGTAAACCCTTGCTCACCTGGAGTTGGTACTGTTCCTGTGCCTATGTTGCCACCCCCAGCACCTGTAGTATCTTGTACGCCTACTCCTGCTTGCTCTGGTGCTGCACCTGGTGATGGTGGTGCAGGTGGTCCTTGTGGTGCTCCATCTGGTGGAGCAGGTGGCGGTTGTTGAAACTTCTTGAGTATCTCTGCTTGTATAGCTGCATCACCTAGAGAGTTTGTTACCTTATCAGGATCAAGGTCCATGCTCTTAGCTATCTCACGTATGATGTAGTCACTTTTTACAAAAGGCATGAGCGCTGGGTTAGATGCTACACCCATGAACTGCATCAAGCGTTGTGAGCGTACCTCGTTAGCCATTAGACTTTCTGTACCTGATGCCTTAACTTCTAGATCACCTTTAATATCACTATCAAAATCAAACTGCATGTTAAATGCAAAGAAAGCCCTACCTATAGGACCGATTAAGTAATCATCTACATTCTTAACAACATTGCGGATAGAACCATTAGCAGCAGACATAAGCATAGAGATACCAGAAGCAGTACGGCCCACACCAGTGACGCCAGTTTGACCATGCGCGAAACTTGGGAACCCTGTACTTTCATCGGCTAACACCCTTGCTTTATCAAACAATTGCATGTTTTCACCTGCTACGTTAGGAAACTTAGTGCCAAAGATACCTTGTCCTGGTGCTCCCCCTTGCCTACGAAATATCTTACCAGGATACACAGATAAGTCTTGACCTGGAACTAAATTAGTCTCGTCAACTTCGATAATAAGATTACCACTTAGCGCTGCATTATCTATTGCCATACGCATAAAACCATTCATAAGGGTCTGTGTATCATCCATATTTTCAGCTATACCTACCCCAAAAAATGAGTAAGGGTTTAATTCGTATGGTACAGCATAGTAAGGAATACGTGCTGGCTTAAATGGATTCAACACTAAACGTAAAACAGTACCGTTACATATCCAAGCGTTAACGCTAACTTGCTCTGAGTTCTTTAACTCTTTGGTAATTGTAACACCATTTTCTGCAAGTATATCTGTATCTACGTAACCCCAAAACTCTAGTACTTCATATCTATATGGAGCAGAACTATACTGAGATTCATCCTCCATGTCCTGTTCCCAATACTTTTTTTCGTATGACTCACCTAAGTTAATAGCTTCGTTAATAGACTCCTCTCTAAAAAAAGGTCTTGACTTTAAACCACGCATTTGTGAACGTGTCATGCGGTGACGTTCTACTACAAACTCAGCCTCATCCATATTGTACGCATCAGGGTCAGGATAAAAATTCCATATTGAAACGTGGCTAGTGGATGGCACAGTCTTAATAGTAGGGTTATAATCGCCTGACTCCATATCCCAATTAGGATACTCTTTGTCGATAGCAAATGGTCCCTTCATTATGCCAGTACCAAAAAGCGCCATCTCAAAAGCTGTGTGGCGTAGCTGTTTGTTAGCACCACTTTCCTCTAGCTGATCATGTATTTTCTTTTCCATCTTCTTAGCTGCAACCATAGCAGGATGAAAAGTAACTGTGCTTTGATTTGTACCTGGACCTTCAATAACTTTATCACCCATCTGCTCTAGTTTATTTTCTAGAGGACCAAGACGCTTCATGCGGTCATACATAGTCTCGCCAGGTTTTAACTTTTCATCAGGGTCAAATAAATAAGAAACCTTTGGTTCTTTTCCAAAGGCTGATGATAGTTCTTCTTGAGCTTGTTCTGCATTAGGGTCTATATTAATGTGTACAGACTCAGCTACACCCTCTGGCAAAGTAGTAGGATTTACTGTAAGTGGAAAGCGTGAGCTACCAAATAACACATCTACAATCTGTCCATACGCAGCTAGAGTTTTTGTTTTAGTGACTTTAACAAATACTCTGGACTTTTCAGTCTCAGTAAACTGCACATCAGGACCATATAAACCACGATAGTTACGATATGCGCGAAGCCATCTATTTTCATCTGTGTATCTTGCGTCTTCTGCACGTTTAAACTTTTCTGTTACAAAGGCAACCACGCTACCTGCGTCTAGCTCATCTCCATCTTGAACAACAGACACTTCATCTGTTTCAAAAAGTTCAGCTTGTTCGTTTTCATTTACTGCCATTATTAGTATCCAAATGTTGCGTCAGAAGCCTGAAACCCTGAACGTTGTGATATAGGATTAAAATCCCAAAGGGAACTACGTGGTCTTGTCATTATACCATATCTCAGTGCATCATACAAGTGATCTTCTGCATTTGTGTCTACATCTTCGTGGTTTTTTTTGTCTAAAGGTAAACCAGGAAGCTGTGCTATTATGTTGGTGCAGGAAGAAAAGAATACTAACCTTGGCTCATCAGTAAACTCATCTACCTGCAAACGGCGGTGAAGCTCATTTTTACCTGCAACCCTAGAACCTCTAGAACGATCAGAAGGACGCCAACGACACCCCTTTGCGTTCATCTGTTCAGCCAAGGACGGTCCTGTGTCTCCACGTTTATGCCACAGGGAACTGTCTAACACGCCGTACCTGATACTACCATCTTCACTTTCTGCTTCTAGTATCATATCCGCTAAATCTGTAGCTGTTACTTTAGAACAATATAACTCTCTATAAACTACAAGTTGTTCGCTTGGCGTGACAGTAAACCATACTACTCCTGTGAAACTACCATAACCGTAGTCACAAGCTCTAAATCTAGCCCAGCTACGAGGTATGTCATACGGTTCTACTACGTGTATCTTTCTGTTAAACTCAGGAAAAGCTGCACCTTCATTTACATCCCAATTACCTTCTAGTAGCTGCTTACGTTGATGTTCAGGTAACGAAAGAAGCATAGCTTCGTAGTCGCCACTTTCAGCTAAGTAAGGATTATCGAAGAGACTAGCAGGTATGAACCTACGCTTAAACAGGGGTTGACCAGATTTACTATGCCCTTTGGGAAACTTCAGAACCTCACTAGTCTCTATGTCCGTTGCCCAGAATGCTGTGTTAGGTTGTGCTGGGTCAATGAACATCTTTTTAACCCAAGAGTGTCCCAATCCACCTGGGTTTGTTGTAGCTCTCATGTATAGCCCTAAGTCTTTGTTTGCACTACGTAATCTTGAGCGCATATAATTCCAACTGTAAGGGCTACCCCACTGAGTTAGCTCGTCAAAAGCTACGTAGTTAAACGCCTGTCCTTGATATCTCATAACGTCTGTGTCTCTGTCTAGGTACGACATCCATAATGTGCCGCCTCTAGGTGTAGTCCACTGTGACTTACGCTCTGACCACTTGATACCAGGAATAGCTTTAGGGTATAACTCCTGACTTTTTTGTATTAACTCTCTTAGTTCCTCAGTAGTGTGACGTACAAGAAGACCACTAAAATCTGAATTGTTCATATTACGTAAAGGGTCTGCTAACGTAGCGTAACTCTTGCCACCTCCTGCTGCCCCTCCATACAAAACTTCCCTCTCACTTGCAGCTAAAAACTCTGTTTGAGGACCAACGTTAGGCTTGAACACTACATTCTGTGCTTCTTGTACGTCATACTCTGCAGGTTTAACCTGCGCTGGGGGTACTTTCGTTGGCGTCTTCTTCGTAGGTGTAGTAGCCAAATCTTTCTTTTTCGAGGATTTCGATCTGACGTAACGCTTTTTCAAGCCGTTTGGCGTACTCGCGTTTAATCGTAGTAAGTCTTTTTCTTTTCCTTTCAACATCTAAACGCTTCTTCAACCCATCGTGTGTTATGCTTCTGCCTGACTGCGTAGTTAACCATGCTGACACTTGCCTCAAGCTGTATTGTTTTACGTGTTTTTTAGCTAGTTCAAGTAACTCTAGCTCTTCAGGTATAGGGTTTAACCAATCATTATCCTCTGGATCTACCTCATAACCAAACGGTATATACTGACTTAATCTTGGTATGCGTTGCCAAAGCTTTACTTTAAATGGTACTCTAGGTAGCATCCAGTATTCGTGTTGTAAAGGACGCTCTCTTTTAAGTTTAAGCTTCATCTTCGTTTTTTGGTGGCAATATAAATAATCCACCTGGTGCATCTACAGATACTCTCTCTGTTTTTACCACCCCAGCGCGATCTAGTATTTGACCTGCAGCCATCATCTTTTCTTTGATGCCTAGCTGGGTAGGATCGTCCAAAGCAGAGGCATATGCAACTGCAGCTTTAGGGCCAACTCTTGACATGTACGTTTTAGTTGCTTCAAATATCTCATCTTTTAGAGACTCCACTATTGAACTAGTAGATGAGTTATCGTTGTACCCTGCCAGCTTTTTAGCTTGCACAACGTCACCACCTGCTTCCTCAAAGAGCACTTCTAAGAACCTAGCTTGGTTTTCTGTAAGCTTACGTGTCATGTTACCTTCCTGTAGGCTCTGGTTTTTTTTGCGATCTTTTTAGGTTGAGCCACATGCTGCTTACCTGCCTTAGTGCCTTTTCGTTTAGCTCTGGTTGTAGCGGCATACTCAGCATCGCTAAGAGACTTAATAGCCGCACTAGGTAAATAACGCTCACCAGTCTTAGCGCTAGGCTTCCCACTCTTTGTGCGCCACTTTTGTTTTGTCCATGACTTGAGACTTTTTTGAGATTTCTTTAGGGCCATTTAACAACATTCACACTCTGGATGACATTTACGATTTAATAAAGCACACCATAATCTTTTTAGGTATCTCATCATGATTTGTATCCTCCCCCTGCTTTTTTATAGGCAGAGGCCAGCATTTGAGCTTTTCTCGCTGACCACTGACCTGGTTTTCCTCCCTTGCTACCAGCTTTTATTCTGGCAAACTGTCGTTTACGCATGGCTGGCTTAGTATAATTTCCAGCTTTATTTACTGTAGATTTAGCTTTAGCCATGCGTAACTCCTCCTACTTACCATAAAACATACCTGATTTACGGTAGTCTTTACTTCCATTATTAATTAAACCACCACGATTTTTAAAACCCATCTTATTACGTACTTCAGTGGGTAGTTTTTTTAGACCTACATTTCCTGCAGGGGGTTCTTTTAGTTTACCACCTTCAGCCATGTTAGGCGTACCTTGAGGTAAGGGTCTTTGCATTTGTTGTGAGTCCATCATGCCTTGTTGACGTTGCATATCAGAAGCCGTAGGATTGTACATAGGCTGTATAGGATTAATAATGCCGCCTACTTGTTTATTCTTGCCCATGTTTTTCTCCACTCCTTTTATAATCCCTTTGTTACGAGAGGCATAAAATACAGACTCTCCTTTTTTAGGACCATACTGCTCTTTCATAGAGCGCATTATCTTTTTACCTTTTTTAGTTAAAGGCATAGCGTTACATCTTAGTTAGTTTGTAGCCTTTGGCTTTAGCTGCAGAACGCATTTGAGCTAGAGTCATGCCTGTTGCTCCACCCTTGGCGTAACCTTTTTTCATTTTACCGCCACGGGCCATACCTTTTTTCTTCATAGGCATTTTACCACCTTTAGCCATTCCCTTCTTTTTCATAGCTCCACCACGAGCCATACCTTTCTTTTTGTTGTTTTTCTTCATTGCCATAGCAATTACTCCTTATCGCTGTACAGATTGTTAAACACTCGTTGCGTATCCCAAACGTATTCTACGTCTTGCTTAGAGTGAAATATGTTTTGGTTTGGCCTGAAGTCAGGAGCACCTTGTCCTGTTTCAAACCAAGCTGGGTGAGTTACTCTCACTCTGTTATTGGGCAACGCAACTATGTTACCAGTATATTCTCCTGCATCTAACAACTCCAGCACATGTGATTGTTTATGCTGGGCAGGATCATCTGCTACTTCGTTATCTGTATAATCAACTGTAAAATAATACTTAGCTGGATAAAACTCATTATCAATCTTTGCAATCCAAGGCGCTGGGCTTGCTCTGTTAAGCACGTAAACAGAGTGATAATGTGACATACAATCCCAAGGTTGTGCCATATACGGAGGTAGTTCAGTGGGCCATTCTTCTAGTGGAGTATCAGCTACTAAAGCAGTAAGGGGCATCCTAGCCCACATAGCTCCTCCGTGAACGTTTAGGTCTTCGTCCGATTCGTCTGACTCGCACCCTGTAAATATAACTTGGAAGCTTAGAGTCCTGTTTGGCATCGTTGTCACTGCTATCACCATGCAGTGCAGAAACTCTCCGTGATATTCTTCTAAGTTCTTTGTATACTCTCTTCTTACCCATGCTTTAAAATAAGGTATGTTACTTTGAAGATACGGCATCTTTTTCCTTTCGCAATCTTGTTTTAGCTTTTTTAGCTATCTGAACAACTTCTGTTTTGCCCATTACTTTAGCACGTTGTTCCATAACTGTCAAGATCTGAATTTTTCTTGCGAAAGGTTTTCCTGATTTTCTTACTCTTGCAACAGTTTCCCTTGCATCCTTTGTTGTTGCAAACTTTATAGGTACAGTATCTTTAGGGTTTTCGTCAGTGTACAACCTACGTCCTGACC
>TARA_R100000654_G_scaffold1120_2_pt1 | contig 10949 bp, 14 predicted proteins | sample TARA_R100000654 | Tara Oceans TARA_R100000654 (sample SAMEA2622473) | marine metagenome | biome: marine biome (ENVO:00000447); feature: surface water layer (ENVO:00002042); material: "saline water (ENVO:00002010), including plankton (ENVO:xxxxxxxx)" | depth 5 m
TTTTCTTTCCATTCTCTTGCTTGGAATGGTGTTAAAACTTTATCCGCTACTTGGTATGCTGTAGTTAATTCATCTAATGTATATTTTCTTTTATCTCCCATAGGATAACCTGCTAATTGTGGAAACATTAATTGCAAAGTTCGTTCATTATAAATTAATGATTTTTGTTTTTTTGTTTTTTCTTTTTTAACTATTTCTTTTTTTGGTGCTGGTTTAGGTTTTGGTGCTGGTTTAGGTTTAGATTCTTTTGTCAAAGGCGACTTTGTCGCTTTTATGCGGGTTCGGGGCTTTGCCCCTGTCCCGCTCATTTCTTTTAATTTTTTATATTCATCTTTTATTTCTTTTCTTGATTTATCTAAAACAGATTCAATTTTATTTATTAATTCTTGTTTTCTCATTTTACTATATCCTCTAAATCCAAATTCTGAATTATATTTCTTCACAAAATTTTTATAATCCTGATGTGTCGCCATTATATTATATATATAAACTATATAATATATTTTTTTAATAAATTTATTTTTTTATTTTATATTTAATATTTTAGTTAATAATTTTTTTTTATTATCTTCTTGAGTATAATATCTAATATTTTCTTTATTAGTAAAATTAAATCTTTTTTTATTAATTGTATTATTATTATGTGCTACACAGATCATTATATGAACGCATTCTAAACATACAACTCTTTTATCATTATTATTTATTAATTTTGATCCTTCTCCTTCATTACTAGTTTCAAATTTATTACTACTATTAAAATATTTTTTAGTCATCATTATTGTTCCTTCGTGTATCATTTTTTTTTCAGGTGTTTTAATCATTGTTATTTTCCATTCATCATAAGGAAAAACAAAAATCATTTCATTACTTCCAACTAATCCTGCATTATTAATTTTTAAATTATGATGACTATATTTAATATAATCATCATTATAAATATCATCATCATCCATAAAACAAACTATTTTATGTTTTGCTAATTTTACTAATTTATTTCTTTTAAATCCTATAGTTCTTTTAGTATTATCTTTAATATAATTTACTTGAATTGGTTTTATTTCATCTTTAAATTTATTTAAATCATTTATAAATGGTATTGTTCCATCATCTAATATAACAACTTCTAATAATTTTTTATTATATGATTGATTTTTTAAATTATCTATACATAATTCTAAAAATTTATGTCTATTATATGTAGGAATTAAAATACTTATATTATCCATTATATTATAAGTAAATATTATTTTTAAAAAAATTATATCTAATAAAACCATCCGCTTTTTAGTGGTTCAGTTTCTATTTCTTCTTGTTTTTTAACCCATAAATAAATTTGTCTATGATTCATTTCAATATCTTTTAATCTATCATTTAATTTATCAAGTATTTCTAAAATATCTATTAATATTTCTTTATTATTTTTTTGATTATCAAGATGCAATTTAGTAGTTAATCCTGATAAATCTTTTATTTTATTTTTTTTATTATTTTTAATTGTTATTATTTCACTCATATAATAATAATTAATATAATTTATATTATTCATTCAAATAAAAATATTATGCTTCTTCATCAATTATATCTAAATCATTACTTGTATTATTGCTCTCTTTTGAAGTAGTAGGAATAATATTTTCATCTTCTCTAAATGCCTTAATTGCTTTCAATCCATTACAAATTATAGGTTTTCTAACATCAGGATATTTATCATTAAATTTTTTATTAAACATTCCTATAATATCTAAATCTATATTTGGACTACTTTCTAAAAGATTATCATACTCAGATCTACAAACTTTTAAAAAATCTCTACAGTTTTTTCTTTTTCTATAATCCATTGACAATTCAATTTCTATATTACGTCCTAATTTAGACCAAGCAACCGCAGAAATTCTATGACCTTCATATATTTCTGCATATTTTAAAAATGCTAATAATGTTCCCATTATTCCTGCTAGTAAATTTAAAGATCCTACACAAGCACTAAAACCGGTTTTTATATTTTCAGGCACATATCCATCAGTAGCAAAATTCGCAGTTCCTGTTAAAGTAGATAATATAATTATTGGAATTTGTAAATGATGATATTTTCTTTTATATTTTCTTTGACTAAAATTATGTAAATAACTATAACACATTGATATCTCGCCCCATTCGCTCAATAATTCCTCTATTTCATCACTCCAATCTTCAATATTATCAGGTATTTTTCGTGGTGTTGGTAATTGTTCCATTTATTATATTATTTAATTAATATAATAATTTAATTTAACATATTTAATAATTGTTGTCTTTTTGATAAACCTGTTATATTTGTAGTTGGAATTTGTCCGCTTCTTAAAGTGCTTTTTATGTATTCATTTTCTTTAGTTTTTTTCTTTTCTGCTTTTCTTTGTTTTCTTAATTTATCATATCTTTCAATACCATTTAAAACTGCATCTTCAACACTTATATTATTACTTAAACTATCTACTTCATTTGATAATTTTTTTTTAGTTAATTCTTTTTTTCTTCTTTGTAAATTTTTTACTTCCTCTTTTTCTTCTCTATTTTTTCTTCTATTTGCTAAAGATCTTTCTCTTCCTCTTCTTAATGCTTCTTTTTGTTTTTCACTCATAACTCTTTTTTTTTTTGGTTTAACTTCTTTAACTGCTTTAACTGATAAATCGGGTAGTTCTTCTTCCTCTTCTTCTTCAGGTTGAATATTATTTAATGATTCCATTATACTAATATCATTTACTTCTTCTTCTTCTTTATTTTGAAATATATCCTCTGAATTATACTGTTTTTTTTCTTCTTCTACTTCATCTACTTCTAGATCATCTTCTGCAAACGTATTAATTTCATTAGGTATTAATTTTAAATTTGGCATAAACTTATCAAAATTCATTATATATATCTATAATACATAATAAATTTTATTTAAAATATTAAAATTTTGTGTTAATTTGTGTAATATGTTTTATTTTATTTTACTTGTCTAATATGAACTACTATAACTGATTTACCTGTTAAATCATATGCTAAAGTTTCATTTTCATTCACTATAGAGACGTCTAAAGAACTAATATTTATATCATTTGTATTTCCTAATTCTATATAGGTCTTTTCTCCAGGTTCAAAAAATAATGCTCCTACGTCTTGTCCGTTTGAATCATTACCAAAACGAGGTAAAGCATATATAATTTTACTTTCACTATGTAATCCAGCATTAAATGATCTAGTAGTTAAATTATCTATCCTTACAAATAATGAATTTTTATTTCCTGTTTCAGGTTTAACTGATGATTCTATCAACCATTGTTGATTCCCTGATTGAGTCCAATCTTTAGTAATAGGATTTTCAAATCCTAATGTTGCCATACCTCTAGCACTATGTAAAGATTTATCAGAAGAAGAAAATATAAAAGCACCATCATAATTACCATAAAAATCTAATTTTCTTGTAAATGATTCCTCTCTATTTTGAAATCCGTATTGTCTTTCTATAGCAGTAAAATTTTGACTATTATTATTTGATATTGCTCTTGTCGCCCAACATCCAAAAGGATTAGCAAATAGTCCTGCTTCTTCATCTTCTTCTCTAGGTTGGAAACCATTTTCAGTATCTTCATAAACTATTTTTGCACCATTTAATTGATCTATAACAACATAATCATCTTTAGTATATAATCCAACAAATGGAACTAAAGCACAAGTAGTTAATGTAATTGCTTTAAAATTATATTTATTTTTAGAATTTATTGTTTGATCTACAAGCATTTTATCATTTAATCCGTCTTTATCTGTTATTGCTACTCTTACTTCTTCACCTTGTGTAATAAATTTTAATATTTTTTGGTCTGTTATTTCTACTTGTGTTTTACTTACATTAGCATTATCACTAAAATAATCTACTGGATAATATGTTTTATCTATAAGTGTTGCCATAAATAATTTATTTTTACCTCCTACTACTTGACAATATGCAACAAAATCAAAATTATTTAATTTTAACATATTATATAAATTAGAACTTGGAAACCTTAACGCAGCACTAAATCCACTAAATCCGTAATCACCTTCATTATTTCTAGGATGTTTTAATCCTCCTCTTTGATCTGGTGCTTTTAATCCTACACACCAATCCACAGAAACATTTGTTATATTAAAATGACATTCACCGCCTCCGCTTGATTCATCAGATTTTAAAGACATTGGTCTAGCATCATACTGCATAACATTAAAAATACTATCTACACCTGCTGTAATTCTTTTATTTGAATCAGTAAATTCCATATCTCCATATGTTTTACCATCTCTAGTATGAGCGAAATTATATAAATGTTCCCATTCTAAATCATCTAATGCTCCTGCTTGATCTGTATCTGTTTCTTTATCTATTATATAATATTTAAAACCTGTAAATAATTTTGAAGCATTATAAGCAACTTCTACTTTTGATTCTTCGTGCAAATTAGGATATACAAAACCATATTTTAATGCTTGTGTTAAACTTTGTGCTAAAGTATTATAATTAACATTATCATCATTTAAATTTTGATCTGTTCTTATTAATGCTCTTACAGATTTTTGATTTGCTAAAGTATCGCCATCATAACCTCTACCCCAATAACAATAAAATTGAAAATCTTTAGGAACTATAATCTGATTATTTTTAACAATTTTTGCAGATACTACAGCAATTTCTGAATTCTTTTTAATATTAATAGAGTTTGTCATATAATTACGCCAATTATACGCCGTCTGAACTTTATTGGTTTCAGTTTCATAATCATTAGAAAGTATGATTAAAGACATTATTATATATATATATAGTTATATTATAATTTTTATTTTATCTAATTAAAATAAAAAATATCTAGTTTAATTATATATATGTCCGAAGAAGTAGCAAATATAGAAACCGAACCTGAAGAAAAATCTTATGAAGAAACAATTAAAGAAATAATTGAATTAGCAAATAAAAAAATTAAATTAGAAAAACCTAATAAAATTAATAAACCTAGAAAAAAGAAGAAATATAAATTTAAAGATTAGATTAATTTTGCACTATAAAAATAATGTAAAACAAGGTTCTTTTTTTGGTTTTTGGTTATTATAAGGGGTATGATTAGAATTAGTATTTTTATTATAAGTTTTATTAACTTTTTTAGATGCTCCTCTATTTATTCGTCTTTTTTCATTTAATTCTATTTTATTTTTTTCATACCATTCTTTATAATAAGTAGGATGTAATAATTTTTTTTGTGCTTGTCTTTTTAAAATATAATCTCTATTTCTGTAATAATATTCTAAACTTCTTTTATTTCGTTCTAATCTTTGTTTTTCTAATAATTGTTTATATAAATTCATATAATTATATAATAGAAAATTTTTTTATATATTTAATCTATATATATGAAAATACATAAATCATTTAGTAAATTAGAATTAATTGATATTTTTAAACATTTAGATGATACTTTTATAATTGATAGAGAACTCAGTAAAAAAGAAGTTATAGAATATATAAATAAAAATTTTAGAAAATTTAAGATAACAAATAAAAAAAATAATTATAATATTCAAAATAATAAAGAATTAAGATCATTTTTAAAAAATGAAAATTGTAATAAAATTTTAACTATTAGAGAAAAAAATAATACAATATTATCTGCTAAAAGAATATTAAATTATTGTAATAATAATTTTTTATTAGAACATTCTACTTTTAATAGTTTAGATGAAATTGAAAAACTTGCAGAAGAGATATCTAAATATGGTTATATTAGTTCAGTAAGAAAAGCAATAAAAATATTAAATACAGATAATAAAATGAAAAAAAAATTTATTGTTGATATTAAAAATGAAAATAAACCTGAAACTAAAGTTAATTATCATTGTAAAATCAGAACAGGTTTATTTAGATATGATATGTTAAATTGTAAATTGGAAGTTTTAAGAGAAGATTAAATTATCTTTACAATAGAAAATGCCTAAAAAGAGTAATATATTAAGTAATTATGACTTTTAAAATGGAATTAGGCATTTTTTATAAAATATCTGCCTATTATTATTTCTTTTTAGGCATTTTCGTATATTATAGATTTTTATCTTTTGTTATTATATATATGTATAAACAAAAATTTGATAAAGATTATAATTTAGGCATCAAATGTGAAAATAAAGTATTAGATTATTTAAATAATACTTTAGAATATAATTTAAATTGTAATTCTAAAAATTGTGAATTTGATTTTAGTAATAATGAATATAATATAGAATTAAAAACTCGTAATAATACTTATAAAAAATATCCTTCAACAATGGTAGGATATAATAAAATTAAAATTGCAGAGGAAGATACATCTAATAAACAATATAAATTTTTATTTTTATTTCAAGATGGATTATATTGTTTTGATTTTGAAAAAGATAAATATAAAATAAAAAAAGGAGGAAGAAAAGATAGGGGAAAATATGAGTATAAACAATATGCTTTTATTAATATATCTGATTTATATTTATTAACTGATACAATTACTAATTAATTATTTTGAAAAGATAAATCTTCATAAAAATAATTTGAAATTATTTTTTATTTTTAATTAAATAAATTATATTATATAGATTATATATATATAATATAATAATGTCAAATACTCCAGTTTTTAGAAATCTGCAGATATCACCTCAAAATGTTAGTCCAAATGGCAAAGTATCCATTCGTCAGGGTATGCCTGTTGTATCATTTATTATTTCGGAACAATCAGCATTATTAAGAGGTCGCACTGTTGTAATTAATGGTAATATAGAACATACAAAAGATGGATCTACCGAAATTGCGGTAGGAGATCAATTAAATAGCACAATGAGAAATGGTATTTTAGGATGCATAGATCAAATTGTTATTACTAGTATTAAAGGGCGACAGGTTATAGAGCATTTACACCACGTTTCTAGATTTGTTTCCGCTCATAAATCTTATACCACATCATTAAATGATTCTATAGGATTTCAATCTCAAACAGAACAAACTAATCCTAATTATTTCTTAAATAAAATTTGTAATATTGATGGTAAAGTTGTAGCAACTGGAGATAATAATGTAAATACAAATACTTTTTCTTTACATCTTCCTTCAGGTTTCCTTTCTACAAGTTCAGTTATTAATTTAGACGGACAAACAGGGATAGGCGGAATTCAAATAGATTTACATCTAAATTCTGACGCACAATTTTATAATTGTATTAATCAAGATACTACTAAAGATTTATCAGGTGCGGGAAATGATGTAAGCAACGCACAATATTTATTATCTCAATTAAAATTAACTTGTGAAGTTAATCCTCTTACTCCTCAAGATATTCAAGAATTAAGTAAAACACCTAATAAAACTTTATCTTATCAAAATTTTGCAGGACATTACAAAACGATTAATTCTACTAATGGTATATTAAATTTCCAATTAGGAGCATCTAGAGTTAAAGCAGTTTCTTTATCATTTATAAGAGATGGAGATCTAAATAATTTAGCAAAAGATGGTAATGCTATAACAATGCCTTTAAATTCTAATAATAGTTTAGCAAATATTAGAAGTATAGTATTTTTAAAGAATGGAGAAAGATATCCACTTAGATATATTCAAGATACTAATTATAAAAATGATGCTAATATTAATAAATTAGATTCAGCAAATATTAAAAATTCTTTTGGTTCTTTTATTACTGATAGTGAAAGAATATTTTATGAATCTACACAATTAACAAGTAATAATTGTAATAGGTCTGGATATAATGGAGGTGTTTCATTAAATCAACAGACGGACGGAGGACCAATATTTACTGTAGGTTGTAATTATGATTATGCAGGAGGTGGAAGTGTTGATTTTAGCGGTTCTAATTTATTTGGCGTTCAGATGGATTTAGACCTTACAAGCAATCAACCAAATGCCGTTTTTGTTTTCGTTCATAAAGAATCTACTTTAGTATATAACGCTCAAGGTTTAACGGTTCAAGATTAAATTTATTTTTTATTTTTAATTAAATAAATTATATTATATAGATTATATATATATAATATAATAATGTCAGGTATTCCAGATTTAGCAAATATACAACCGTTTGAAACTGATTATTCACAGAGGATAGATTCAGAAATTAATGATCCTGTTGTTATCAATGATACCGGAGGTTCTCAAGGTGGAGGGTTTGCTCGTTTTACATTAACTAATAAAGGTTTTCTATCTTCTGATAGTGCTTTAATGGTTGGTATTAAAAATAATTCAAATAGTGATGTTTCTTATTTTGCTCCTCATATTGGTGCAAATCAATTAATTCATACAGTAATTTTAAAATTTGGTGCTAAAGTAGTTTCAGAAATTAGAGAATTTTCAAGTTTTTCTGCTTATAAATCTATGTTTAATTCACCTACAGAAAATTTTGAAAAAAATCAATATTTAACAGGTCAAATGTATAATTTATCTGAAGTTTATCAATATGATAAAAATAAAGTAGATGAAAATAATAAAGCAACTAGTTTAAGTTTAAATAATGGTTGTCCTTTAACTACTTCTAATGCTAACCAAATTCAACATTATAGAGGTCATCAAAGCAGTGTATATGAGTCTGTATATGCTTTAAAATTATTTGAGTTATTTCCGTTCTTTTCTCAATCTAAACAATTTCCACTTTTAATGTGTAAAGAAGAAATAAATATAGAAATTCATTTTAATAAATATCCATTTAATACGAATAGAATTTCAGGTGGTGCTGTTGCTAATGCTAGACCAAGTTTAATTAATACTACTGAAATTAAACTATGTGCTGATTATGTTTTTATGGATGCTGAACTAATGACTGCATATGCAAATGATCCAAAAAATAAAGAGTATCAATGGGATTATTTAGATTATCGTCTATCTCAACAAACTATAACTGCTACAGGTTCAGCAGATGTTGCAGGACAATATGGCGGTATTATTACTAAAAATGTTCGTAATGTTGGCGGTGCTGGTTTAATGTGTAATAAGGTAATTATGGGATTAGAAGATATTGGAGTTTATACCACTAAAGGTGGTTCTACTGCTGATGAAAAAAGTAATGATATATATAGATTAACATCATTATCTATATTAAATAAATTTAGAGGTATGAGAACGAGAAGTAGCAATATTAAAGATTCTAATTTTGTTTGGAATGTTAGATATAATGATAAATATTTATATCCTATTGATAGAGTTAATGATTCTTTACTAATGGATGATATTTACCAAGCAGAAGGAAAAGTTTTTAGAGTTAATAAAGGTCATTATTCAAAACAGGATAAAGCAACTGTAGAAAAGAATTGGTTAAGTAATGTAAGTAATGAAAATCATAATTTATCAGGTCAATTATTCTGGGTATGTGCTAAATTAGATGGTTCTAGAGTTAATAGCAATGGTATTGATATAGAATTTGAAAATACTAGTATAGATAATAATCAATATGCTAATTATACTAGTAGAAGTAAAGTATATACGCAAAATTGCTGGTTAGAATTACAAAGACACGCAATATTAAAAGATGGAAGAGTAGAATGTTATTATAAATAAATTATAATTATTTAAATTTAATAATATATATAATATTAATATATATTATAAAATGCCTTTAACAAAAGAAGGAAAACCAATATTATATAAACCTTGGAAAAATAAAACAAATTCAAGATATAAATATTTTGTATATGTAAAATCTAATAATAAAAAAGGATATAAAAAATTAGGATTTGGTTATAAAGGTATGGACGATTGGAAAAGCGGAACAGCAACAAAAGAACAAAGAAGAAGTTATAGAGCAAGAGCAGCAGGAATTAAAAATAAACAAGGACAATTAACATATAAATTAAAAGATACTGCAAATTATTGGAGTTATAATTTTTTATGGTAATTAATAATATATATAATATTAATATATATGATTAAAGAACTTTTAATATTTGGAATTATTCAAATTGTTGATATAATAGGACAACCTCCAAATCCTTATGATGAATACGGATGCTGTGTTTCGTGTGGTTTTAGTTGGTGTCCTGATTTAAATAGATGTGTAAGATTATGGGAAACATACTGTAAAAGTTTAGATAACGGGCATTAAAAAATGCCTAAAAATAATAAAATATATAGTAATAATTAAATTTAAATTGGAATTAGGCATTATTTGCATCCACAATCATTTTTTTTTTTAGGTTTCTTTTTAGGTTTCTTTTTAGTAGGTTTTTTTTTTGGTTTCTTTTTTTTATCTTTAATACCTTCAAATATTTCACTAGGTTTAACTTCAGGTTCTTTTTCAATTACTTTTATGTATCCATTTTTATCTATGGAAACTGTTTTTAAAGTAGGCATAATTATATATTTATTATAGATATTTTTTTTTTATTATCTAAAAATATAATATAATGGAAACTAAAGATAAAAAAGATACAAAAGGATTAAAAATTTTAAAAGTTAAAGATCCTAAACAAATGATTTTAAAACCTTATCCTGAACCTTTACCAAATCCTTATAGTAGTTGTTTATTAATTATAGGAAGTGTAAAAAGTGGAAAATCAACTATAATTAGTAATTTATTTTTAAACCCATCTTTTTATGGTGCTGACTATTTTCAGGAATTGCTCGTAATTTCAAATACAATATTAAATGATTATACAATGCGTTTTATGAGGGATACATTTGAATATAAATCAGAATATAGCGATGGTATGATTAAACAAATAATAGAAAAACAGAAAAAATTCGGTGATCGTTCTAAAATGCCACATTTAGCATTAATTGCAGATGATATCCTCTCAACAGGATTTCGCAAAAACAATGAATTGTCCTTTTTAGCGTCTCGCTTCCGTCATTACAATATTTTTTACGTCATAACAACACAGGCATTTCGTGCTTTATCACCTATTATTCGGAGTAATGCTACAAGTGTAAT
>TARA_R100000654_G_scaffold25227_5_pt1 | contig 10918 bp, 10 predicted proteins | sample TARA_R100000654 | Tara Oceans TARA_R100000654 (sample SAMEA2622473) | marine metagenome | biome: marine biome (ENVO:00000447); feature: surface water layer (ENVO:00002042); material: "saline water (ENVO:00002010), including plankton (ENVO:xxxxxxxx)" | depth 5 m
CATGCTTTTCCATGATGCAAACCGAGCACTCATGATAATGCGCCATGAAGACCACGGTTTGTTCACACACGGTTACGACACACAAAGTGTTGACCAAAGAACAGCGAGTGAATTGTTGAGTACTGAGGATGAAGTCTTCAATCCACAGCGAAACCTCGCGTTGAGTATGATTCAGCACGGTGTTGAACTCACCCCCGACATGGAAGCACAGCAAGTGTTGGAAGCACTGGGCTTTCCAACGGACAGGAGAGGGAACTATGACCCAACTCACACTGCTCTTGCTGAGCAAATCGCCAGCGAATTAGACGGACCTATGAGTGCTTTGAAATTTGCAGACCTTCTTTCCCAAGGGCCTAAAATCCACCCCGAAAAAGACATGTCATTTGACCATGAAGGTGCAGAATCACATCAGCACTTTGACACCTTCATGCAAAAACTTCGCTCCTTACCCGAGTATCAAATCTACCGCGCTGGCGGTAGTAGAGCCGCTACTCCGCTAAAACCGTGGGCCAATGAGAATTACACTATCCCCTTACTTCAATTGAAGAGACTCATGACAGAAAAAACCGCTACTGGAGAGGAGGCAGGTAAGCCTGTCGCTGAGAAGTACGGGATGAGGCATTTACCAAACGGCTCTCGTGGTAAAAATGAGCGGGGGAATAAAAGCGTAGGAGCGGCTTTTGCACACGAGATTAACCGCTTGATGCACGATGTTGTCCTCATGTCAAAGGAGAACCTTGACCTTAGCCTCCTTGCTCAGCCGCAAGTGGAGCAAGGCATCCACAATGTCACAACTGCAAACTACGGCACTGGTCGCCCGATTCACCCTTACACCTCAATGGAGGGGCATCGTGTACACGACCACTTCGTGTCGGGTGTAATGCACACCGGGCGCTCAGCCATGCCCACGGTCGGGATTGAATTTGATGCAAACCGTCAACCTGTAGTCGGACCAAACATGGGTGGGGAACAGGATTTGAAGACCGTGAGCCTTGACAAGCAGCAAGCAGTCTTTGGTGAAGACTGGACGAAAACCATGAGCGACAGTGGCTGGCAACACGAGCAAGAAAACATTCGTATGATGCAGCCAAACCCAGCGGGTGAAACACCAAGCGACGACCCAATGGACATCGGTAAGAGCCTTGACGACCAACTCTATGCGTTGATGAACCCGGATGCACTGCTCAAAGCAGACGGCAAACCTCTACCCATCCTTGCGATGCACCGCATTTTCAAAGTCAAGGACTTGGAATGCTTGCGTGGTTATAGCGGTGAGTGGGCTGTTTCAGCGCTCCCTGCGGGTCAGCGCATGATTGTAGAGCGCCGCTCCGGGCGTGTAAAAGCCTACGATGAGGACGGACCAGTTACGCTGGAGGATGAAGACCGGAAGCACATCCGTGCGTTGACTGAAAAGAATTTCATCATTGATGTAGTCAAGACCGACAGTGAGATTGTGCTTGTTGACATTTTGGACTACGATGATACCAACATCGCTGACATGAATGTGCGTGAGCGTATCAAGGTCATGCGTGGGCAAATGGACAGTCAAGAGCATGTCATTGTTCCCGGTCCTCACAACTTCCGCCTCACTGATGACGAGGGTTTGGAAGAAGCAACTAAGAGTCTGCAAGAAGAGCATGACCGTCTGTTGCTGCGAGACGCCACCTCCACTTACATGAAAGGAGAGCGCCGTCATCCGAAGTGGTACTTGATGCGTGCGAACAAGAACATAGCCTTCATCGTTCTTGATGTGCGAGGTAAGGGTCCTTTCACTTACCGCCTTGGTGCTGGACCACTTGACGCTGAGGGACTTGGCAACCGTGGTGTTGAGCATGAAGGTAAGCACTACCTTGATGTTGGTACAGTGCAAAGTCCCAAACCGTTCAACGAGGGTGATGTCGTGAGTGTCTCCGTATCAGGTGTGAAAAAGAAGAAGCGTAACGACAAAACGCTGTTTGATGTAACTGCATCAAAAATCGTAGGTGAGGCTGACTGTGCTGCTGCTTCTGCTGAAACGCTGTCCCTGTTGGCGAAGTCTCACGACCTCATTCATGTACCGTTTGACCTTTCGCTGCAAAAACAAAGCGTAGTGGTTTCACTTCACGGGATTGATGATGTGTCCTACATGCTTGAGAAGTCCTCTCATGGGTTTTGGGCACACACGCCTACTTCCATGTTGGGTGAACTTAGCGGTAGCACTTACGCTGTTGAACTCGCTCAAAGTCTCGCTCCATTGTGGAAGCCCGCTACATCGCTGATGATGAAAACAAGTGTCCCAACTCGTAGCATGGCTGACCCCAAGCATCGTCGCGCTTCCGCCAAAGAGTCTGCTGGTGTTATTGAGGAAGACGATGAAAATGCCATCATCAAACCTAAGCGTGAGGAAATCATGGTCAAGACGCTGACTCGTATTGTTGACCTATACGAGCGTATCGCTAAGGAGAAAATGTCCGGTAGGACCAGTGCTCAAGGACTGGGTATTGATGTAGGAAGTCAAGTTGAGTCTCCTCGTGGGCCCACCTCACTAACATCTGAACAGTCCATGCCCGACTATGACATGAGAGACCGTCCAACCGAGGACCCCGAGGAAGAATACCCCGTGGCACGAAGAATGCGGGAGAAGCGTAAAAACAAGGAGCAGTCTGCTGGTTATGAAGCGGAATCGGAAAATGACTGATGCCGCTTCATTTATGTAGGTGAACGAAAAGAGGAGTGGGTAGTGTGTTGCTACGAAAACAACCAGCAAGCCTCTCCCTACTCAAAGGGAGCAACGACCTCGTGGTCGCAGGGTACGCCAGTGTTGAACTCGTTGACAAGCAGGGAGATTTAATCACAAGGTCAGCGTTGAAGGATGCGTTCAAAAAATACATGAGCGACCCCAAATACCGAAATGTACAACTGGCCCATTCAAACATTCAAGTTGGAGAAGTAATTCCACAATACACAGACAATCAAGGGAGGTTATGGAAAAGCGAAGTTGACGATGCTGGCATGTTTGTCGTTGTCCAACTCCGAAATGATATTGAAAAAGCACGAGAAGTGGCTTCGGAAATACGGAAGGGCAACTTAACAGGATTTAGTATCGGAGGACAGGCATTCAAGCGAGTTCACAAATCCGATGCAACCCACGGCTCATATCAAGAAATCAGCAAACTGGAACTTCACGAAATAACCATCTGCGAAAAAGGAATAAACCCCGAATCAACATTCAAAATACTGAAAGAAGACAAAAACAACAAGGTGAACAAAATGACCGACGATGTAATGGAACAAATGAACGATGTGCTGTCCCGACTTGAAGGGCGACTGGACTCTATGGAGAAAGGTATGCCTCCTCAACTTCGTGCTGCTATGAAGGACGAGGACAAAAAGAAGGACGAAAAAGAAAAGGGAATGTACGCCATGGACAAGGACGAGGACGAAAAGAAAGACCACAAGGACAAGGCCATGGACGACAAAGATGAGGAGAAGGACGAGAAGAAGAAGTCCGACGAGTTCTCCGATGTTATCTCCGCTGAGTACCTTGACTGGATGGAAAACACCCTCAAGTCCGCTGGTGTGGACACCGACGGTGCCCGTGCTCACTTTGACGGCATCTCCAAAGCCAACCTTGGCTCCGACCCCGCCATCATTGGCGACGGCGCTGACTACTTCGCTGGTCAAGTCAAGGGTCGTGCTCAAGAAGGTGGCTCACCTTCCACCAACGCCCTCGCTCGTGCTGGTCTCTCCCGAGGCGGCGATGTTAACAAGTCCGACTTTGTGACCTCCGTTGACCCAGCCTCCCTTGAGGAAGCCTACAGTGTTTTCAAAGCCGCCAAACAAGAAGAGCAACTTCGCAAGGCTTTGGAAAACAACTTTGAACACCGCTTCGCTGAAGAGCAGCAGGCTGAAATCAGCAAGGCTCAAGCACAAGCCTTTGATGCTCGTGGGCCACTTGATGAAGTCATGAAGGCTCTTGGAGCACTCAACGACCGCATAGACAACATCGGTGCTGAATCTACTACACTTGCCAAATCTGACAGTGGACACACCGCTGTTGAAGTTCCAAGTACACAGGAACTTGGCAACATGTCGTGGGACGAAGTTCACCAACTCGCAAACGGGGTGTTCCGAGGCGAGTGAACCCTCAACAAACAAAACAAAAGGAGATGAAAAAATATGGCACGCAATTATGTACGAACTGTAACTGACATGGAGCGCTACTACTATGGCGCTGGAAACGCTATGGGTTATTCCTACACCGGTAGTGAATTGCTCAAAGCAGACGCCCCCATGCTCTCAACCACCGCCGGAACCTACCAAGCCATCTACGGACGCAAGGTTTGGTCCCAGTTGAACCAAGAGTTCAACGCCTTCTCAATCCTTCCAAAGCGCCCTTGGGAGCGCAGTGGATGGCGAGTCATCACTGAGAAGCCTAACGGTGGTGTTTTGACTGGTGGTGTTGCTGAAAACGCAACCCTTCCTGAAACCATCAAGCCAACCTTCCAGCACATCGCTGCAAAGCCAAAAGTCATCGCTCACACCTTTGATGTCAGCGAAGTTGCTATCTTCTTGGCTGACAAAGATGATGGATTGGGCGACATGCGCTCAGTTCTCAAGGAAGAAATGGGTAAGCACCACGCTGAGATGGTCAACAAGATGCTTCTCACTGACTGTTCCACTGTCGCTGGAAACAACCTTGAATCTCTTGACCGAATCACCGGCAACGACGGTGGTGCTTCCGGTGGTTCTACTTCCATGGAAACGGGCAGCGCTTCCGCTGACCACTGTGGTTCAACCGACCTTGACATCTACAGCATCAGCCGCAGTGCAAACTCGTGGTCCAACGCTGAAGTCAACTGTGGTACTGACGCTGACGCTGCAAACCGCCGTGTTCTCAGCCTTGACCACTTGGACACTCTCTTCCAGCAGATGTGGGAGCGTGGTGGCAACCCCAAGGTCATTCTTACTGGCTACGACACCCTCATGCGACTCCAACAACTCCTCCAAAGCCAACAGCGATTCATGGAAGAGAAGCGAGTCACACCTACCTACAACGGTGTGAAAGGTGTTCCCGGTATTGAGGCTGGTTTCATCGTGGCTACCTACAACGGTGTTCCAATCATTCCTTCCAAGGATGTGGAACCTGATGGTCTTTCCCGAATGTACTTCCTTGACACGGATTACCTCTACTTCAGCACGGCTATTCCTACTCAGTACTTTGAGAGCGGTATTGAAACCGGCGACCCATTCGCCATCAACCGCCTCGGACAAGAGGGACTTTACCGAACGATGGGCGAAGTGTGGACGACTTTCTTTGGCGCTCAAGGCTCCATCCGAGACCTTAAGTGAGGAAAACAAAACAACAGGAGATGAAAAAACATGGCAGCAGAATTGACATTAAGCGGAACGGCAACAGCAACCCTTGTGGGTGCATGGGAACTCCGAGCAGGCTCGCAAGACACCACTGAGTGGCTGGCCCGTGGTAGCACATACCCCGGCAACATTGAAGCGTTCAAACCTTTGAACGGCGACGACTCCACTTCGGGAGACGCAGCGAACGGATATGACCCAGCCCCCAAAATGGCTCTCATCACCGTGACCGGTGGAGCAGATGGCGAAACCATCATTCTTGATGGTGGAATCAGCAGCATTCTCATGGTCTTGACCACTGACAGCGGTACATCCGCAGTGTCCGTTGGTGCATCCGTAAGCAGTAAAACCATCACGCTTCAGTACCTCAGCGGTTCAGCGAACACCACCAATGTAATGGTCTTGTACAACTGAGGTGAGCATTCGTGCCCACCATCACATACATTGGTACTCGCTACCAGCGCCCTTGCCCCGACAAGACGCACCGCGATTTCATTCGTGGTCAGACTCGGGAAGTTACAAAGGCTTGGTTGGACCGCTACGGTCCTCGCTTTGGCGACGACTTCCGCATTGAGGGTTGGACCCGAGAGAGTGAAGAAGTCACGGTTGACGAAGGACTTGACGGCATCCCCGACAAAAGTTGGTCCCGTGCTGATATTCAAAAGTGGCTTGCAGGCTACGACATCAAACCCAAAGGCTACGCTACAAAAACCACTTTGTTGGAACTCGTCGCAACTGTTATGAGTCCTGACGGAGTGGCTGAGACAGAAGCACTGGTGGAAGACTCCGCCGAAGAATCACAGGAGAGTGAAGAATAATGGCAGTAACTATTGACCCCCGACCAACCTACTTTGGCGACCGCATGATTGTGACCGGCTCCTACGACGCTGGAGAAACGAGCGTTGATTTGTCGGGATTGTTGGCGAGCATTGATTTTGCAGGCATCAACCCATTGGCTGCACAAGCCAATGTAACAGTGTCAAACACAGGAACTCACGCTAACGATGTAATCACGCTGGTTGACAGTTGCACTGTGTCGGGCACGACCATCACCATCCATAAGGCCGTTGTTGAAACAGACCCTGATGGTGCAGGTACAGGTAGTGGCGCTATCGCTGGTGCTACTATTGCTGGAACATTCTTGGCTATTGGACGACGCTCGTGAGGTGATTCCTCATGGCGAACTTGACTCCCAAGTACAAAATCGTAGGCCCCTTCTCACCGAAGGAGTTCAGTGACACCAGTACCTTGGAGACGACAATTGAAGCCGCAGTTGGCACAATTGGCGATGCGACCAGTGCAACGAGTCTTGTGGCTTCGGACCCAATCACGGTATTGGGCAACATTTACATCATTGTCAGTTATGTTTGAGTGTGAGGGGAATGAATGTCTCTAAACACCCAAACAATTGAACTGTCGGACATTGAGCGCCTGCAAAAGCAAAACATCCTTTCGGATGTCAGTCTTGACATGAACGCTGTGTTTAACGAAGAGAATCCTCTTGCTGGCGTCACCAGCGAACAACGCAACCGCAACAGCACCGCTGCTGATGTCCTCAACATCGGCTCGGGCACTCGTTGTCAACACTGCGGTATGCTTCACTTCTTGTGGCGTGAAACTTGCGGGGCGTGTAAGAAACCCATGGATTACAACCTTGGGCACCGAGATGAGAACAAGAGGGATTGAACATGCCAGTCGTATTCAATCCCGGTGAGCCCGAAACACGGCCCCTTGACCCCGAAGCGATTGTGTACACCACGGCGCAAAAGGTGGCTGATTACCTCGGTATCGGCCCTCAAGAGGCCGTGGTTGCCTCAGCCGACTCAGTAGCCGATGGTGTCTTCATTACGGGTGAGGACTACAGGCGCTGCGGTACTGAAGTTGGAGACATCATTTTCATTTACAGCGACGCCAATCCTCTCGGTGAAGAAAAGACAATCACTGACATCCAAAACGGCGGAACAAGTGGTGTGAAGTTGGTGTTCACAGGCTCTTTTACACACACTGATTATGAAACCGCTGATAACACCTTTGTGCAAAATCTCGCATCCTTCACGAACGGTAAGGTTGGGCGGCAGCGTGGTGTAACAAAGAACATCGTACATGCTCGTATTCGTGAGATTCAAGACCGCATAGACAACTACACACACAACGCTTGGCGACCGTATCTCGTGTCCGCTGAGTACATCAATTTTGACACTTACAAGCCCTACCGACGCCGATACTACACTGATTATGTCGGTACGACCCCACTGCTGTTTCGGAATGTCCAGCAAATGCTACGCATTGAACTATGGCAAGGCGACGACTACCGTGAGATTTGTGGTGCTGAGGCTCGCATTAAAATCCCCGAGGATGTGCGAGCCATTAGTGGTTCAATTGTCTTATCACCCGGCAACGGTAGGGCTGCTGTTTTGACCGCTGAGAAAGACAGCGCTGGTACCGCTACAACCGCTAAATGGCGTACGGATTTTGACGCTACAACCACAGCGCAAAACCTTGCTGACCTCATCAACAAGGAAGACAGGGTGAACAAGGCGTCCGTTGAGTTCTCCCCTGTCTTTACACTTGAGGGTTCAACTACAAATGTCGGTGTACACAACGAGTTCTTTGCATCAGCCAACGCTGACTATGGTACGGGTGTTGTGAAAATTTCAAGCATGCGCTCAGTGAAAGCCGGTGAAACTTGTAGCATCGTTTCAACCGACAGCACAGTGAACATCTCTCAAACACAGCGTAACACAGCCACCATCTCGGGTAACAGTGGTGATTTTGGTTCTGCTGCTACAGGTGTTGTCACAGTTACAAAAATTGTTGACGATGAAGTAGTTGATGTTCCAACGGAGGGTTTTGCCAAAGCAGGTGTTTTTACTGACGGTACGAATGTCATTCGCTATGAAGGAATAACTGACACAACATTTACTAAATGTGAAGCAGTTATTGGGTCCGCTCCTTCCAGTGGTACCGCTACTCAACACTTGATGCGAGTTGATTTACAGGGTGGTAGCGCCAGTGGTGATGCCGCTCGTTTGCGAGATTGGTGGATGGACTATGAAATGGGTATCATTTACTTCAACAACTCCTACCCCTTCTTTGAATACAACGCTGTGAAGGTGTCCTACATCTACGGTGAGCGGTACTTGGAGAAAGCGATTGAAGAAGCGGCTACGAAAATGGTTGTCATTGATTTGCTGATGTCCGACGACCGCAGTGTCCTTTTACCCGAAGGTACAAGCAACATTGACTTATCAGCCAAGGTACAATTACTCCAAGGAGAGGTTGATAGAATCCTACCGAGGTACCGTGAAATGGTTCTGTTTGAGTGATTCGTATGCCCCGTGATGAAGTAGATGACCTCATGGAAGAGTTAGCCAAAGAAATGCAGGGTGAGAAGGTGCAAGATGAGATACGCCAAGTTATCACTCAGTCGCCTGCCAATGTGCGTAAGCAAATTGACGAACAGGAGTTGGCAATTGAAGGTATCAAGAAAGACGAAGGTGGGAACTACACGCAAAATGGACGGCAACCCAACGAAAGCGTTCTTAAGGCGGCATTGGATAGAGTAGATAAGCGGATGCTTCGTGAATCTCCAGCACTTCAAGAATACAAATTGAAGTTCAGCGGGGGCTCCTTGGTACCCGATGAAGCAGCGTACAGGAGAGATTTGTGATGGTGGCGACATTCACTGAGGGCCTTGATGTTGTCATCAATACCCTTAGTGATTGGAACCGAGCAAACACCAGCAACATCAAACCCGTGATTGCTGACATCGCCACCACACTGCCCGAGCGTGGGAAGCGCATTGACCTCAAGAAGTCGGACTATGTGTTCGTGTACGAAACGGCGCATAACGAAGAAGCGCCCGAACTTCTCTACGATTTTGTCACTACTCGCATCAACATCACCGTTGACCTACGAACAACCAAGAGCCGAGCGCACCAACAAGCCATGGAAAACGAGGTGCGTCGGCTCATTCACACCAAGCGCAAGGGGGATGGAGTCTCCTTTGACCGCTTGGTTTTCAAGACTCGCACGGACCTCTCGGATAGAACCAAGAGTCTGTTCCGAATGACCTTTCAGATAGAAGTAGTTATCTTTGCGGAACTCGTGCCATGAGGTGAGCGGACATGCCTTCAACAGTGTATAAGGGTGATTTAACGGAGATTTCATTCGGTCACGAGACCGGATTACAACTTGAGCATAACTTTGCTGGCTCATTTTTGTTCCGTGCAAAAATTGGTACAAGAGACACGGTGGCTGACACCAGCGTGATTACTTTCAGTGGCGGTGCCGCCTCCATGCCTGTCAACGGTGGACAACTCAAGTACCCTGTTGGCATACTGGTCGGGGCTAAAATCTCCTTCCGCTTTGGTAGCGGGACACCCAACTTCAGCAGCGACGACGATTCCTCCGTTAGCGGTCGCACTTTTACTGTTGTTAAGCACGCCATTAACGCCAGCGCTGATACTGAGTTGACAGTCACACCAGCGCTCACTACAGACCACAGCGGTGGCAACAAGGATTCTAAAACAGGCGACATCATGTTCATTCACGGGTTCACTGTCCCTTCTCTTGATGTTGGAATGGCTGCTACTGTCAGTGCTGCTACTTCCAGTGAATCAGTGCTCACCGACCAATTCCTTGGTCTCGCTGCAACTGTCACGCTGCCCGAAACCAAGGTGGACTTGAAGCGCTACCATGTTGTTGGTCTTGGTCGGGATGTTGCTGTGCAAGTGCCCGGACGCTTCCTCAACGAAGGCGGCTCATTTGAAGTCAACATGCACAACCCACGCTGGCTCTACTACTGCCTCGGTATGGAGGCTGTTGATGTCGGTACAACCTATGACAGCCTGCTTGACAACAACGATTACAAATTGAACGGCGCTACCAAGGTGGGTGCAACCCTACTGACATTTGACGGCACGAGTACTCCCGACTTTAGCGGTAGTGCCGACCCAGTGGCAGCGGGTGATTATGTGATTATCAAAGACACCACGGCTGCTGACATCATCACTTACAACGAAGCCGACACCGGGAACAAATTCGGAGATGTGACCAACCCTAAATCAACTTACTTTGACACCACTGAAACGAATGAAATTCGTCGTATTGTGGCTATTACCGGCACTCAAATTTTCCTTGATGATGCCTTGTGTTTCCCGCACGCTGACAACACCGTAATTCGTTTCGCTCGTTTCAACGCTGGTTCTACTCAAGGAAGCCCCGACCGACTCGGAACTGGTGCTCTCGCAAACGGTGTCACTCGTCTTCTCTACTCTCGCAGCAGTGTCCCTTCTTTTGCTATGGAAGTCAGCATTCGCCGCCGAGACAGCGACGGAAACGAAGACGATGTCACTGACGGCGGTGTCTCGGACACCAAGCAACTGACTCGTGTGTTCCGTGGCTGCAAGGTCAAGGACTTCAGTATCACCGCTGACACTGACGCAGCACTCCGCACTACAGTCAACTTTGACGCAGCATTGTGCTACACCGATACTGGACGACTTGAAGACACCAAGGGCGACCGCTACAACCCTCACCGAATGTTTGAGGACACGGCCAACAC
>TARA_R100000654_G_scaffold75174_2_pt1 | contig 10880 bp, 8 predicted proteins | sample TARA_R100000654 | Tara Oceans TARA_R100000654 (sample SAMEA2622473) | marine metagenome | biome: marine biome (ENVO:00000447); feature: surface water layer (ENVO:00002042); material: "saline water (ENVO:00002010), including plankton (ENVO:xxxxxxxx)" | depth 5 m
GATGGAAAGCCAGTACGAATTTGCAAAAGCAAATGGACATACCAACAGTGCAATCAAAGCACTTGAACTTTTATCTAGGATACGTGGTGCAAATAGTGATAGTAAAATATCAACAGACAAAGACACCCTAGAGGTTGCCATCATAGGGTGCCTAAATGTACTAGGTTATGAGAAAGTTGTAGCTCTGCTAGAGAAATGTGATTTTGCACACCACTTCTTCGAGGATTTACCGTTAGAGAGCGACGAGGAGGGAGCATCTCTAGGGTCTGTGGACCTACCCTACCCAGAAGAGCCTGAATACTCTATATGAGGCTTAAAACGCCGTACAAAGCATTATGCTTTATTATACCATATAAAGGCTGCTACACCAGCTATAAACAGTGCAACCACTACTATCTTACCAGATTCAATCAATATTGTCTGCCATAAGTCTCTTTGCTGGAGTGCTTTGCGCTCTGCTTTTAGCTGTTGTTCCTCCTTCTCTTTCTTAATTCTTTCTTTACGTTCTTCTATACGCTTCTGTTGTTCTTCTAACACCTCGTCCCATGTGCCAGCACCAAAGCGTTTATTAATTTCAATAGATAATCTTTTGATATCTTCTTCTTGTTGCTTCTGTGCAAGCTTGGCTGCTGCTACATTAGCTAGTGATGTCTCGTCGTCACCGTCATCCTTGAGTCTAAACTTTACAAACTTTGCCCACTTGTTATTCTTTAACTTCTTATCTTTAGAAGCAGAGTCAATTCTTTTCTTAGCTTCTGAGTGAGTTTTAAATAACCTATCTATCTGCCCAGCAATAGCACCTACATCTTCTGCTGTATTAAGAGCAGTACGAACACCCTGCACTGCTGACTTAACAGCAGCAAAGCCTCCTGTAATTGCAGCTAGTGTTAACGGGTCCATTACTTATAACTCCATACCCACGGTCTTGGGTGCATGTTACTGTTGTCCATTGTATCTATATGTATAAACCTACTCTCATGTGGTCCTCGTTGAGATACACCAATACCAGAGAAGCCCTTCTCCATAGCAAGAGACATAAGCTCATAAGCATCCTTACCAGATACTACAACATCTACTGCCTTACCAGATAGGTGTGGTGAGTTCTTAGCCCCACCTATAACCTGATTATATGAAGCGTCCCTATAGCCAGAAGATATAACCATAGGCTTGTCGTAGGCATATCGTAGAGCCACAAGCATTTCCATAAACTCTTCATCCATATTGCACTCATCAGTACCCTTACACTTTAGTTCGTCTTCTGTAAAAAAATCCCACATTAAACAACTCCTTTGCCCACAGGTGGATGTGAGCCATTGTGCATATTGTTAAATTTATCAACACTCTTTTCTAGTGAACGTAGACGTTCCTCTACTGCACCATCTCTTTCTGACTGCTTCTTCAATATCTGAGGAGACAATATATCATTGGACATAATATCTATAGAACTAATAGCAACAGCCATCTTAGCTTCTGCCTTGTCTAGTCTAGTAGCAATGTCGTTAAGCTCTTGCTTGTACTCTTCTAGGTCATTAACCATACTACGTATTGTAGTCTTGAGTACGCCCCATGTAGCAGCTAGACCAGCCAGTACTGTGCCTAGTGTAACAAGTTCTCTTGGTCCTAGTTCTAACACTATTCTTCACCTTCAATTAACAATGGTAATGATTGTTCTTTCCATTGATTTAAACGATTTTCAACTAATCGTACTATTTCAGAAGGTATTTTATCTTTTACTTCAAAAATTTGAGCAGTTCCTGTTCCTAAAAGATATGGTGAAAAATAACCTACACCACCTTTTTGTGTAGGATTTCTTAGTAACACATCCTCAACATATTTAGGTTCTTTAAATAAATTATTTGATGTAAGCATATCAAGTATTTTTATATCATTCATTTTTTTAGGTACAAAACTTTGATTATCTATTTTAATAGAGTCTTTACCTTTACCTTTAACATAGTATCTCATTTTTTTAAACGCATGTAAGTCTTGAGCTAATTTTTTTTGAGCAATATAGCTTTCTCTCATATGATCATCTACTGTTTTTATTATTTTATTTATTTCATTTTGATCAGAATAATCTACAACTCCTTCACGAAGCTCACCAATTTTTTTCTTTAAACTGCTTTCAATATTTTTTATTTCTCTTACATTATTTGAAACTACCATCTGTATACTTTTATCATAGTTTATAGTTTGTTGTATAATTCCATAGTATTTCTTTACACTATCTTCAAAACGGGCTGGCCATCCTGTCTTACTCACACCAGTTTTAGAGTTAAATTTTCTAGTATCTTTCCAAATATCTATTATTGTTTTAGGCGCAGCTTTTTCTACTAAAGCTTTATAAAATGTATCCATAAAAGCTTGTTCATTACCATACTTATCTCTTCCACGAAGTGAATCAAGAATAAATTCTGCTGCTAGTGATTCTCTTACTAGGGGTTCAATAACTTTACCTACTTTAGAAAGAGTATCTTGTATAAGATTTTCATCTAAAGGTTGTCCACTAGTTGCATACTGATATATAGCCTTCATTAATTTTAATGGTGCATCTTGAGGATTAGTACGACTAACATTAATAAAGTTTACTTCAACACTACCTGTCTTTGGATTAAGAAAGATTGGTGTGTTAAATCGTCTTGTAGAATTTTTATCATATGGAGGAACAACTACCTCAGTGGCTCCCATATCATCCTCTGATATTCCATTAGCTTCATTATTTGATATAAGATATCCTGTACCAAGAACACCAACTGTTGTAGCAGAAGCCATTCTATTTGCACCCGCTGCCATTAATGCAGTATTTTTATCTTTAATACCTCTAAGAAAATCTTGACCACCTATTAAAAAGTTATTTTTAAAAACTCTAAGACTTTCAGCAGTAAAAGATGGAAAGGCTCCAATAACACCAGTCTGTCTTGTAGCTTTTAAAAATCTTGGAACTCTTGAATAAGTTGGTAATGTATCTTTAACAATTCTTGCAGCATATTCTTCAATGTCTGCCTTAGTCATTGATTTGTTTGCTAACTGTTTACTAAAAACTTTAGTATATCTATCTAGTTCTTTATAGTAATTATATACTTTAAATATGTCATCCTCTGCTCTATAAACTTTAGCAATGCCATCAATAAGTTTAGCTCCTCCCCTTACAAGTTTATTTTTATTATATAAAAGCTTATCAAAGTCTGCATCATCAAGAGAACGATAGAAAAACTCTTGATTAACACCACTATTAACTAAACCTTTTCTTTGAAGATCAGCATATTCTTCAGGATCAATTTTTAATTTTCCACCTACCTTATTGACAAGCCTATTCATTGTAGGATTATATGTTAACATTTCTTTTAAACCACCTGTAAGCGGCATATAATTACCGTTAGCAAGTGTCATAACCATGTTACCACCTACGTTAAGAGCATGAGTAGATTCAGATAAAACAGTCTGCGCTCCAGAGAACCAAGCATTCATTGCATTTGTAGTTTTAAAAACTGCATTAAAAGCTTTACCTTCAGGTGTTTGAATATCTAGTCCTTTATTTAATTTATTTTTATAACTTTTAGTAGTCATTATACCTGTAAGTGGATTAGCATCTGGCCCTAAAGTTTTAATATAATCATTTGCTATGTCAGATAGTTCACCTGTAAATGTTTGTTCTCCTACTTCTGTAGCTACACCAGTTTCTTCATCTGGCCGAACTGTTTTTGTGCCTCTAGATTTAAATTTTGATCCTGTTCTAAATAGTTGAGAACCATAATCACTAAGAGCTATATCTCTCATGTCCGTTAAAAACTGATGCTCTGCAATTAGTTTACCTTGCTTTTCTATAGTAGCCATTGCCCTACTTGTAGGATTTTCAACTTGACGTAAAAGTTTACGAATATCACTAGGGATATATTTTTGCCCTGTCATAATCTTTCCAAGAACATGACCATCACTTTGAACTTTAGGAAATAAAGAATTTATAAATGCTTCTTCACCTTCACTATAGGCATCAACAGTTTTTTGTACTAGCTCATCTATACCTCTTTCGGATTCTTTCGGATTTCTTTTTATATGATAACCACGTATACCATCTATAATCTCTAAAGCTTCAACATCATCTACTTTACCTTTATGTGCATTTTGTATGCGCTTTACCCATTGAGGATTTGTAAATACTTCATAGTCTGTAGTTACATACAAACCAATTTTATTATCAACGGCGGCAGTAATTTCTTTACCTCCTGTTAAACCTCTATCTATAATATCTCTACTATAGTTATCAATAACAGTTCTTATCTTAGTAATTTCATTAGCTACATTTACAGGTAACTGAGTTAAAGCATTAGTCTGACGTTTTCTAGCTTCATTTAAAACTTTACGTTGATAAGCTTCAACAATATCTTTTTCATCTTTTGTTGGTTTCTTTTTCTTTTTTAATATTTTCAGTACTTCTTGTGGAGCAGTTTCATCAATAGGGTCTATCCTACCCAATGCATCATTGACTAGTTCTATATCTTCTTTATCTATTTGATTAAGTTTTTTACCAAATTCTTTTTCAAGAACTCTAAGAAAATCTTTTCCATATTCTTCTGCGTTAACAGAAGCAGCACGTAAACTACTATCTAATTTTTCAGCAGCTAAAAAAGATTGTTCATCTAATCCTTGTCTAGATGTAAACCATCTTTTTAAAGGATTTTTAGATTCTCTTGCATACTTAGGAGTAAGAAGTTTAATTGGTTGTTTAAATCTTACTCTTTGTTGATACGTACCATCAGGACGTTCTACAACTTCAGTATCTGTTATTTTATTTGTATCATCTTTAGGTGGTTGTAATACACCATCTTCTCTAACAGCTTTTCTTTTAGCCATTACTTTTCTTATTAAAGGAGCAGCCGCAATAATACCAACCTCTGTTATACCACCAAGAACAGTACCTTCAATAGCTTTCTTAAATAGTTTTACAGAGTCAGCATCATCTGGATTAATAGCTATCTTATCTAACAGATCATAAACTACACCCTCACCACCTGGAAAAGTTTCTAAGATCATATTAGCTAAGTTTTCATTTTTATCTGTAACAATAATATCTGCTGCTGTAAATCCTGCAACAGTAGGTATTGCTCCACCTAAAGTTTTAAGCTCTCTTTTAGCTAAAGCAGGAGCAGCCTTTGTAATACCTTTTGTTAATGCACCACCAACAGTAAATATACCAGCTAACTCTCCAACTATTTCTTCACCTAAATTAACCTTTGGATCAAAAGTTTCTTGAAGTGCTTGATAAACTTTATTATCTGAAAGACTATCATCTATTTTATCGGCAACCTCTCCTATAGGTTTTGTAATCTTTTCAGGTAATACCATTTCTCCTGTTTCAACAACTCCAGATGCAAAATTTCCTAGACCTGATGCAATAGACCGTAAAGGATCATACATAAAAGAGCGTAGTGCAGATACTTCTTTATCTCTTAGATGAGCAGGTACAAATGTAGGACTTAATTCTAATACTCCAAAGAGTGAATAAGGAGAGTCAGCATACTCCTCCTTCATCTCAAAGTATTTTTCTTCTGCTTCTAAAGCTTCATCAGCAGCATCATAGTACTCGTCAGCAGTTACGTCATACTTAGATCGTAAGTAATTATCTATCTGACTTCGTTCTAATTTATTACTATTGATTTGATTTTTTAAATCTTCAGCTATTTCTACAAAAGACCCAGTATTATAATTTAGAGCCATTTAGATTATTCCTATTATACAGATGTTTTAGAAGTTACTCGTCCTATCATGCCTGTCACATTTGTAGGTTTTACGTTTGGAGTAAGAGAGGGAGGATTAGAAGTTTGAGATGATGAAGAACCTTTTTGACCACCAGAACTTTTAGGTTTACTACTTTTAGGAAAAGCCCGTGCTAAAGCTGAAGGTTCGTCAAAACCAGCTTTAAGTAAATCAGCATATGTTCTCATTCCGTCTCGTAAATATTCAAATACTTCTTCACTTTGTTCTGGACTAACAAATTTCTCACCTTTTCTCATTCGGAAATTACCAGCATCATCTACTGTTACTGAAATACCAAATTTTTTATTTGCTTGATTTTCAAGATATTTTAATGCTGTTGGAGTTAATTTTGCTAAATCTGGTTTTAAATCTTTAGCCATTTTTGCTAGTTTAAGAGGTAGAGTTGCACCTTCTTTTCTTGCTTCTTGTTTAGCTTTTAAGTCAGACTCTTCACCTTCTAATTCTAATTCAAGAAGTTTAAGCTCTTGTTCTTTTTGTTTAAGATATGCTTCTCTTTGTCCTTCATCTAGGCCAGACATGCCTTCAACAAGTGCATTAATAAATCCTTTAGATGGATCAGCACCCATTACTCTTCTAGCAGCTTCAGCTAAACCAACAAATCTATCTTGTTGAGGCATAGCTTCTTTTAATCTTTTCATTTGTGATTCTCTTAATGTTTTTCTTTCCTCTGCATCTCTTCTAGCTGCTTCTCCTGATAGATATTTAGAAAATTCAGGATATGTTCCTTCAAGTTGTTTTAATGTATTTAAAAAAGAAGATTGTCCAGATGTAGGTAAAATATTTCTAGAAGGTCTAGGAGCATTAAAAGCACTTGAGCCACCTAAACCAGAACCACCAAAAGATGCTACACTTAGACCACCACTTGCTTGACGTTTAACAACAGGCAGACTACGTAGACCTCCACCAGCTTTCATTCCTAAAACCTGTTGTTCTTGAAATTGTGTGGACCTTTGTTCCATTCCTGGCGAGTATCCTGACATAATGAATCGTAGTGGATTTCCAAATGTTTGATTATAAGTTCTAGAGATACCTGCTGAAGCCCTTCTTAAATTTAACATGTCTTGATCCATAGCTTCTTTATAATCATTTAAAGAACCAGCAGCATTATCTATATTCTCTATAACATTAGTTTGTCTTCGGGGAAACCTAAAACCAAACAAACTACCTAATCCTAATCCTAGTTGTGGGCCGCCCCTTCTTTCAGCAGGACTAGCTTGTGGCTTATTATATATATTAGGTACTTCACCACCCTCCTGCCTTTGTACAACACGACCACCATATTTTTTACCATAAGGATTAAAAAATTTATTTAAGCTAGGACCACCAGGACCAAATCCACCAGCCCTACCATAAATATTAAGACCAGTTAACCCAAGACCTAGAAGACCCTGACCTACTGAAGATGTAGGCTGTAACATTCCTGATTGAGTTGTTGTTCTATCAGGTGTTTGTAAGAATGGATTACCATAAACAAAACTAGATAACTGTGCAAGCTCACTCTCTGGATATTGTTCTTGCTCTGTGTATTCTTTAAAAGCTTTATCTAATTCTGACTGTGCTTCTGCTCTATCAGCTTGTGCAAGTTTTTGTCCAAGACCTTGTTCAGCTAAACCAGTTTGAAACTTTGTTAATCCTAAACCTTGAAGATCAGAAGCTCTGGCACGTTGCCTTGCAGCTTGATCAGTAAACTGACGATAGGCATCCTCATAAGCTTTCTGTTGTCCTTTTGCTTGTATATCACCTAGTTGTTGGCTAAATGCACTACCAAGTTGTGCTGCTTGTACACCTGCACGGCTACCAAGACCAGACATACCACCAGCATCAACAGCTTGTTTTTCAAACTGTGGCATAATCCTACGTTGAAAATCTTCTTGAGCTTTTCTTTTCTCTATATCAGTAACAGCTTGTTGATAGGGACTCATAAACTTTTGTGCTGCTTCTGCTGTAAACTCTGTAGGTATACCACGTAATGATTCTTCTGCTTCTGTTAGATATTTTTCTTGTCCACCTACTAATCCACGTAATCCAGCAATTGCATCTATTTCTTCTTGAGTTCTAGGTGCAATGGTTTCACCAGGATAGGGTTCATATCCTTTATCTCTAGCAATTTCATATTGCTTCTGAGCTTCTTCAAGAACCTGTGTTACATAAGGAGCAATCTCTTCAGGAAGCTTGCTTGACTGAACAGTAGTTGTTGTAGTTGGTGTTGGTTTTGTTCTACCAAAAAAGAAATCTAAAACGCCCATAATTCCTATCCTATCATTTTATTCCTGAGTGATTGTAGTCCATTAATTTGATTTGGTTGTTGTGTAGTACCAAATGCTTCTTGTCTAACTTCTTTTACTATTTGATCCATTACATCTGCACCTTCATCTGCACTACCATTTCCTAATGCAGACATTGTGTGAGCATCAACAACATACTCATCAGGACTAACAGCTAGTGTCGCTACTTGATCTCCTTTATCTACAATAGGCATATATACATTATCTTCCATACCATGTCCTTCACCTGGAACTTGACCAGAGAAACTCTCTAATGCTTGTCCACCACCTGCTGCTTTTTGCATACGCATCATAGCCAAGTTATCAAGTGCTGAGTCTGAGTCTAAAGCTTGTTTAATATTTTCCATGTTAGCCATTCTTTGTGGATCAGCAGGTCTAACATTCATAGACCTTTGCATTTGGTTAGGCATAGGTTGTGCAGGAGGAGCAGCATTAGCATACGCTGCTGCATCTACTAAGTCCATTGGACTACTATCTTGTGTTTCTAACATAGGCATAAACTTTTTTAAATCTTGCTCTGCTATATTAGCTTGATCCAAAAGTTTTTCTAACCCAGCTTTTAAAGCAGCATCTTTTAATAATGAAATAGGTATTGTCATGTTAAATAATCCAAATCTTTAAAAACTTTGTTACTACTATTATACTCTATTTTTGCGTTTTTCGCAAATACTTCTTGCTTCTGGTCCTGCCTTTGTCGAGTAGGATCAATAACATACCCTTGGTTTAGATTACTAAAGTATGTGCTATTATTAACTAAATTAAAATAATCAGATGTCTTCATTAATTTAAATCCTGCCAAGATGTTTCTGATCCAAGACTAACATATCCTTTAAACTTTCCTGTACTTGTTGAGTATGCAATAGCCCCCTTAACAGGACGACCTATGCTTGTTACTGTAGTTACCCTAAAGATAGTTTGTGCTTCAGCAGAGTCAACCTGTAAATCTCTAGAGTCTAATTCTTGAACTAATACTTCTCCCCAACTTCTTACTTGTTTATACATATCAACTAAGTCATCGTTGGTTAGTGTAAATGGTAGAGTAGGGTATCTTGCCATTATCGCTCCCCGTCACCTTGTAATGCAATACGGACTGATCCCCATCGCCAGCTTGCATTGTTTGATTCACAAGATACCCTTATCTTAGCTTGCCTTCCTCTTGATCTAATATTAATTTTTTCTGTATTATTAAATATATCAAATGTTTTAGTAATCTCTTCAGTGCTTTCTGGATACTTCTTTGTAACTAACTTCATTTTAATTTGACCACCAGATAAATCATAGTCAGGTATAATTTTATTCATAAACATAACTGCATTACCATCATCTACATCAAATGTACCAGACTCAACAAATGAAATTAATGTTTCACCGCTACCTGTAAATACTTCAGGTGGTTCATTATTATATATATTATTACCAGCAGCAGTTACACCTGTTGTAATAGTATTGCCAAACACACTACGATCAGTAAATGTAGTAAAGATCATATCACCATATACCCAATAGTTTTCTTCTGGATTAAAGATAACATATTTATCACATTCAGTCTGACCTGTAGATGCATACAACCAAATAATTTCTCTAAACTCTGAGTTAATACCACAATAAACTTTATCATAGTAAGTGGTATTAATATCATCAAAGATAAACCTTCTAACAGTACAGGGTATAACTTCTACTGCGCCAGCATTACGATAGAAGTTATCATAGCCCATCCAATAAGTTACACCATTATAGTCAATGGCTGCATGAGGACCAATCAATCCACAGTTCGTACCTACCTGTTGAAATCTAAATGTAAAGTTACCACCAACAAATTGCATTAACCAAAGAGAGTTATCAGTCCAAATATTAATAGCATTTCTTGCTCGTACAGCACCTACTATTTTAGTTCCATCTGTAAGAACTACTTCACCTGATGTTGTATCTGCTGTTGGGTTCCACTCCGTTCTATTATCTTGGTCAGACCATCTAACCAACATAGGATTAAAAGGACCACTTACTGAAGCTGTTGCTGAAAACTGATTAGTACCAAGACAAATAAGATGTCTATCATTAGGTGATACAATAAGTGAGTTAACACTTACAGGAGATGTTGTAACAGAGGTAACTCTAGTAGGTGATGTAGATGCATCACTATCATAATAGAATATACCACTACCCCGCCTATTAGCTACAACATCTTCACCCCAGTTATCAAAGCTCCACTGTGTAATATCAAATACTAAGCCAGTAGCATCAGTAGAGGCTGGTGAGTTCCATGCTCTACCTGTCCCACTACCAGCAGTTTGTTTATATATTTTAGCAGTCATGTTTAAATTAGAAGTTACATCACCACTTGCACTTGCATTAGCTCCTGCACTAACTATAACCTGTGTTCCATTAACAGATACAATAGCAAATACTGGTCCTCCAAAAGCTGTCTTAGTAAGGTTTAAGTTACCACCTATTGTAGCAGCATTACTATCAATAGAAGTATTTTTAAACTCTATGTAATCATTTGCTGAACCACCATGTGCAGAAGCACACGATACTGTAACCAATGCATTACCACCAGTAGCAGTAATCTTAGAGATGCCTACAGATGTAGAGTCTGCTGCATTATACGTACCTGCTGACCAACCAGTACCAGCAGCAGCTACAGAGAAGCCTGTAGGTAGGTAGTAATTAAATGTAGCAGCACCTCCTACGTCACTACCAGTAGCATTAGCCGCATCAGTAACAGAGATTGTAAATACATTAGCACTTTCTATAGATGTAATTTGGTATACATTACCTTGTAGACTTACATTATTAAAAGCTGCTACTGTTGTAAAAAGA
>TARA_R100000654_G_scaffold75178_2_pt1 | contig 10865 bp, 14 predicted proteins | sample TARA_R100000654 | Tara Oceans TARA_R100000654 (sample SAMEA2622473) | marine metagenome | biome: marine biome (ENVO:00000447); feature: surface water layer (ENVO:00002042); material: "saline water (ENVO:00002010), including plankton (ENVO:xxxxxxxx)" | depth 5 m
ATAAACTTAAAAATAAAAAAAAATGACTGAATAAACGCATTTTTGAATATCACTTAAAAGTCTAAATGATATTTTTTAAAAAAGGATTTTATAAGAAGTTATAGAGAGAAAAAAAGTTTTATTTATTTTTTTACAAATAATTTAATTTTTCCGCAATTGTTTAATTTTTCCGCAGTTTTAAATAATTTTGAATTATTCATTTTGAAATATTTCTTTATTTTCATCCACCACTTCAAAAAATGTTTTTATATCATTTTTTTTCTCTGTGCCATGTATATCTACTGGTACATAACCTTTATTTTGCAAATATTCATATTTATCTTTATGTTTATGTTTGAAATCTTCAACACGATTTTCTCTTAAATAATATCTGTATAAATTACGAATCTTAATATATTCATTATTACTTAAATATTTCTTCTGGACTACTTCTTTATTATTCTTATAATATTCTTTTGATTTTTCATTATTCCTTTTTCTCCATTCATCATCATGTTTTAGCTCGTTGTGATACTTATTATTTTCTCTTTCACGCTTTTTCTTGTATTGATTTACAATTGATTTAATTTTATCATCTGTGTATGATTCCATTTTATTTATAACCTTGCATAGAAAAAAAATGTTGAAAAAAAAACGAATAATCCAAATTGACAAAAACGAGATTATATATTTGTCAAAATGGATTAATAAAAAATGAAATAAAAAACAATAAAAATCGTTTGTGCCAAAATGGTTTACATTTCAACTTGAATATCATTCGCCTTGATTGTAAGAGTGCGTAAGTGATAGACAAATATTTTCCATAGGGTATTAACAGATGGGACATTATATTCAGCATCAGTACCTTCATATTTCAAGTCTAAACGAGCTGTGCGTCCTCTACCATCAAATACTGCATTATCTCCCATAGCCAGCATACGACCAACAACAAAGTTTCTGTTATAATTTTCAAATGATTTAGGTTCAATACCAAAACTTATGAGGGATTTTTCTAATTCCACGATGAAATTAGCATCTATACCACCATTCTTATTTGTTGTTTTAGCAGTCTTAATCGCTCTGCTCGGCACCATCTTACCATTCAAGAAAAATGAATATTCACTTAAACCATTACTGCAACCTTCCAAACCAGTTCTATTACTACGAAGTTCAAAATCCTCAATAAACTTCTCTTTATCTTTTGTAATCATGTAAGTATCTTTTGCGGCTGTCTGGTGGTGGCATGGATAGATAGTAGCGTCAGTAGGCATACAGATTAAACCTTTCGCTCTTGCGTAATCTAAATGGAGAGGGACAGATGCTTGTACCTCACTTTTGAGTGTAGAATGACGCTGACATCCAACAGAAGGATAATCAAAGCGTACAACACCACCACTTTCTTTAACTTTTGACATCATACCTCTCTCGTATTCTGGGGACATATCAATCTGTTTTACAATTAGTTCAACATTAGAGATAGTGCATGTCGGTTGAAACGAAGACCCAGCGGCTGCTCCTTTGAGGGCATCGCTGTATAAGAAAAACTCGTCGTCAATATCCGCACCAGATTTATTCTCTGCTTGTGCCGTAAGAGTGATTACAAGATATTTATCTTTTGTTTCAATCTCCTTAATAATCATAGCATCTGTATCAACATCGCTTCCATCATTTTTAGCAACAGCAAGAGCTTCACCGGGTATAAAGGGACAATTCTGCACTAACTTCTGGTTATTAGCATGTTCTACATAGAGAGTATCTGTCTTATCACCACCTCCCGCTTTCCAGTTAGACCCACCAGCATCTATACCATGAATAACTGGGTTGAGTGGGGCTCTGCGGTCTCTTAACGCTCCATCAAACTGCCTAAATAGATTGCGACCATTCGCCATAACGAGTTCAAGATAAACACCATTAGTCAACATATTAGGATAGACCTTGCTATTTTCACCAAAAATACCACAATGGATAGGTAGGGTGATTTTCGCTGGGATAAACTCTGTTGTATTGTCAGCGTCCGCCGTCTTGTCTGGTGCGTCGCCAGACCCAGAATTAATACATTTATTATATGGTGAATAGATATAATCATTACATACCGACCGGGTTGTCCCTTGTGTACCTCTGGTGTTCGGCACCCACTGACCCGCTCCCTCCGTCATAGCTCGTTTTCTCTGTATAACATCATCTTTCTCAAAACCATATTTAAGTGATACATAAGAAGCATATTCGGTATTTTCTTCAAGTAAAGTTTCACGATTACCAGCATAGACTCTCAACTGGGAGAATAGAGAGTTTGCACCAATTTCTCCGTCAAGTGTAAGACGAGTGGTGGTAATGTCAGCCGCAGAGAAATCACCAGAAATTAAAGCATCAAACTGCAAGAAAGTATCTTTACCAGAGAAAAACTTAACAGATGGTGGTATGTAAATACCAATTGTCTGGTCTTGTGAAAAGTCCAAACCATTTTCAGCAGAAATACGAATATCAGTTTGACCGATATTAATTTTACCCTCGCTTTGAAAGAAACTCATTTTTATAAATTAACTTATAAAAAAAAATGAATCATAAAAAAAATGAAAAAGGGATAAAGAGAAAAGTTAATAAAATTGTTGATTGCCATCTGGTAATTTATATGATGCATAATTAAAACCTTTTTTAGCATGTTTAATATGTAATGTAGCCAGTGCTGGGTAATAAAAATCTGTAATAAGACCATTTTTTTGAATACCCATATATTCAGTATCAATAGCACGACATTTTTTAAAATGAGGTATATTTTTGAGTACCATTTTCGCTACTTCTTTATTAGGTATGAAATAACAACAAGCATGTGATATTTTAAACTTTTCATTATCTATTTTATTTACGCTGTTATGTCTTAATATTTTTCTAATATCATTTTTTTTCTCTTCTTGAAAATCCTTCGCTTCATATAACTTTAATGATGTCATCCACCCACCGAGATAAGTGAAATTATCTAATTTTAATCCCATCTCCATTGCCAATTCAAGTTTATCAATATCTAAAATACAATCATCTTCTAATATTACAACATCTTTTAAATCTTCATCAATTATTTTCTTTAATAATGATTTATGACCTTCGGCACATGAAATAACTTTTCTCTTGAAATCATCTTTCGGGAATAACTTAAAATAATATTCATCCATCTTTTCTATGGTAATATCTTTATAATGTGTGGGTTTGAATAATTCAAAGCGACTATCACCTTTATACTTTTCACTTCTATCATCATATGCATTCAATACAAATACTTTCATTTTTATATATAATAACTTATAGAAAAAAAATACATATTTAAACGCACTTAATCCAGAATGGCAAAAACGATTTTTTATTTATTCTGGACTTTATAAATTAATCCAAATTGACACACATATAAAGTCGTTATTGTCAATCTGGATTAATTACCACCATTTATTCATATCTCTCTCTTCTTTTTTTTTAACTAATTCTAACACCTCTTTAATATCTTGCCGTAGCTCCTTGACATCATCAACAATTTCTTTCGCCATGGTTTTAATTTCTTCAATCATTTTTTTATTTTCAGCGACCTTGTGATTTTTAATCTTCTCGTCGCCCATGGTATTGAGAAATCTATAATTACTGGGAATCATTTTACTTTATAATAGAATAAAAAAAAATCTTATTTATAAATATAAAATGTCTAATCCTTATGAAGAACTACAAATATTAGAATGCAATAATTTATCTTCTGTTGAGTACCGAGGAGGTAATCAAGATAGTCCAGCAATATTTACAAATAAGATGGGGTCAGTAGTAGAATTAAAAAGAGGTGATAAAGTATCAGTAGATAAAGCATTCATAAATGAGAAAGGTTGTGGTTTACCACAAGGTATAGAAGTGAAAGGTCAAAACCTACCATTTCATAAAACATACACATTTACAGAGACGAAATCTGCTGGTTTCAATGAAAGTTATGATAAACTTGAACCATCTATTTACATGGAGTGTAAACACAAAGAAATTACAAAAACTTTGAGAGATGATACTATGAATATTGAAATGAATTATTATAAAAATGTAAATGGTGAAAATTATTTTCATTTACCCAGAAGATTCGCACATGAAGACCAAGTAAGGGCAACACCCAGCAACGCAGATAAATCCATTACCACTAATATCCCCAAAGCTCATTTAATATGGGATGATATTGATAGTGTAGCAAATGGTAGGGTATTTTACCCAGTTGCCACCGCTGGTGGTGATAAGAATAGTTTATCTTTTGCTGATTACTACTGGATTTTTGATGGCACTACTGACGCTGGATATAAAGACGGAGGCAAGGAGGGATATTACAAACCTATAAATGACGGAACAAAAATGACGATACTTACAAGAGAAATAAATGTTTTCAATGGAGGAGAAGTAGATTTACCAGATGATTTAAGGGGTGGTGGTTTAACTACTGGTGAAGATATATGGGAACAAGAGAATACTGGGACATTTGCAAATCCAATACATTCTTATGATTATAATATCCTACAAGATTTATTAGAAATTAAGATTGATAAAGGATATAATTCACCGGAAGATATTGCATTAAAGATTACAGAACAATTACAAGAGGCACAAGAACCACAACCCTATTATGTAGAAGATACTGGTGATACACCTCACATACATGAAATAACTTCAACAACTGACACAAATACATTTAAGGCGATGAATTGTGCGTGGATAGGAGGTACACTTAAAGATAATTTTGATGAATATATGAAGAGTATGGCACTCCAAGATACAGAGAAATCACTTAATTATTTCTCTTCATTTCAAAATATCGGTGTCAAGAGACCAGATTTATTTACATTAGGAAGAAAAATCAATGCATGGAACGAGCAAATATTTATCAAAAATACCATAGCGAGAACAGACCCAACCGACGGCAACACTACTGACCCAATTATAACATCGTGGGAATGGGAGAGCGATGAACTAATAGAACCTTTATTGAAAAAATTATCTGCATTATTTATAGCACAAGAGACATACCCAGAATTATTTAAAGATAATAATACAATATTCGGCGATGAATATTCACAACCTCCACCAAAAATAAATGTCAATACAGCTCGTTTCTTACACATGAATAGATACAACAACACAGATGGAAATATAGATGATAGATTAGGTTATGATAATAAAGTGGATAAAGGAGCTAATAGGTGTAGTATCCCATTCTTTTTCAAATATGATAAGGATTTTGAAGGTAAAATGACAAGTGGTTTAGACAAAACTCGTCTCTCTTATGGTTTCGGTACAAAAACATTACTTGCTGACGGCAAATATTATTTAACATTACACCCAGAATTGAATGACGGAATGTATCCTTATATTTTTCAATATCAACCAGCAAACACGATTACTGCTGATACAACATTGATAGGGTGGGACTGGAACTTCAATGCATATTCTACAATCGCAATCGCCTTGTATAGTGGTTATGAGAAATATACCTATGATGGACTCACACAACCGGGTATTGTTAATTTTGAGTTTAGTGATGTAGATGTCCCAAAAAATATTGATAATATAGCGGATGTCTTGTCAAGGGTTTATATCGGTGCGAATAATAGTGCCATGGAATATAGTGATAGTCATTTTCAGTTTAAATATTTACATACAGCAGAAAATGTAGGTCAATCTTTTGATGCTGGAAACTCTGCTGTTGATAGTGATAAAAATATTATTGACCCTATTATTGCTGACGCTGGGGAGGAGTGTTATAAGATAAATAAAAGATTAGAATTATGGAATTATTGTCCGGATATGAGACCATACGAATTAACTGAAACAATCCTTAATGTAGCAACTAATCTGGCGGTTGACGATTTAACCCCTCTTGCCGGACAACCAGAGAAGTTTTCACATATAAATAAAAATGACCCATTACTGGAACAGAAGATAAAACCACTTAATAAATCAATATTACCATTTTCGGTTATGGATAGTCATTGTGGAGTTGTACTCTTAATGGGTAATACTTTTGAAGAGAACAACTGGCGAGAAGGTTTATCTGGTATATTAGGATTTACATACAAACAATTTAATCCAGATATAGTCAATGATTCAAATAATCGTAATGCAAGGATAGAATATTCAAATATAGATAAATTGAAATATCTTACAACTAATAGTGAAATAGTTTCAACAGATGCGAAAAATTATGTCATGAATCGGTGGGGAGCTATAATGTACTCTACACAAATACCGACACCATTACTTATAACTGGCTGGGGACAGAAGGGAGCAAATACTGAAATCACAAGAGACTTTCATGCTGGATACTTATATCCTCCTATTGTAGAACAAACACAATCCATACCAGTTAATTCACAAGAACTGGCAAGAACAATGATAAGACCTTATTATTCAATTAGAAGTGATTTAATATTACAAGAGAATAATAAGTATCACGGCTCAATGGATAGTGGTGCGAGATTACCAATCATTGCATTAATTAATAAAGAAAATGGAGATGGAGATTTCTATTTTGATGGAGGGGAGTTTGAGTTTACAATAACAAATGATATGAATATTTCTTCAATAACAACTTCAATACATGACCCAGACGGCTCACTGGCAAATCTTAATAATGGGTCTGGTATTGTTTATAAAGTTTCAAGGATTAAAAATCTTGATATGTCAATAATTGAAGAAATAATGGGAGAAAAAAAATAAATGTTATGGTATAATGGAATTAGAACTGGATGCAAAAAATATACTTGAAATGCGATTGATTAAAGATTGTATAAATGATAGTCGTTATAGTGATGACATGAAAAAACAATTGACACAATTTATAGAAGATATAATAACTACATTAAACAAAGAGAATAAGGTTGAAGTAAACATTGTACTTGAAACAGAAACAAGTACAGAAGAAGAAAGTGATGATTATGTGGTAGAAGAGAAATGGGATTAATCAAAATATTTTATAGTTTGCAATAAGGTATATTCTTTATGATTCTTTTTATTAACCTTTTTATTTAAGAAGATATAATGTTTAAGATAATCTAAAACATTGTGATAATCTCTATTATATTTTTGCTCTAACATTTTATATTTATAGTTGAGAAAAATAATATTTTGTAATTCTTGTGGTATATTTAGCGATTGTATCAATAATATTTTTTTATACATTATTAATAAATGGAGAAAAAAATATTATACAAACCTTTTAAGAGTAAAGCGAAGCATAAAAAATATTCTGTTTATGTAAAAGGAGCTACTGGTAATCCACGATTAATACATTTCGGTGATAATAGATACGAACATTTCAAAGATAAAATAGGTGAATGGTCTCATTTAGACCATAATGACCCACAGAGAAAAAAGAATTATTACAATAGACATGGTAAAGCCACTTCAAAGGATAGTGCAAAATACTGGTCTCATAAAATATTATGGTAATCCAATATGGCACAAACGATTTTATTATATTTTAATTAATCCAAATTGACACCATATATAAGTCGTTAGTGCCAATATGGATTAATCTATAATTATGTGTATAAAAATATGTAAAAATGTCAAAAATACCCTATAAATCTATTATTATGTGTTATTTATATTAGATTTATGGTCTCTTATGGTCTCTGGATACATAAAATTATAATTTTATTTGTAAATATAGGTAATTTAGACATAATACTTGATTTATGGAGAGAAAACATGTTATTTATAGACATTTTTTTAGATTTAGAATTAAATTATGAGGTATATACTCATAATTTTAATTATCCACGATAAAAACAATATTAATAAAATCCTATCCATTATAGAAATACAAGATACAATTACTTTGCCATTTTTTTCATTTGTTTTTTTAATTCTGCAATTTCCATTCTCAATGATTTAATTATTTCATCCTTCTCACTATCCTTCTTCATTTTTTCTTCTCTTGCTTTCTTTCTCTTATCCTTCTCCTCTTGACTTACAACTTTCGGTGGTTTAAGTTTAACTACCTCTGGTTTCCTTTTCATTTTCTTTCCAGATTTAATATGTCTTAATTCTGGTGGTGAGCTGTCTTCATTTACCTTGTATCCAGCGTCTTCAATAAGTTTAATAATCTTTTCTCTTGATACTCTACCCTTCGGTACTTTTAATTTCATTAATTCATCATACTCCTTAATCATTCTTTTAAGTTCTGGTACAGACAACATTTTATAATATTTATTTATAAATTATTTAAGATATAGAAATACAAAAAAAGGTTTTTCTATTTTTTTTATCCCTCATGTCTTCTAATATCTTTAATTTTTTTTCCAATTTTTTAAGTCTTTCTCTTTTTTTATATATCATTGTTGACCTACTAATAGTATCACAACGATACATTCTTACTATTACCTCTCTATTAAATGCAACACGGCAGAGCGTCTTTTTCATAGAATTATTTTCTATATAATAGTATAAAATAATAAATGCCGAAAAATAATACGATTATTCATAAGTCATTCTCCAAGAAAGATTTACTAAAAATCATTGATGAGTTTAAAATAATTATAGGTGTCAATGAATCACATACTAAATTATGTGTTGCCACAACCCTATGGGAGCTATTAGTCAAAATGCAGTATTTAGAAATACCACAAGATAATTCACTATTAATTAAAGATTTACCCGGTTTAAGAAACTACTTGAAAAATCCTAATCCAAGAAAACCATACTCTGTTAAAGATAGAGATAGATATATCTTGACAGCAAAAAAAATAAATCATTACTGCGAGAATGGTTATGATATTAGTAAATCATTATACACAGATAGACTACAATTATATAATGATGCTGATGAAATATCTAAATATGGTGATATACCTATTGTACGAAAAACAATTACAAAATTAATGAAAGATATAAATAGACCATATCTTATTAAACCTCATATATCTCCACATATTCAACATGATATAGAATTGAAAAAATCACTGAATAAAAAATCAGTATATATGAAATGTAAAGTTAAACATGGAAAGTTTATTGTACGCTTTGATTAGTGCGGTAATTTATCCAGATTTTTTTTCTATGTTTAAGTATAAAATGAATAGCAAGTTGCAAAGTGATTTAGATTTCGGTTTCAAAAGTGAAGATGAGAGTATGCCATATCTTGAATCAATATTCGGTAAACTAAAAAAAACAGAACAATATAACAAGTTTGATTACTTGAATGATAAATGCAAGATAGAACTTAAAACTCGTAAATGTAGATTCGGTCAATATCCAGACCTTTATTTTGAATTAGGTAAAATTAAAGAAGGTATTAAGTTTAAGAAAGATAATCCAGATAAAAAGGTTTTTTTTATATGGAGATGTCTATATACAAGTGATAAAGAAGAAGGTTTTTATTACTGGGAACTAAATGAAGAGGAAGTTAATACTGGATATGGTGGTAGAAATGATAGAGGTAGAGATGAATATAAGATATTAGTTAAGATAAAAAATAAATACATTAAGCCTCTTTTTTCACATAAACCGACTTTATAGTGTCTATATCTGTACCCATTTTATTAGATAATTCTTTCTCTTTCTCTTTTACATCTTTAAGTAAATCACTGGCAACTATTTTTCTTATCATGGTTGTAGATATTGATTTATTTAAATATTTTTTACTTGTCTTTATAAGTAGTTGAGATAATGCATTACGACTAATAGGAAATAAGTTTTTACTATCTCCATTTTTTCTTATATACATGCGAATTATTTTTTCAAGGTCTTTCGGTACATTAATCACCTTCTCTTTATAACGCTTACTCGTTTTATAATCATTCATTATGAACTGCATTTTTGTTTTATCAATTACAAGATAATTATTATCTTCTTTTTGTTTATCGGTTAATTTATTATACTCTCTACGAGTAATTTTTTCAAGATTTGATAAATCATTTCTCATAGGAATACGGATTAATATTTCAAGAATCACATATACTTGTAATAGTTTATATTCTTTCTGTGTCAACTTATCTTTTTTTTTAAGTTTAGGTATATCTAAATCTTTCTGTATCTGTTTCACCATGTCTTGTAGCTCATTTAACTCAATGAAATTATTTTTCTGTTTTTCACTGATAATACCACTCTGTTGATTTTCAGTATATTTCTTATTTAATTCATCTCTAACCTCATTATACTTTTCTATGGTTTTATTATCCTTATCCTTACTCATTAAATAAACTATGATAGAATTGTAATAATTTCTCTGGGTTGTAAAATGTTTATCTTCTAATTTCTTTTTAACTTTATCTACTTCATTTAGAAAATTAAGATTATCTTTCTCAAATATTTTCATTAATTTATTAAGATTAGATACATACATCTTGATAGTTGATTCTTTTGCATTAGGTCTCGCTTTTGAAATTAAATCTTTAAGGTTTTCTGTCATTTTATAATATAAGGTTAGATTTTTTTTTGATTAATCCAGATTGACAAAAACGGATATATATATGTGTCAATATGGATTAATAAAAGAGAAAAACAAAATATAAAAAAATAATAAAAATCGTTTGTGCCATCTTGGATTACGACCAGTAAACTTCAAGTTGTCCGTCTTTGAGGGTTGCATATCTCAACTGCTCTGTGTAGGCAATCTGTAAATATTTACCAGTGGCGAGACCTTGTCCCGTACCAGCATTATCTCTGGCATTCATAGTTAATTCAACACCCTTTGACCCTACACGCTCACCATGATTCAGTCTCCATCCTTGATAAAACTGATTAACTAACAACTGGTCTTGTGTCCTCCCATCAAAATGATATGTCGCACCCGCTCCCGCACCGGGGATAAGGTCATGTCCTCCACCAGAATAAATAGGTCTGGGGACATATAATTGTTTCTTTTCTGCGTCTCTTAAATT
>TARA_R100000654_G_scaffold1427_1_pt1 | contig 10816 bp, 14 predicted proteins | sample TARA_R100000654 | Tara Oceans TARA_R100000654 (sample SAMEA2622473) | marine metagenome | biome: marine biome (ENVO:00000447); feature: surface water layer (ENVO:00002042); material: "saline water (ENVO:00002010), including plankton (ENVO:xxxxxxxx)" | depth 5 m
TGAAGAAGTCAAAACAGAACCAGAAAAGTGGAAATGTGGAACACATAATAGATATAAAAAAAGTTGTCCTATTTGTAGAGAACTTGCAGGAGTAGCATAATGGCTGGATTAAGTGCATCAGGATTAAAAACACAAATAAAAAGTTATACTGAAACAGATTCAAATGTTTTAACAGATGCTGTTTTAGAAAATATAATTTTAAATGCACAGTATAGAATATTTAGAGACGTGCCAATTGATGCTGATAGAAAACAACAAACAGGTAATTTAGTTGCGGGTCAAGAAACAATTAATGCTCCAGCAGGAGCAGTTTTTATTAGAGCCATACAAGTATATGATTCAACATCAGCTACAACTGGAGCAAATGTATTTTTAGAAAAAAAAGATATTTCATATTTACAAGAATATATATCTTCAACAGAATCTTCTAAAAGAGGTCAACCTAAATATTATGCGATGTTTGGTGGTGCCACAGGAGAATCTGATACTACATCTGGAAGAATGATGTTTGCTCCAGTTCCTGATACTACTTATAAATTTAGAGTTCATTATAATGCAGCTCCTGCATTATTAGAGAACAATGACACAAATTATATTAGCCTTAACTTTCCAAATGGGTTATTATATTGCTGTCTATCAGAAGCGTATTCATTTTTAAAAGGTCCAATGGATATGTTGACTTTATATGAAAATAAGTATAAACAAGAGATACAAAAGTTCGCTAGTGAACAAATTGGTAGAAGACGAAGAGATGACTATACTGATGGCGCTGTTCGTATTCCAATAAATTCACCGAACCCATAGGAGAAAAATTATGGCTATATCATCAGCAATTTGTACAAGTTTTAAACAAGAAATTTTAGTAGGTACACACAATTTTACTGCTTCTAGTGGCAATACTTTTAAAATAGCTTTATACACAAGTTCTGCATCTTTAGGTGCAGCAACAACTGTTTTCTCAACTGACAATGAAATTTCAAACACATCAGGATCTGCGTATAGTTCAGGCGGTGCAACTTTAACAAGTGTTACACCAACAACATCTGGAACAACTGCATTTTGTGATTTTGCAGATGTGAGTTTTACTTCAGCGTCTTTCACAGCAAATGGTGCATTAATTTATAATTCATCGGCATCTAACAAAGCTGTTGCTGTTATCGCTTTCGGTGGTGACAAAACAGTTTCTAGCGGAACATTTACAATTCAATTTCCAACAGCAGACGCAAGTAACGCAATCATTCGTATAGCGTAAGGAGGCCATTCTTATGGCCAATACTTGGAATAGATCAGGCACAACCTGGGGTCAAGGACTTTGGGGTGAGCAAGATAGTAATCTAATCGATCTTACAGGTATATCAGCTAGCTTTTCTATAGGAACTGTTGTTGCTTTTTCCGAACAAGGTTGGGGTAGAGATGATTGGGGTAAAGAACCTTGGGGTGAAAGTTTTGATCCTGTTATTTCAGTTACAGGTTTTGGTTTAACAGCTTCTTTAGGTAATTCAGAAGAATTTAATGAAACAGGTTGGGGGAGATTAACTTGGGGAACTGCGGATTGGGATGAAGCTGCAGATGAATTAATAACACCAAGTGGTTTGGAGGCAACATCTTCTTTAGGAACAGTTGTTCATGTTATTGGTGTTCCTATAGAAATGATTCCAAATCCACCATCAGGGGCTCAACTTCTCAAAATAATGAGAGGTCAAGTTGGTGAGGTCACGATAGGTATAGGTGCAGAGTTAACTGGAGTACAATCAGATTTTGCAACACCAACTTTATCTTATGTAGGAACTTTAGTTGGTTGGGGTAGAGACTCTTGGGGAGATAATTCTTGGGGTGAGTCGCCTAATCAAGTTTTAAATGTTGTTGGTGTAAATGCAACTACAAGTGTAGGATCAATATCTCCAGTGGATGCCGTTGGTTTATCAGGACAGGAATCAACTACAACTTTAGGAACTACAACATTACAAATTGATTCAACACCAGCAATTACAGGTCAAGCGGCTACAGGAAATTTAGGAACAATAGGTTTAGAGTTTGGTCCTGCATCTATATCTGGATTATCATCTACATTTAATGTAGGAACGTTAGGATTAGAATTTGGTCCAGCAACAATCACTGGTGTTTCATCAACAGCTAGTGTAGGCGAAATAACAATTGATGACGCACAAATAATTAACATATCAGGTGTTCAATCTACTTCTGCTGTAGGTTCTATAGTTCCTGAAATAGGTGTTCCTTTAACAGGTATAGCTGCAACATTCTCAATTGGATCTATAACTCCATCAGATGTAATAGGTTTAACTGGATTACAAGCTGCTTTTGTAGATCCTTCAATTGGGATACAGGCTTATAAAAACATTGATACAGGATCAAATGATTCTTTCAGTAATGTTGACAGTGGCTCAAATACATCATATATTAACGAGTCGACAGGATCTAGTGATACATATTCTAATGTTGCAACTGGATCAAATACAAGTTATAGTGACGCTGCATAGGAGATAAAAATTATGGCATCAACATTTTCACCTTTAGGAGTAGAACTTCAGGCAACTGGAGAAAACGCTGGTACATGGGGGACAAAGACTAATACTAATTTAGAAATAGTTGAACAAATTACTGGTGGTTTTACAACACAAGCAGTATCTGATTCAGGTGATACTGATTTATCTGTTTCAGATGGTTCAACAGGTGCAACTCTTGCACATAGAATTATAGAATTTACAGGATCATTAACTGGATCAAGAAATGTTACTATACCTATTGATGTTCAACAAGCATATATTTTAAAAAATTCAACAAGTGGATCACAAAACGTAGTATTTAAATATGTTTCAGGGTCAGGGGACAGTGTAACTATTGCTCCTGGTGCAGTAAAATTAGTTTATGCTACAGCTAATGATGGAACAAATCCAGATATTGATGATTGTGGATTTATAACTGCTTCATCCACTGATACTTTAACAAACAAAACTTTAACAGCTCCAAAGATTGCAGATGCAGGTTTTATTGCAGATGCAAATGGAAATGAACAGATTATATTTCAAACAACATCTTCAGCAGTAAATGAATTAGAAGTAACTAACGCTGCAACAGGTAATCCACCAATCTTAGGTGCGAGTGGAGAAACAAACGTTGATGTTCACATAAAACCAAAAGGAACTGGAGAAACTAGAATTGGAACAGGAGCTGCTGCGGCTACACTTACAACAAGTGGCGCTCATGATTTGGTATTAGATACAAATTCAGGAACTAACTCAGGTACAATTACAATCACTGATGGGGCAGATGGAAATATTAATATTGCACCAAATGGAGATGGCGTGGTTCAAGCTGGAGGATCTGCAGTAAAAGTTGCAGGAAAAGAAACTATATGGGTTCCAGCTCCTGCTATGTATCCTGCTACAACTAATGGTGCAGCAACAAATCAAGTAGAAACAACAGCCACAAGACCTGATTTAAAAGTTTTAGATTTTGATAAAGACACAGATGAATTTGCTCAATTTTCAGTAGCATTTCCTAAATCTTGGAATGAAGGAACAATAACTTTTCAAGTATATTGGTCACCTGGTTCTACAAATACAGGAGACTGTATTTTTGGATTACAAGGAGTTGCATGTGCAGATAATGATACAATTGATGTAGCATATGGAACTGCGGTAACAGTTACAGATGCTGGTATAGGTGCAGTTGAGGATCAACAAATTTCATCTGAAAGTGGAGCAGTTACTATTGCAGGTTCACCTGCAGCAGGTGAGTTAACTTATTTTCAATTATTTAGAGATGCAAATGCTGGTGGAGACACTTTTACCGCTGATGCAAGAGTCATTGGGGTTAAAATATTCTTCACTACAGATGCAGCTAACGACGCATAATAGGTAAAGAATATGAGAGATCTAAAAAATAAACTTACTTCTGGTAAGAACACAAAAAATACAAAAACAAGGAAAATAAAAGGCTTTGGTTATCAAGTTTTAGGATTTGGTGCTGGAGGTTCAAACCCACCTGTAGATTTCGATTTTTTAATTATCGCTGGAGGAGGCGGTGCTGCTGGAGGAGGTGGAGGAGCTGGTGGATTTCGTACAAGTTTTCCTGGTGGAACAAAATTAACTTTTGAATCTGGAAACACACCAATTACTGTAGGTGGTGGTGGATCAACAAACGCTGCTGGTAATGACACTGTTTTAGCTTTAGGCACACCTTTTGAGTCTAGTGGTGGTGGTGCTGGAATTGGCGCAAATGCTGACCCAACAACTAATGGAGGCTCTGGAGGAGGTGGCACTTTAAGAGCACCATGTTTTGCTCAAAGAACAGGGGGTTCAGGTAATGCTGGAGGATATACCCCACCTGAAGGTAATAATGGAGCACCTGCAATTAACGCAGCTAACCCTGGTCCGACTTCTGGAACTGGTGGTGGCGGCGGAGGAGCTGGAGGTGCTGGAAACACTGGAAACCCTAATGCTGGTCCTGGAGGAAATGGAGCTGCAAACTCAATCACAGGCTCATCAGTAACAAGAGCTGGTGGTGGAGGAGGTGGTGCTAGAACTGCATCTAGTGGTGGCTCTGGTGGACCTGGAGGTGGTGGTAATGGAAGTCCTGGAAGCTCTAGTGCAGGTTCAGGAACAACTAATACTGGGTCTGGCGGAGGCGGAGGTGCTCCTGGTAATCCTGGAGGCTCTGGAGGATCAGGTTTAGTTGTATTAAGAGCACCTGGAACATCTACATTCAGTGTAACACCTGGAACAAATACAGTTACTACTGATCCTGGAACAGGAGATTTAATTGCAACTTTTACAGTAAGTGGAGTGTTAAAAATATAATGGCACATTTTGCTGAATTAGATGAAAATAATGTGGTTAAAAGAGTCATTGCGGTGGCAAATGATGTAAATACAGCAGATGGACCACTAGGAGAGAATGATATGCATGTAGATGGAGAAGAGTATTGTAAACTTTTTTACAAAGATAAAACTACAATTTGGAAGCAAACATCTTATAATGGAAATTTTAGGAAACAATATGCTGGTGTGGGCTATACTTATAATCCAAGTGAAGATATTTTTATAAAACCACAACCACATGATGGTTGGACTTTAGATGAAAATTATGACTGGCAACCACCTGAAGATTGGAACGGCTAAAGGTAGACTTATATTTTAAAAAGTATATAAGAAAGAAATATAAAGTATGAATTTACAATACTACTATTGGTATTTCAAATCTGCAATATCTCCACAACACTGTGATGATATTATTAATTTAGCATTGAAACAAAAAGATAAGTTAGGTTTAATAGGTAACTTATCACAAAAAAAAGAACTTAATAAAAAAGATATTAAAGATTTAAAACAACAAAGAAATTCTAATATAACTTGGATAGATTTGCCTTGGGTCTATAAACTCATACAACCTTATGTACACGTAGCTAATAAAAATGCAGGTTGGAATTTTGAATGGGATTGGTCTGAATCTTGTCAATTTACAAAATATAAAAAAGATCAATTTTATGATTGGCATTGTGACAGTTGGGATAAACCTTATGATAATCCAGAAAATAAAAATATACATGGTAAAATAAGAAAATTATCTGTCACAGTTTCTTTATCTGATCCAAAAAATTACAAAGGAGGCGAATTAGAATTTGATTTAAAAAATCAACCTCCTAAAAGTGAAAAGAAAACAAAAATAAAATGTGAAGAAATTTTGCCAAGAGGTTCCGTAGTTGTTTTTCCAAGTTTTATTTGGCATAGAGTTAAACCAGTTGTGAAAGGAACAAGATATTCTTTAGTTATGTGGAACTGTGGATATCCTTTTAGATGATGAAATGTAAACCATATAGTTATAAAGAAGTTGTAAAATCTGATGTATCACCTTTAATACATGCAATAAATACTTTAGGTGAAAATTTAATTGGATTAGAATTAGGTGTTTGCATGGCAGATAGTTTTTTAACTATTATGCATAACTGTAGTATTAAAAAACTTTATGGAATAGATCATTGGAAACCTTATGATGATTATTTAAAATACGTTCCTGATGGAAAACCTACATATTCTGTTGATGAAAAAAAGAGTCAATACCACAAGATGTTAGCTTTACATAATATAAAATATTCTGGATCTAAACATAAAGCAATTATTATTGAAGGTAATACTTTAAATGTTGTTAAAAAATTTAAAGATAAAAGTTTAGATTTTATATTCTTTGACTCTACATTGTCAGAAGAACAGACATATGAAGAAGCTATGGCCTATTATCCTAAAATTAAAAAAGGTGGATTGTTTTTAGGACATGATGCAGAAGCTCAAATACAAATTATAGAACCATTAAAAAAAGTATTAAAACATTATAATTGTAAAAACAAAATTTTCATATATAATAACTGTTTTTTAATTAAAATATGAAAGCAGAATTACATTTTTCAACACCGATATATTCATCTTTTGATGATAGGTTTGTAAAACCATTAAATAAAATTAGTGATAATTTAATTTTAAAATCTAAAAAAGAAAATATTAAAGCTTTAAAAGATAGAGAAAAAGGTATAGGTAAAAAAATAGGAGATCATGGATTTAGTTATCAATCGGATAATTTAATGAATAATAAAAATTTTGATGATTTTAAAAATTATATTGGTGAACTTTCAGTGGCTGTATTAGATTCTCAAGGATATGATTTAAAAGAACATATTTTATTTTTTAAAGAACTTTGGGTGCAACAGTTTGCAGAAAAAGGTGGAGGACATCATAACACTCATGTTCATTTTAATAGTCATCTATCTGGTTTTTATTTTTTAAAAGCTAGTAACAAAACACCTTTTCCTATTTTTCATGATCCAAGAGTTGGAAAAGATATGATTCAGTTACCAAGAAAAAATGTAAGTGCCTTAGACATATCTAATGACATGGTTCATTTTGGGGTTAAACCAGGTTCTTTAATTATATTTCCATCCTACTTACCACACGAGTTTGATGTAGATCATGGTGTAGATACATTTAGGTTTATACACTTTAATATGCAGGCAATTTCAAAAGAGGTTTTATGAGTAAATATAAATTTAAAAAAGATGGTTTTCAAATAATGTTAAAAGCAGTAGATCCTAAAATTGCTAATTTTATATACCAATATTTAATCTTAAAATCTAAAGTATCTATTACTTTATTTAATACTGGATATATCGCACCTTCAGAAACAGCGTTTGGAATATGGGCTGATGGTCAAAGCAAAAACACTTTTTGTATATATGGTGATCCTGCTATGGACGTTTTGTTACACAATGTAAAAACAAAGTTAGAAAAACTATTATGTTTAAAACTACATGAAACTTACTCTTATTCTAGATTATATAAAAAAGGAGACGTGCTTGAAAAACATAAAGATAGATTTTCTTGTGAAATATCTACTACTATAAATTTAGGAGGAAGTAGTTGGCCAATTTACATTGAAACAAAAAAAGGCAAAAAAGTAAAAGTTAGTTTAAAGCCTGGAGATATGTTATTATACAGAGGTGATATATTATGTCATTGGAGAGAATCGTTAAAAGGAAATCAATGTGGACAAGTTTTTTTACACTATAATAATATAAAAACAAAAGGCTCAAAGGAAAACCAATATGATAGAAGACCTCATTTAGGGCTTCCTGCTTTTTATAAAAAGGAGATAAAAAATGACTAATCAATTAAATAAATTAAAACAAGAAAACGAAGAATTAAAATTAAAACTAGAAGAAGAAATTATGGTAAAAAAATCTGAAGTTTTAATGAACAGAGATTTAAAAATACATAATGAAAAATTAAAATTAATTATTGAAAACTTAGTTGAAATTAATGAAAAATTTAGTGTAAAAATTGCAAAACTTAGATGGGAATTAAAAAACAACATAGACAAAATATAGAAGTTATTAGAAAGTTTGAGTTAAATACACCTTCTTGGCAAGATGTCATAAATAATCTAAACAACTCTATACAAAAAGGTGATTTAATAAAATCAAATGATAGAGGTTTTTTTGTATCGCATAGAGCTTATGAAATACTTGAAGTAGATATGGTAAGAAAAAAATTAAAAGCTAATGGTGCACATTTATATGTAAATTTTTTATACGACGGAGATGCTTTTCCTAGACACCAAGATAATGTTGATGTTATATTTTGGCAAATAATTGGAAAAACTAAATGGGCTGTAGATAAAGAATATATATTAGAGCCTGGAGATTTAATTAAAATTCCTAAAAATACATCTCATGAGGTTAAACCACTAACTGCAAGAGCAGGAATATCTTTTGGGATATGAAAAAATATAATTTTGTATACTCTTTGTATGATGACACTTTAAATCTTTCTAAAGAATATGTTAGTTATGTAAAGTCTGTTAAATTAAGAGATCATGATTTTCAAAAAAATTCTTTTTATTCAAAAGAAAAACAACAAGAGCTTATAGAAAAAACAATTAATGAATTAGAAAATTATATTTATAGAGTTATTAAAAATTTAAATTATTCAAGATATGAGTTTAGAGATGCTTGGATTCAAAAGTATGACAAACCAGGACACTTTCATGACTGTCACATACACGATCCATACTTATATTCTTTTGTATTGTACGTAGAGTGTTCAAAACAATCTGCAGAAACTATGTTTTACAACCCTGGATATCCTAATTACTGCACTGATACAATGAGAGTTAAGCCAAAGAAAGGACGATGCATTATATTTAATGGTGCGATTCCACATACAGCGTTACCTAATTTTGATAAAAAAAGATTAGTGGTTAGTGGAAATATAAAACTTATTAAATAATGTTATTAAAAAAAAATAAAAATAAAGTGTTTTTTATTCACATACCTAGAACGGGAGGAAGATATGTCACAAATTTATTTATGAGAAATGGCTTTGAATTTTTGTCTTGTGATGAATTTGGTTTTGTTAAAGGAGTAGATCAAAGACATTTACATCACGATCTTTTAAAAAATTTTAACTCATACATAAACAATAAAAAATTAACTATTATTAGAGATCCTTTAAATCGTTTTATTAGTGCAGCTTCTGTAGACATGGATACTAATAAAAATAAACACAAATTTAAATTAAATACTGTGGACAATGTAATAGAATATATTAAGTTTCAACAAGAAAGATACTCTTACTGCACTAACTGGTTTAAACCTCAACATGAATTTATATCTAATGATTGTTTTATTTGGAGATATGAAGATGGTTTTAAAAAAGATTTTACCAATTTTATATATAAAAATTTTAAAATAAATTTAATTGTTGATGAGAAGATAAGTCCTTGGAAAATATATTACGACTATTGCCCTAAAATTAAAGTAACTAAATCCATTGAAAAAGCCATTAAGATGGTATATGAAAAAGATTATCAAATAACCAATATGTAAAAGTTATGCTACAAAAGATAGGGTTTCAGCCAGGTATTAATAAACAAATTACTCCTACAGGAGCAGAGGGTCAGTGGGTAGACTGCGATAATGTTAGATTTAGGTATGGTACACCTGAAAAAATGGGTGGGTGGAATCAATTAGGCACGTTAAATGAAAACGAATTAACTGGAGCAGGTCGAGGACTACATCATTTTATTAATAGTTTATCTAGAAAATATGCAATTATAGGCACAAATAGAATATTGTATGCTTTTTCTGGTGGTGTATTTTATGACATACACCCTATTCAATCCACAACAACTCTTACAAATGCATTTAGCACGACCAATGGATCACCTACAATAACTATAACATACTCTAGTGCACATGGTTTAGTGCCTGGTGATATATTGTTAATGGATAATTTTACGGCTATTACAAATTCAAACTTTAGTGCGTCAGATTTTAATGATAAAAAATTTATGGTTGCAAGCGCACCAACTAACACAACAGCAACAATTACAATGCCCTCAAATGAAAGTGGGTCTGGTGCAACAACATCAGGTGGTATTAGAATACAAAAATATTATACCGTTGGTCCAGCTGTTCAAGCAAAAGGTTTTGGTTGGGGCTTAGGATCTTGGGGTGGAGAAGCTGCAGGTGCTATTACAACAACTTTAAATGGTGCTTTATTAAATGACACCGCAGGAACTGGAGGATCAGGAACCTCAATTACATTAACAAGCACAACTAACTTTCCATCTTCAGGTACAAATTTTATTAAAGTTGGCACTGAAGAGATATCATATACAGGTATTTCTGGAAATAATCTTACAGGTATTACAAGAGCAGTAAGAGGATCTACAAGAGCAGCTCATAGTAATGGTGCAACTGTTACAAATACGTCTGACTTTGTTGCTTGGGGTGAGGCAGCATCAGGAGACTTAGTCCTTGAACCAGGAATGTGGTCATTAGATAACTTTGGTGACAAAGCTATTTGTTTAATTCATGATGGTGCATGTTTTTCTTGGGACTCATCTTTATCAAACGCAACAGATACAAGAGCAACAATTATATCTGGTGCACCCACTGCATCAAGACATATGTTAGTATCTACACCAGACAGGCACTTAGTATTTTTTGGAACAGAAACAACTATTGGGTCACCAGGCACACAAGATGATATGTTTATTAGATTCTCTGATCAAGAAGATATAAATACTTATACACCCACAGCAACTAATACAGCTGGCACACAAAGACTGGCCGACGGATCACAGATCAGAGGAGCAATTAGAGGTCGTGATGCGATATATGTTTGGACTGATACAGCATTATTTACACAACGTTTTGTCGGTCAACCATTTACATTTGCTTTTTCACAGGTAGGCACAAACTGTGGACTTGTTGGACAAAATGCATGTGTAGAAGTTGATGGTTC
>TARA_R100000654_G_scaffold958_3_pt1 | contig 10816 bp, 12 predicted proteins | sample TARA_R100000654 | Tara Oceans TARA_R100000654 (sample SAMEA2622473) | marine metagenome | biome: marine biome (ENVO:00000447); feature: surface water layer (ENVO:00002042); material: "saline water (ENVO:00002010), including plankton (ENVO:xxxxxxxx)" | depth 5 m
CTAACTTAGAAATCATCGAACAAATTTCTGGTGGTTATAAAGTACAAACTTTAAATGCTGCTGGTGCGGGTGCTAATACCACAGCAGTAACTCAATCAGACGGTGCTACAGGTTCTACTGTTGCAACAAGAGTAATTGTTTTAGGTGCAGAATCTCCACAAACAATATCTGGAAATAAAATTATAACTTTTCCAGTTCTTACAGAAAATTTTTATTTAATTAAAAACAGCACATCAGGCTCTTACACAGTACAACTAAAAGCAGCTTCAGGATCAGGCGCTACAGTAACATGGGCAACTGATGATAAAGGTTGGAAGCTAGTTTATTTTGATGGCGTATCAACAAACACAGGTGTTTATGATGTGGGCTTTGGAGCAGCAACTTCTCCAGGTGGATCAAACACACAAGTGCAATATAACAACTCCGGATCATTTGGCGGAGATGCAGACCTAATATGGACTGCAGGAACAGGTTTAATAATTAATTCACAGAAAGAACTAAGATTAGCAGATTCAGACGACTCAGCTTACATTGGTATGAAATCTGCAGCCACAGTTTCAGGTTCATATACAATAACGTGGCCAGCTGCAGTAGCGGGTGGTAATGGTTATGTATTGAAATCAACGACTGCTGGTGTTTTATCTTGGGCAGAACCTGATCCAGGTGGAACATCATGGCAAGCTGTTAAAACAGGAACTTATACAGCGTCTGCAGGAGAAGGTGTTTTTGCTAATACAACGTCCTCAGCATTTACGGTAAATTTACCTTCCTCACCTACTTTAGGAGATGAAGTAAGTATTATAGATTACGCTGGCACATTTGATACAAACAATTTAACAGTAGGAAGAAATTCCGAAAAAATTATGGGAGCCACGGCAGACTTAACAGTTTCAGTTGAAAGAGCTGGCTTCACATTAGTATATACAGATGGTACTCAAGGCTGGCTATTAAAAGAGAAATAAGCCATGGCTACATATAAAGATATTAAAGGCATTAACATACAAAACGTATCTAGTGATCCAACTGAAATTGTTGGACAAATGTGGTATAATTCTAGTGCGACAGCTTTAAAAGGTTATATTGAAACAACAGAAGGTTGGTCAACAATACCTAGTTTAAATGTTCCAAGAGCAAATTTAAATGTTGGTGGAGCAGGAGATTCTACAGCAGGACTAGCTACTGGTGGTTGGCCTTCAGGTGATGCTCCAAAAACAGAAGAATTTAACGGTTCTACTTGGAGTGCTGAAGAAGACCAGTCTAATGGTTCTTACAGAAGAGCTTGCTTTGGAACACAGACAGCAGCTGTTTGTGCATCAGGAGGAAATCCACTACAAGGAACAACTGAAGAATACGATGGATCATCGTGGGGAAGTGGAGGAACTTCTCCCGTTGTACGAGGTATAACGGCTGGAGCAGGAACTTTAACAGCAGGATTACAAACTGGTGGTAACAACCCATCAAATATTACAAGTCAAGTGGCAGAGTACGACGGATCTAGTTGGACCTCAGCAACATCTATGCCTGGTGGTATGTATAAACACTCTAGTTTAGGCACACAAACTGCAGCAGGAATGGGCGGATGCGCACCACATCCAATGACATTACCTTCCGCATCTTTTGTTGAATATAATGGATCTAGTTGGTCTTCAGGCGGCAATCTTCCTGGAAACGCTAGCTATAATAAAGGTGCATCTGGAACGCAAACAGCAGGATTATACGCAATGGAAACTAGCCCATCAGATTATCACACATTAAAATATAATGGTTCTTCTTGGTCAGAAGGGCCTAATACACCAGCTAATCTTGGAAATACAGGTATGTCTAGTAATACAGCGGGTGGTAATAATACTTTTTTAGTGCAAGGATCAACAGCCTTGTCTTTTGACACGGGAGGTGTTAAAACAAAAACAATTACAATAAGTTAAGGAAAAAATTATGGCAAAATGGCAATATCTTACAGCAACAAATTGGGGAAAAGGTTTTATCACTGTTGATGATTCTTCAGACTTTACGCCTACATCATTTCCAGGAAATGTTTGGAGAGTTCCTGTTAATCATAGAAAAGCAAACGCTTGGGTCAACGAAGTTTTAGGTGTTTTAAAAACTAAAGATGAAGCACAAGCTCTTGTTGATGCAGAAGTGCAAAATTCACAAAGCAATTGGGACGCATTACCTAGTGACGACCCTCAAAAAACATTCGGAGTTAGGCCAGCAGACATAATCCTAGAGGAGTAAAATGGCAACTTATAAAGAAACAAAAGGAGCTCCGATACAAAGTGTTTCCGCAGATCCACCTGCACCAGTTCTTGGACAGGTTTGGTATAACTCAACTAGTACTACTTTTAAAACTTCAATTCTTGGAGGAGCAAGTTGGGCAACAGGCGGAAATTTAGGAACAGCAAGATATATGATGGGAGGAGCTGGAACACAGACCGCTGGTTTAGGATTTGGTGGATATCCTGGCTCAAACCCTAAATCAAATGCAACCGAAGAATACGGTGGCACAAGTTGGACATCAGGTGGAAATTTAGGAACAGCAAGGTATTCATTAAATGGAGCTGGCACACAAACAGCAGCTTTAGGATTTGGTGGTTTTAATGCAGGACCTAATTTAACTAGCACAGAAGAATACAATGGCGCATCGTGGACATCAGGAGGTGCCTTACCTGTAGCAAAAAGAGGAATGGGATCGGCTGGCACACAAACAGCAGCATTATCTTTTGGTGGTCTTACAACTACTAACGTAGCTACAACAGAAGAATATAATGGTGCTTCTTGGACATCAGGTGGAGCTTTAGGATCAGCTAGAAGATTTTTAGCTGGATGTGGAACACAAACTGCTGGTTTAGCATTTGCAGGTCTTGCAAACACACCTTCACCAGGTGCTCGTTTAGCTAACACAGAAGAGTATAATGGTGCTTCTTGGACTGCAAGTAATGCTTTAAATACAGCTAGAGACAGAGTTGGAGGATGTGGAGAGCAAACCGCTGGCGTAGCTTTTGGTGGTGGTCTCCCAGCTTCTTCAAATGCAACAGAACAATACGACGGAGCTAATTGGACTACATCTACAAATATGGGTACAGCAAGATATGGTTTAACAGGAGCTGGAACTTCAAGTTTAGGATTAGCTTTTGGCGGAAGTACAGGATCACCTGTTAACGCCACAGAAGAATTTACTGGACCGGGTCCAGCAACAAAAACAATTACAACGAGTTAAAAAATTATGGCAACTTATAAAGAAATTAAAGGAACACGAATACAGGTCTTATCTTCAGATCCACCTGCACCGGAGCTTGGACAAGTTTGGTATAATTCACCAGGAAGTGCTTTTAAAGGTTTTTTACTTGGTGCAGCAAGTTGGGCAACGGGTGGCACTATGAATTTACCTAGAGTTTATTTAGCAGGAACTGGAACACAAACAGCTGGTTTAGCTCTGGCTGGTTTTAGGGTAGCACCTAACGGACGAGTAGCTGATACAGAGGAATACAATGGCGCATCATGGACAAGCGGTAACAATATGCCGTCAATTAGAGATAGTGGTGCAGGAGCTGGAACACAAACAGCAGCATTAATGATAGGTGGATTTAATCCAAGCAACACAACATTAAATCTTACAGAAGAATACAATGGAGCTAGTTGGTCACCTGGAGGAAATTTACCTGCCGGTGTTCAAATGCAAGGAGCTTCTGGAACACAGACAGCAGGATTAAATTTTGGTGGAATTTTACCATCACCATACACAGCAGTCACTAACGAATACGACGGTGCTTCTTGGACTGCAGGTGGATCTTTATCCACGGCTAGAGCTTATATGGCAGGAAGTGGTCCTCAAACAGCTACTTTTGCTGCAGGAGGTTCGTCACCGGCTGTAGGTACTACTGCTGAAACAGAAGAATATAACGGTACTTCTTGGTCTGCAGGTGGAGATTTAAATGTTGCAAGAAGACTTACCGAAGGAGGGGGAGATAGTTCTTCTGCTTTCGCAACAAGCGGAAGTCCTAGTCCAACGGCTACGGAAGTTTATAATGGTGACACATGGTCAACCTCTACTGCTATACCTACTGGATCATCATACGCTGCAGGAGCTGGAACTCAAGCTGCAGGTTTATTCTTTGGAGGAAACGGAGCTCCTCCAGGCACAACGGGTGCAACCTTTGAGTTTACTGGGCCTGCTCCAGCTACAAAAACAATATCCACAAGTTAATATTGACTTATATTTAGAAAGATATATAACGATTAAGTAATGAAAGAATATAGTAACATTAAACCGCTTATTGAAAAAGAAGAAGATCATCTTCATAACATTCTTCCAAAAGAAGACGTTGTTGAATTTAAAAATATGGTTGGTGAGTTAAGAGACACCTGGTCTAAAAAACAAATGTTTAGAACAGAAACAGAAATGAGAATGTCTGTACTACAAGATTTTAAATTTCCAACTAAAGCTTCTAAATATTGGCAAGCTGTTAGAGAACAAAACGTTTTCTTAGAACAATTAATATACTTATCATTTGAGTATAGAAGAAATGACGTTAAATTAAAAAAACTAGAAAGAAAGTTAAACGAAGAAACAGACGATTTAAAAAAAGAATTATGTCAAATTGATATTGACGAAAAAACATTTGCTAAAGCAACTATGGAACTCACAGCTAAAGATAGAATGAGAGAACTTAAACTGTGGTCTAAAATTAAAAATGAATTGAATGATGGTAGTTTTGATGACAAAGATGTTAACACTCATCAATTAAATTCCTATCATGCAACTATGAAGAATAAAGTTGACACACTTACAGAGGGATCTTCACAGCCAGAAGTTTTTAACGTGGTAGGTCAATTATCAACAATAGAGAGGATAAAGAAGAATGAGCAGTTGGCGAGAGATGATAAACAGGCCCTTCCGAATGAAAAGGATTTCGGAGCAACCCCAGGAAAATAAAAAGATATTTTTTTTAGTGGCTATGCCGAGATCAGGCAATACTTTGTTTGCATCTATTATAAACCAGAATCCAAAAATTGCATGCACAGCAAACTCTATAACATTAGAAATATACAAAGAAATAGAGTTATTAAAACAATCAGATACGTTTATTAATTATCCAGATCACAAGTCTTTAAACAACGTTTTAGATTCTGTGTATGAAACGTATTACAAGCATTGGCCTCAAGAAGTTATTTTAGACAGAGGACCAACAACGCTAGTTAATATCGGTCTCCTTAATAAACATTTTAGGCAACCTATAAGAGGAGTTATTATATGGAGAGATTTATTAGACGTTTTAGCCTCTTATATTAAATGGTTTGAAAATGAACCTACTGCTTTTATTAATAAAAATTTTAATACGATAGAAGAAAAACTATTAGAACTTATGCATAAAAACGGCGCTATCTCTAGAGAGCTAGCAGCCATTCACTATATTTTAAATTCAGAATATAAAGAAAATTTTTACCTTGTTAGGTACGAAGATTTAGTAACAAAACCAAAAGAAACTATTACTGGGGTCTATGATTTTTTAGGTCTTAGTCATTACGATCACAGATATACTAATCTAGATCAATTTGAATTAAACGGAATAAGTTACGATGATACTTTACTTGGAAAGAACATGCATACTATAAAAACAGAGTTAAAATTAGAATCAAACCCTTATAAAAAAATGATACCTCAAAGTATAATAGATCGTTACGAACATATAAAGATATTTAGAAAATGAAGATATTAGTATTTGGATTACCTGGTTCAGGAAAAACAACTTTTGCAAGACAGCTGTCGGCAGGAATGGCATATTTTAATGCTGATGAGGTTAGGAAGATGTTTAACGATTGGGACTTTTCTATAGGGGGCAGGCTTAGACAAGCAGAAAGAATGGGTTGTTTATCTGGTTTAGTTGACGGACACTGTGTTGTAGATTTTATTTGTCCTTATGATCAACACAGACACGAGTACGATGTCAAGGTTTGGATGAACACAATAAAAGAAGGTAGGTTTGATGACACTAATCAAATGTTTGAAAAACCAAGTCATTGTACTTTTGAGATTAAGGATTTTAATTATAATGATGTTATAAAGGAAATACGTAATGGAATATAAAATTGCAGCATTAGGCCAAATAGTAATGAAAATTCAAGTTCCATTAGATATATTTATGTCTTTAAATAGATTATACGAACATAACTTTCATAAGCTAAGAAAAGCCAATGATCAGTTAGCGGGTAAAATTGAAAATGAACATTCTCTATATTATAACGGAACAGATAATGTAATTCCAAATCATAATTTTTTAAGCAAAGATATTTATGAATGGTTCCATTCAGTTTTTGCTTTTTATTTAAAATCTAATAATATTCTTAAATATAGTTTACATTTAAATTCTGTGTGGGTTAATGAAATGAAAGCACACGAATATAACCCTGTTCACGTTCACCAAGGAACTATATATACTGGGCTGTCCTCTGTTATGATTTTAAAATTACCGAATAAAACTGGGGTAGAGTATGGAAATGAAAGTTATCCTACAAACGGCGCATTACAAATTCTTGGTAACACTTCTGGACAATTTGCAAAGATTGATTATCAACCAGAACTTGCAGTAAGAGATTTTTATATTTTTCCATATGACATGCGTCATGTTGTTTATCCTTTTAATAGCACAGAAGACACAAGAAGAACTCTAGCAGCGAATTGCGATGTAGAGTATAACCCAGTAAAAAATAGAGGACTAAGATGATTTATACAGAACCAAATTGGAAATCATATATTGTAGAAACAACTCATCCAGTTTTTACTCCAGAGCAATGTAATATTATAAGTAGGATTGGCAGATCAATGCCGCCTATCAAAGCAGAAGTTGGATCCGGTAAGTACGATACCAAACAAAGATTATCACATATTAGTTGGCTTCCTTTTAATCATCCTGAGACTAAACCCATGTATGACTCGTTAAGACAATTAATGTATAAAACAAATAAAAGACATTTTGGTTTTGAAAATATGTGTATTAACGAACAAGCTCAATACACAGAGTATCCTGAAGGTGGTTTTTATGATTGGCATATGGACAGTGAACTAGTTATGAAAAACGAACCACCTGTAAGAAAGATATCTATGACTTTAGTTCTATCTCCTGAAAGTGATTTTGAAGGCGGAGGTTTAGAGTTAGCATCAGCTGGAAAAATTGCAAGACCTAAACAAGGACACGCTGTATTTTTTGCAAGTTTTATTCAACATCGAGTTGTGCCTATTACTAGAGGGTTAAGAAAATCTTTAGTAATGTGGTTTGGAGGAGAACCATTTAAATGATCAAAGAACATTTCTTTCCCACTATTATTTACGGCAAAGATGTTGATCTAGATAATGTGTGGTTAGAAAACAAAATTATAGAATGGTCTAAACAAGATCAAGAGGGTGTAAGTAAAACAAATGTAAACGGTTGGCATTCAAAAACAGATATGCATACAAGAAACGAATACAGACCTTTGTTTGATGAATTATTTAAAATGCAATTTGAAATATACAACGAAGAACATTTAAACAGCGAACCTAGATTAGGTAATATGTGGGCTAATATAAATTATACCGATAGTTACAATAAACCTCATATTCATCCTAACGCTTTGTTTAGTGGAGTGTATTATGTAAAAAGTCCAGAAAACTCTGGTGAGTTAGTTTTTTATGACCCAAGACCAGGCATCCAAACAATAAAACCTAATAATAAAAAAGGAGAACTACCTAAACATTTATGGAGAGAAGTTCGCATAAAACCAAAAACAGGTAGAATGATAATGTTTCCATCTTGGCTTTGGCATTGTGTTGAACCTAATAAATCAAAAGATACAAGAATATCAGTAAGTTTTAATTTTATACAAGACGGGTTTTTTAGATGACAGGATTAGTGTATAAAGAATTACCAATGCAAGCCATCACTTATATCACTAGACCAGAGTTTATTGATGGCACAGAGAAAAGATTTTATAATGCTTTATTAAAATCTATAACTAAATATGGAATGCAAGATCCTGTTTTTATAGACCAACGTAAAGATGATAATGAAAACATTATTCTAAAAGTTCTTGTTGGAAATAATAGAATGGTTATTGCTAAAAAACTAGGTTTTAAAACTGTGCGTTCTATTGTTAAATTATTAGATCCTAATAATAATGACATAGAGGGAGAACCTCTTAATAACGACCAAGAGATAACTGATTTGTTCTTTCATAAACAAGACTTATTTATAAAGAAACAAGACGGCGTCATATACGAGGTGATGCCAATTAACGAACAAAAATATGGAAAAATTTAATAAATATCAAGTAATAAAAAAAGCAGTTAGCTATGAGCTAGCTAATTTTGTATTTAACTATTTTTTATTAAAAAGAGATGCCATAGGATTTATGTATAAAAATAATATTATAGCAAAAAACGAGATGCATGGATCATGGGAGGATGCACAGGTTCCAGGTGTATATTCTATATATGCAGATCATGTTATGGAAACTTTATTGATGAAAGTCTTGCCTGTTATGAAAGAAAAAACAGGACTAGATTTAGTCCCTACTTACTCCTACGCAAGAGTCTATGAAAAAGGAGCTATTTTAAAAAGGCATAAAGATAGACCTAGCTGTGAGATATCAACCACTCTTAATTTAGGTGGTAATCTTTGGCCTATATATTTAGAGCCATCTGGAGAACCAAATAAAAAAGGCATTAGAATTGATTTAGAACCTGGGGATATGTTGATTTACTCTGGTTGTGAGTTAGAGCATTGGAGAGAACCTTTCGAAGGAAACATATGTGGTCAAGTATTCTTACACTATAATCACGCTAACGGGCCATTTGCAAAGACCAATTTGTATGATAAAAGACCCTTATTGGGTGTTCCCAAATTACGTTGAACATCAACGCGATTTAATATAATCTAAATAAAACAGGAATTTCTATGCTACAAAAACTCGGCTTTTTGCCAGGCTTTAATAAACAAGTTACTCCAACCGGGGCTGAGGGACAATGGACCGGGGGTGATAACGTACGATTTAGATATGGATCACCAGAAAAAATAGGTGGTTGGGCACAGCTTGGTGCAACTAATCTTACTGGTGCAGCCAGAGCTATACACCATTTTGACGATAACGCAGGTATTAAATATGCTGCTATTGGAACAAACAGAATTTTATATGCATACTCAGGTGGTACCTATTATGACATACACCCTATAAGAACTACACTTACAGGCGCAACCTTTACAAGTACATCTTCCTCAAAAACGGTTACAGTAACATGCAGCGGGGCTCATGGATTACAGGATGATGACATTGTATTATTTGAGAGTGTAACAGGAGTAACTGGGTCATCTACTTACAATAACGCTACATTTGAAGATGTTAAATATATGGTGACATCAGTACCTACTACAACTACGTTTGAAATTACTATGGAATCAACTGAGTCTGGTACACCTTTAAGTGGATCAGGATCTGCGTCTGTATTGTGTTATTACACAGTAGGACCAGCACAACAAGTTGGTGGCTTTGGTTGGGGTACAGGACTATGGAGTGGTACGGTAGCTGGACCAGCAACAACTACATTAGCTTCTACTATTAACGACACGGTAACAGATATTCCTTTAACTGATACATCTCAGTTTCCCGCTACAGGTGAGATTAGAATTGGATCAGAAGATATTAGTTATACAAATAATAATACAACTACAAACATATTAAGTGGTGGTGCTAGAGAAGTTAATGGTACTACAAAAGCCGGACACACTGGTGGTGTAACGGTTACCAATATATCTGACTTTGTAGCATGGGGAGAAGCTTCGTCTGCTGACTTTACAATTGACCCAGGTTTATGGGTATTAGATAACTATGGCACAAAACTTATTGCACTAATTTATAATGGTAGATGTTTTGAATGGGACGCAGCTGCAACTAACGCAACATCTACAAGAGCAACACTTATAGCAAATGCACCAACTGCATCACGACATGTATTAGTATCTACACCAGATCGACACTTAGTATTCTTTGGAACAGAAACTACCGTAGGTAGTCAGGCATCACAAGATGCTATGTTTATTAGATTCTCTGATCAAGAAAATATTGACGGCACGGATGCATACACAGTAACTGCAGAGAACACGGCAGGTACACAAAGACTAGCAGCAGGTTCTAAAATTATGGGAGCTATACGAGGTAGGGATGCAATCTATGTATGGACTGATACTGCATTATTTTTAATGACCTTTGTAGGCGCACCATTTACATTTTCTTTTCAACAGATAGGTAGTAACTGTGGATTGATAGGTAAGAATGCATGCGTTGAGGTAGACGGTACAGCCTTTTGGATGTCAGAAAATGGTTTCTTTAGATACGATGGTCAACTAGAATCTATGGACTGTTTAGTAGAAGACTTTGTTTATGACAATCTAAACTCAACACCTAGAGATCTAATTAACGTAGGACTAAACAACTTGTTTGGAGAAGTTATATGGTTCTATCCGTCAGGTACTTCTTTAGCCATAAATAATATGGTGTCTTACAATTACATCGAGTCTTATAGTAGAGCTAGTCCTAAACAAGCTATATGGACTACAGGAACATTATCCAGAACAGCATGGGCTGACTCTGCTGTGTTTGATAAACCCCATGCAACAGAATACGATCCAGATGGCACTGCCTCTGACGTAATAGGCAACACAGATGGTTGTTCTATATATTATGAACATGAAGTAGGAACAGATCAAGTTAAAGCAGGGGGAGTTGTTACAGCTATTTTAGCAGAAATTACATCTGGAGATTTTGACATTACACAAAAAAGAACAGC
>TARA_R100000654_G_scaffold75162_1_pt1 | contig 10813 bp, 26 predicted proteins | sample TARA_R100000654 | Tara Oceans TARA_R100000654 (sample SAMEA2622473) | marine metagenome | biome: marine biome (ENVO:00000447); feature: surface water layer (ENVO:00002042); material: "saline water (ENVO:00002010), including plankton (ENVO:xxxxxxxx)" | depth 5 m
CCCCTACCATTTTGATTGTATCGACAAGAACATATGAGAGGCCGGACGGGCGAACAGTATAAATCTGATTTTTATACTGAGATTGAACAGACAATCTAGCGAAGGGTTTGACTCCCTTCCCTCTCCCAATTAACCACGTAAAAAGCGGCATGGTATCCCTCCTACTATGTCTATGTGGAAGCAGTGGCAGGGTGCAAGCTGGTAGAGTCCGATGCCAGCCCAAGTAGGCACGGCAGATTGATAATCTGATAAAGCAGACCTGCGACTGCTAACCCATTTGGGAGAAAATTAAAGGCGGCAGCAATTTATACCCACAACTAAATGGAGAAACTACCAATGTTAGAACGTATACTGCCTATAATTACCGCCATACTTGGCACAGCTTTAACCATCTATAGTCTAGACCATACATTCCATTATGTAGGATGGATATACTTACTAGGTCTAGTAATAGGCACTCAATGTGTAGCAATGTCAATTCGATCAGTGTTTAAATGATAGGAATAATCCTAGCCACAATCTATTTGATTGCGGCATTTGTGTGCCTGTGCATAGTTGCATGGGCATTTTTCACTTTGAAAAGGAAATGAAATGTTTGTAACCAATGCAGAACGTAGGCGATACTTAGCATTTGAACTTAGGCGCATGTCTAAGCTGTTAGGTATTGACAATGGCGAATGGGATAGGTATGTAAAGTATATAATGAATACAGATAAACCACCTAAAAGATTTTTAATATGGGTGTTGGATGATGCTGGTTTAGATTTACCACTACCATAGATGGAGTAAAATAAATGAAAACCTATAAAGTATCGTGGAAAAAAGGTAGACGTATCGGAGCAATAGGTATACTCTACCCTGATAATGTACTTGTTCATGCTGATAATGAATTTGAAGCCCACTTAAAAGCTTATGAGACGCATGAACATTTAATGTTTGTAAACATAACAGAATTGGATGAAATAAATGTACGCAACACATCAAAGACAAATTGCTAGGTTTGCCAAACAATCACCTGATAACTTTAGTCAAGTGTGCTTGATGGTATTACTATCTATCATGCAACAATGGTCTACTGTTGGCAGACAAATGCAAGATGTTAGAGCCAATGGCTTAGACTCTAAGTTTTTCTTTGCAAGTAAACGTAAAGGATGGGAATACATACTAGAAAACAAACAAGAACTATACGATGTAGTCTATGGTAAGCTACCATTAGAGGATAAAATATTAATGTTATCTTCAATACCTGGAATACAAATAGCTAAGTCTGGATTTATACTACAGTTATGTATAGGCAAGGTAGCATGTCTAGATGTTCACAATCTTAAACGGTTTGGACTATCAGAGAATACATTTAAACTAGGTAAGACTAGCTATGCTACCGCTCTAAAGAAAGCAAAGCTATACGTAAAAACTTGTGAGGAATTAGGCGGTACTCAATCACTATGGGATAGCTGGTGCAATTTAATAGCAGAGAAGTATCCCAATACATACCGTGATGCTAATCATGTTTCTAAATTACATATGGATTATTTAAAATGACAGGCACAGCTAAATCTTTTGAAGAAGCTTATGAAGAGTTAAAGAAAAGAGATGAAAAGAATACTTGAATACTGTAGTTGTTACTATGGTATGCGATCAACAGCACCCTACCCATCAGCCAAGTGGGTAGAGTGTACCTTATGTAATGGCACAGGTGTAAAGGAATATGCTATGGAATATAAATACATTGGAATTCCAGTGGACACTCAGACCTATGACAATACCAAGATAGGTGCGGAGTTTGCTGGTGGTGTTGTCATAGAAGGTATCTATGACGATGATAATGAGCAAGACATACTAGTAGTACGTATTAACCAACCAAAGGACTAAGACCATGTTTAAGAACCTTGAAAAGACTAGTGAAGTATTTAAAGTAAATCCATCTGATCCACAGTATAATTCTTTCAAGCCACTCAAGGGTCAGCGATCACCTCTCAAGGATCACCTTAATAAGATTAAGGAATCTATTACAGAGATGGGTAGTATTACAGAGTACAATCCTATTCGAGTAGACAAGAAGGGTTTCATTCACGATGGGCAGCATACCTACATTGCCCACAAAGAATTGAACCTGCCTTTCTATGTAATGGAAGTACCTACAGATTGGACAGGTATGATCAGACTTAATACCAACCAACGTAACTGGAAGGGATGGGATTTTGCTAACTACTGGGACCAAAGAGGATACAAACAGTATAGAAACTTTCTTAATCTTGCACGTATGTATCCTTTTGTATCGTGTGGCGTATTGATTGGTATCTTTAATAAAACTAGTTCAAGACGAGCGTGTTATGCTACGGACTTTAGGCTAGGTAAACTACGTAAAGATACTATGACATATGCGGAGACAATACTAACTAAATTAGAGTCATTAAAAAATCTATCTAAATACCCACCACTTGAAGCTAAGACACATGCCAAGCAACAGTTCCAACAGGCTATGCTCCAGGCATTTAACAATGTGGAGTTTAGTTTCTTTAACTTCAAGCGTGGACTAGTGGACACAGAGCATGAGCTTAACCGTCTTGCTAAACAGGTAGATATGTTAGAAGAAATCTATCGGCTTGAAAAGATAGGAAAAAATCTTAATGATAAATAAATTATTTTATACCTTGATCTTTACATGCATCGTTGGTATAATACTATCAATGATAATATCTATTAACCATTTAATCTTGTGGTAAGGAGACAGAGGATGAGTAATTTAATAGTGTTTAATGATAGCCATAAGAGTGATGGCTTTGAACAAGGTGTTGCTCTAATCAATAAGGAATTAGAGAAGCATGAGTTAAAAGTTAAGCTACAATTCATAGAGGACTATGTGAGCGATGAAGGGGAGTATGCATGGCATATCAGTGTAGTCCCTGATGATTTACCTACTACTGTAGGTTAAAAGGAAGGAAAGATAATGCTACTAGAAAAGTTAATGTCTACTGTAATTGAGTACCTAATGAGCGAGATTGCCCATGCTGTAGATAACGGATTTTCACATGATATTTTGGCTAATGATATTTGGATAACTACCAATGATAACTCTCATTCAATCAACCTTAATATAGACTGGCTTGAACAACCAGTTAAACTAAGAGCCGTTGCGTTTCAACTAATAGAAAACAAAGAGGGAGACTTGGTAGAGGATAAGACCGCACAAGAAATCATTGTCTATGAAGGAGAAGAAATATGAGCCATATAGGAAACGACAGAGCCAAAGAAAATTGGTTTGAAGAAGCACTTGACATGGGTCTATCTAACTTTGACGCAGAGGATTACGTTGATTGGATGATGGACAATGAAGGTCTAGGTGATCTTCACTCATATATATTTAACTATATGAGAAGTAAAAGAGTAAGTCATTGGAGTATAGATTAATGAATACTGTAGTATTACTTTATCAGAAATCTCTTGACAGATTACAGGGGTATGATAAAATAGGTACGATAATTAATATTAAAACATAAGGATATACTATGAAGATAATATCACTAACATTAGTAGTACTATTAAGTGCTTGCACACCTGGATGGGAAGCCGCCCACAAAAATGGTAAAGCAGAGTATGTGTGGGTAGGCTGTCATGTAGTGACAAATAGTCCTACAGATGGAGCGTATGCCATTGGTCCCTTTGTTGATTTAGAAAAAGGTTCTTACTTCTACTTCAAACAAGTAGGACATGATGGTAAAGTAGGAGAAGTTGTAACTGGTAAACCTTGTTAGGAGAAAGCATATGAACATGGACATCCACAGAGTATCTAACATCAAAGTAAAGAGATCAGACTATAATAGTTTTAAAACTGTTACGGTATCTGTCTTTACTAAAGATGGTCAAGAGCATGAGCTAACTTTATTTACTGACGATGAGATAAAGTTAGAAGAAAGTAATGATTAACTTTGTTACATGGCAGTCTGAGTTTGATACCTTTGATATCATCTGGGACCGTGACAAAAACATTAGGTGTGTGGGTCTTAGGGTAGGAGAGTACATGTCTTTCCAAAACCATAAGACCCTTACACTCAAGGATGCTTTTGATGTAGCGGAGGAAGTATTAACAATACTCAAGGAGTATGTTGATGACCAAGACCCAACGCCGTATAGCCAGGAGACGAAGCACCTCTGCTAAGTCTTTGGAACTAAAGCAATTTCAACAGAAGATTATGCCCAATAAAAAGAAAGATATTATTCCTGATATAGACTTTCAAGATGACCAAGATTGTGGTATAATAGAAGATAACATGAAAGGAGAAAGCCAATGAACGTGCCTGAGTTTAACACATACGAAGATGTAAAAAAGTTTTTACATACTGGTGGTGATGCATGGTACTACTCTATGGTAGAAGAGTACATGGACATGATAGCAGGTGATTTATCTGTGGAGGAGTTTGATGCTGAAGAACTTAACGGATGGATTGAAAATGAACTCAACAGCGTACATGAGGGCTATGAGGATTATGTTGATAGTCAACGATATTGATGCAGTAGAAAATGCAATGGAGATACTTTCTAAAATACAACTGAATGGAGAAATAAAACTAAAAGAATGTACAGAACTAGTAGAAACTATTAACCAACTTAATGAACTATTAACTGAACTCCAAAGAAGGAATGACTAATGTTTGACCATACAATGATAGACTTTGAAGTAGAAAAGTTTTCCCTCCTCCAAGTTATGGACGACTGGGATGATGCAGGTTTTGATAAGTTAGCTAAAGTACCATCTGATATTGGTGTAGGTCTACGCCGTAAGGATACTAAGCAGGTGCTTGGCATCGTGTCAGAAGACTATGCTATCACACAGTACGATGAGATTGTGAACGGTGTAGAGCAAGCACTTGCATTAGCACAGGTAGACACCACAGATGCAGAGTTTACCACACAGGTACATGATGGTGGTGCTAAGTTAGAACTACGTGCTAAGTTCCCTGCCCATGCTATGTCCATGAGAGATGGTTCAGATGTTGTTGAACCTGAGTTCTGCTTTCGCAGTAGTCACAACAGGACATGGGCTAACAACGGTATGATGGGACTGTGGAGACACAGTTGCTTCAATACCCTGGTCAGTGGTGACAAGCTAGCCTATGTCTATGGTAGGCACACCAAGAACTTCAATGTCCCTGCCTTTGCCTCTAAGATACAGAAGGCTGGTGAGTTTATCTCTGGCACTGGACTGGATCGTATGCGTGACTGGTATGACACTACCATCACCCGTGATCAAGCTATCAACCTGTTCACTAAGACACTGGCTGTACGTACCAACAACGTGTCACGTAAGAAGGAACACAATAAGGTAATGCTATCTAACCTTATGAAAATCTTTGACGAAGAGAACCGTCACTTACATGGCAGGGGGTTGTACGAAGGGTACAGTGAGCGTAATAAAGGTACGCTCTGGTCAGCATACAATGCTGCTACATACTGGTCCTCGCATCCCAACAGCAAGCGAGGTGCAGACCATAACGTAAAGGTTAACCGTGAGGATCGTGTTCGCAAGATGCTACACTCTAATGAGTGGACTGATCTTGAAACCAAGAGCATGGCACTGGCGGCTTAACTATATGGGGAGCTTTGCTGATACGGTGAGGCTCCCCCATTTCTGGAGAATAACATGGCAAAGAAAACACAGAACGCATTTGATCCTTCACTCAATAGAGTTAAGAAGCGCACATCTATTGGGCATAGTGTAAGATCAAAACCAAACAACAAACATAAACGTGCATCATTCAAACGATATAGGGGGCAAGGTAAATGATGGTATTTTTAGATATATTACTTACACTTCTGATATTTTAATGTCTTATATTATTACACAGTCAGACTGGGGTATAATAGAAGACCTTAAAGAAATAGATGTTATGGTAGAAGAAGTAACTGAGAAAACAAAAGTATTTGACTCTCAAGAAGAGGCAGAAATCTATCTAATAAATGATGGCATCTATCCACAAGGTGGGGTCTTTCCTTTTAATATTAGAATACAGAGAGTGCAATGAAGTTATTATGTACATTTATTTTATCATTACTATTTTTACATTCACATGGTAAGCAAGCTAACGCAGAAGAAAAAGAAATAGCCTGTCTAGCAGAGGCAGTATACTTTGAAGCACGATCCGAAGGTATACTGTCGCAGCTAGGTGTAGCTGTAGTAGTATTAAATAGAGCTAACCTACATGACTATCCATCTAATCTATGTGACGTAGTACATCAAAGTAAACTATGGAAGGGTAATCCAATACGAAACAAGTGTATGTTTTCTTATTGGTGTGATGGTAAAGCAGAAAGAATAACAGATCATGACGCATACGAAAGAAGTTTATTCGTATCTAAACTAGCCTTGAATGGTGTAACAATAAAATATATTCAAGATGCTACACACTACCATGCACAGTATGTTAAACCATTCTGGGCTACTAGTCCTAGATTTAAAAAGTTAGTCCAACTTGGTAGTCATATATTTTACCTTGACACCAAAGCTAAATAGGATTATAATTATGATGACTGAAAGAGAAAGATTACATTCTCATATATTAAAACTAACTAGATTAGTAGATGAGAAAGATAATGTAATTAAAAATCTAAGAAAAGAATTAGCACAGTATAAGAGAGACTATGCTAACCGTAACACTTGGGCAGAACATGAGGAAGAAAATGTCTAAAAACTTTTGGCAGCGTGACCGTAACACCATATTCAGAGACTTAGTATATCAATATGAAGAAGAAGGATACGATAAGAAAGAAGCAAAGAAACTTGCCAAGCAAGAGGTAGATGAAATTATGAGAGACAAAGAAGATTTTGTATCTGATGTGTGGGATAGTACTTACGATGAGGGTTGATCTTATAGATCACATGGGCAGTGATCTTACTGTAGTCAATGCTGCTAGGGTTTCTTTTAATAAACAAAGCGACTGGAACTACTGGCGAGATGAGGATGATGGTGATTTAGTTAAGTCTTACATGAAAGATAAAGATAAAAAACTAATTAGCTATTTAGCTAAACATAATCACTGGACACCATTTGGTCATTGCTCTGCACAGTTTCGTATATCAGCACCCATCTTTGTGGCAAGACAGTTAGTTAAGCATCAGGTAGGTCTGGTGTGGAATGAAGTTAGTAGACGTTATGTCAGCGATTCGCCTGAGTTTTGGAGAGCTAGTGAGTGGAGAGAGATAGCTGATGATAAGAAACAGGGATCATCTAATAAGGTAGTAAAAGAAAATGATACCATATCCTATGTATATAGAGAAACTATACGACATTGTATTGACACTTATAATCTTATGTTAGACAAGGGTGTGTGTCCAGAGCAAGCAAGAACTATACTACCTCAATCACTTTACACACAGTGGTACTGGTCTGGTACACTTGCAGCATTTGCTAGGGTATGTAAGTTAAGAATGAGTGAAGACTCTCAGAAAGAAACAAAAGAAATAGCACAACTTATCTCTAATGAAATGAATGAACTGTTCCCTATATCATGGAAGGTGTTAGCCAATGGCACTACTTAAAAAATGGAATGTGATACTACATAAAGAAATGGGTGATGTTATAATAGCCTCACTTAAATCTAAGAAAGAAGCAGAAGATTTTATCCATCATAGAAAAGAACTAACCCAACACCTAGTAGGTAACAAAGATATCTATAGTGTAGAGCTTAATAAATGAGGATAATAGCAGGTCCGTGCCAGATCGAAAGCGTTGAACAGGGTGTTAAGATAGCTAAACATTGTAAAGATTTATGCAATGCATTAGGATATGATTATTATTTTAAGGCATCCTTTGACAAAGCTAATCGTTCTCATGCCACTGGTAAACGTGGTATGGGATTTGTACTAGGAACAGGTATGATTAGAGACGTATCTGAAATAGTTAATGTAAAAACATGTGTAGATTTTCACGATGTAAGGCAAATTAAAACTGTTTTTAAGTGGGGTAAAGTACCTGATATCATACAGATACCTGCATTTTTATGTAGACAAACTGATCTAATAAAAGAGGCTATGTATACAGGTGCTACTATTAATATAAAGAAGGGTCAGTTCCTTGCACCGTGGGATGTTGCTGGTATCTTGTCTAAGACAGGCATGGAGAGGGTCTTAATCACAGAGCGTGGTACATGCTTTGGATATAATAATTTAGTGGTTGACTTTACTGGATTAATCTATATGATAAACGAATACCAGAAAACACATGGTGTGCCTATAGTCTTTGATGCTACACACAGTGTGCAAAAACCAGGAGGGTTAGGAGAATCTTCTGGTGGTAATAGGGAGTATGTTCCGTACCTACTACGTGCAGCCGCAGCAGTAGGAGTAGAAAACTTTTTTATGGAGGTGCATGAAGACCCAGATAATTCACCAAGTGACGGCCCTAATATACTACATCTAAAAGACTTTGAACATGTATTAAAATCTATTAAGCGTATCCAACGTGCTATCTAAGCACAAGGAAGGGGCGAACATGTATCAGTACGAAACCAACAGTAAATTTGTTAAGCATATGGCCTGTGAGAATTGTGGCTCAAGTGATGCCAACACTCTCTATGATGACGGTCATACACATTGTTTTAGTTGTCACACAACAGTCGGAGCGAACCAAGACATGCAAGCAGAACAGGTAGTACCCATCAATCGAAAGTCTAATTCAAACTACATACTATCACAGATTGACGACAGAAAAATTACACAAGAAACATGTAAAAAGTATAATGTTATGATAGCTAAGTCTGGCTCTATGATTACTGAGCATCAGTATAAGTACTATGACAAGGATGGTGGTCACATTGCATCTAAGTATCGACGCACCAGTGACAAAGAGTTCTGGTCAGAGGGTCAGCTATCTCAGGCTGGTTTGTTTGGACAGAATGTATTCAATCAGGGTGGTAAGTACATCACAGTATGTGAGGGTGAGCTTGATGCTATGAGTGCATACGAACTACTCGGTTCCAAGTGGCCTGTTGTATCTATAAAAAATGGTGCAGCATCTGCCCTCAAAAACTGCAAGCAATCCTTTGACTACCTCAATAAGTTTGATACCGTGGTTGTATGCTTTGACAACGACGAGCAAGGTAAACTAGCAGAGCAACAGGTCGCACAGTTGTTTGAACCTAACAAGTGTAAGATCGTGAGCCTTGATCTCAAGGATGCTAATGAGTATCTCAAGACAGGGCAGCGTGAGAAGTTTGTACAGTCATGGTGGAACGCACGTACCTACACACCAGCAGGTATTATAAACCTAGCTGACCTTGGCTCTTCTCTATACGACGAGAAGATCAATGAGACTTGTCACTATCCCTGGCCTAAGATGAACGAGAAGACTTACGGTATGCGTACTGGTGAGCTTGTGACGTTCACCTCTGGTGCAGGTATGGGTAAGTCCAGTATCATGCGTGAGCTTATGCATCATATCATGCAGAATACAGAAGCTAATATTGGTGTGCTTGCCCTTGAAGAAAGCACAAAGAATACTGCCTTCAATATCATGAGTGTTGAGGCTAATGCTAGGCTGTATATCAAAGAGATACGTGAGCAGTATACACCAGAGCAACTCAAGGTATGGCAGGATGCTACGCTAGGTAGCGGCAGATTCTTTGCCTTCGATCACTTTGGTAGTATTGAGAACGATGAGATACTAGATCGTGTACGCTACATGGCAAAGGCACTTGACTGCAAGTGGGTTATTCTTGATCACCTATCTATCTTGGTATCAGGTCAGGAGGACAACGGTGATGAGCGTAAGTCTATCGACATACTGATGACTAAGCTACGTTCACTGGTTGAGGAGACTAACATAGGCTTGCTACTTGTTAGCCATCTACGTAGACCTGGAGGTGATCGTGGACATGAGGATGGCCGTGAGGTATCACTCTCGCATCTACGTGGCTCTGCATCTATCGCACACCTATCTGATGCAGTCATTGGACTAGAGCGTAACCAACAAGCAGAGGATGACGTAGAAGCTAACACTACTACAGTACGTATACTCAAGAACAGATACACTGGTGAGACAGGTGTATCTTGCTACCTCCACTATGACCGTGACACTGGCCGCATGACTCAAGTGGACAATCCCTTTATGGAAGGAGAGGAGTAATGGAGACTGTTAAAAAGAAATTTGACAAGGCTCTCTATGATGTTGCTGACAAGAAAGCCAAGGATGTTATGATAGGTTGGCTTGAAAAGAATACAAACTCAACAGACATTACAATGAAAGAGAACACTTACTTTGATATCACATGTAGTATAAATCCTGATCTACCACGACACTTCTATGAGGTAGAGATAAAGTATTCTTGGAAAGGCGACTGGCCTAGCTCATGGAAAGATATACGTATACCATACAGAAAGAAAAGACTTCTTGACAAATGGAAGAAAGATCACTATAATGATCTACTAACATTCGTTGTCTTCAGAGATGACTGTAAACAAGCATGGTTCTTTGATGGTGATAGTGTTCTTAATTCAGAGGTTAAGGAAGTTTCTAATCGTAACATCCGCAAGGGTGAGATGTTCTTTCACCTTCAAACTAAAGATGGATATATAGTGGACATAGATTAATGGAAGCAATCGTAGACATTGAGACTGATGACTTAGATGCAAGAATAATACATTGCATTGTAGCTAAACATTATCAAACAGGAGAGATGCGTCAGTGGATTGGTAATCAATGTCAAGAGTTTGGTGAGTGGTCAAAGCGTATATCAAAGTTCATTATGCACAATGGTATTAGCTTTGATGCTCCCATTCTTAACAAGCTAACAGGTTCTGCTATCGCACCTGTACAGG
>TARA_R100000654_G_scaffold1701_2_pt1 | contig 10770 bp, 10 predicted proteins | sample TARA_R100000654 | Tara Oceans TARA_R100000654 (sample SAMEA2622473) | marine metagenome | biome: marine biome (ENVO:00000447); feature: surface water layer (ENVO:00002042); material: "saline water (ENVO:00002010), including plankton (ENVO:xxxxxxxx)" | depth 5 m
GCCACCTTCATCAAATTCAAATTTATACCCACCATAAAACTGATCAAAATCTCTGTTGGTGCCAAACGTCAATGTGCCTGGGCCCCTTGGTAATTCATATCCATAAAATTCTCCTGTTATGCCATCCTCTGGGGTTATTTTTTCAGGTATAAAAGGTTCTACCTTATTGTAACCTTCTTTAATTCCTGTAATAATAGGGCTATTCATAATGCCAGAAGGCACTGCTTCTTGAATCATGCTTCCAATTATATCGTTATTCATAATTCTATTTGCTTGTTGTGGAGGTTCTTCTGATATTCTATTATTAGATTGTCTAACCATTTTTCTTAAACTGCTCATGTCAAACTACCTATGCCTTTGGTAAAAGGATTGTCATTCATACCACTTTGCATTTTGACATATTTACCTTGATTATTCATAACTGGATTTAATTCCATTAGCCCACCTCCTGCAGCGTATTGCGTATTACCGTATTGAGCAGCTAAAGCTGCATCTGTATCACCTGTATATAGTGCTTGTGCAGCACCAGAATTCATTGTTGGATTTTGCATAATTGATGACCCAACTCTTGATGTATCGTATCCTTGTGCAAGCGGAGCCTCTGTTGATGTATTGCCAGCTGCAGGAGGTGGTGGGTTAGAAAGTCTTCTCATTATGCTGTTGTTGCCTGGTATATTACTTATATCTTTTATAGCTTCACCAGGATTTGTAAGATAATTTAATCCAGGTTGTATTACGTTTTCTGTTATAGCGTCTTTTATTCTTTCTGTTGTAGATCCTGCGGTAACTGCAGCTTGTTCTCTCATGTCTTGTTTTCTTTGCATTGCTTCCATTTCTACAAGATCTGCATCAAACTGCATCCATTCTTCTGGATACATACGAACAATTCTAAACATGTTTTGTAATCTAACTGTTTCTGGTAAATTTGTATTTAATGCATTTTTCATAACTCTCATAGAAACAGGATTTGTTAAAACTTTACCACCATAGTTGACTAACCAAGTTGCTCCTAACATACTCCAAGCTCCAATGCCCAAGGACCCAGCTGCAAAACCGGCTGCTCCTGCAGCAGCTTTTGATCCAAAAGCTTTTGTAGGCATTACAGATCTAATAGCATTTGAGAATCCTCCCATAATAGATCTACGCATCATGAACTTTGCAGTATTAGGTATACCGTCAGCAAACAATCTTTCTAATATATCAGTTAATTCTTCTAGTTCTTTTATAGTAGGCAGTTGTCTTGATTCTGCTTTTAATAATCCTTCTGGAACTTCTTCTCCTAATATATCTTTTATGCCTTTGTTTACTCCTGTTTCATATAACTCATCGTCAAACTCTTTAAATATTCCTGTCTTAGGATCAAATATTTTTAATTTAGTAACCTTTGGCCCAGGCAATGCTTCACTCATTAATGATTTTAGTGCACTACCTTCTTGTCCAATACCTATTGCACTTCTAAAAGCATCTGCATCAAATTTCATTATGCCTTGATCTTCTGATATTGCTTTGTGAAAAGCATTTCTTATGTAAGTTCCTACACCGTTGTGGTAACCTCTATCGCCAACAATTCTTCTTATAGCTGCTAGTTCTGGATAAGCATTTCTAGGTTTACTTTTTGCTGCATTAGTTACAACTTCAAATAATCCTTGTCCAGCACGCGTTGTGCTTTCATCAATGTTTATGCTAAATCCTCTCTTACTTACATTTGCAATAGATTGGCCAACATCTGTTCCATACAACAACATGCCTTTACTTACAAAATTATCATAAGCTTGAAACGCTTTTGCAACTTCTGGATAACCCATTTGAGCAACAGATCCTATGTCTGCTTCCCACGCTTTAAATAATCTTGTTATATCATCTGCGTAAGTTGTTTTAGCTAAGGTTGCATCTTCTAATGGTTTTAATAAATCATCCATTTGTTCGCGTAAACCTTTCATTTGCTGCACACTACGCATAGTGTGTGTTGAATTTCCTGGTAACGGTTTAATTATTTGCTCTTCTAAAAATTTTATAAGTTTGCTTGATACTTGTTGTGGTATTAAATTTGCATTAACATCGTCAGCATATGCACCCACTTTAGGATCAATTTGTAATTTTTCTCTATATTCTTTTAATATTTGTTTTGCATTAGACACAAGATTGTAATCAGAAAAACCTTTGCCCATGCCTTCTGCTGCTTTTGTAAAATCATCTTCTAGTTTTCTAGCATAAGCTCTAAACCCTCTCATGTTTGCAGAAGCTAGTTTTGTCCACTCAATGCCCATGTCAAAAGCATTTGCGTAAGGTGCAAACGAACCAATCATTTTATCTTTTAATAAATTTACATAAAAATCACTTTGCTCTCCTAAAGATTTACTTATGCCAATACCAAATAAAGGCGTAGGAGCCATTGCCCCTTTAACTGCTCTACCTATTCTACCACCTGCCATGGTTCTAGACATCATTGTGCCTGGTATTTCTGCAGCTTCAGGAAACCATTCTTTACCGTTATGCTTTACACTGCCAGTTGGACCTAACCAATTAAAAGCTCTAGAGTTAGTAAGTCTAGTTAAAAATTCTCCTACTCTTGGTATTCCAAGTGGATTAGCAAAAACTAATTTTTCTTTAGGACCATCTTTAGGCATCCATCTTTTTAAAATTTCTTGTTCAGCATCTAACAATTCTTTGCTGGTGTATACACCAGGAACTTTTTTATCTTTAAACATTCTAAACGGAACACTTCCAACACCTTGTCTTAATGCATAGTACAAAGGCCTAGCACCAAAGAAAGCTGAAGTTATAGCTGCATCCCATTTAAATGCGTTTATAGCATTTCCTATTCTTGTTTTTTGATCAGGTCTATTTATACCTTGAGGTCCAAAGTCCATGCTGTCAGGTATTACTTCTGCTAACATAGCATCTGCAATAGATGCTCTACCTGGATCATCTTTCATCCATTGTTTTGCCTGCCCTGCACGACTCATAATGTCTAACATTACTTCGTATCCATAATCTGCTGCCGCCGTTCCTGTTGCACCCCCTAGTACAACTCCTACACTTCTACTTAACCAATTACCTTTAGAATATTTACCTTGAGCATTTTTAGGATTAGTAAAAAAGTTTCTTCTCATTAATTGTTCACCTTTTACAGATCCATAGATACCTCCACCTATATACATACCTGTTTCTACTACAGGATATGGATTAGGATTGTTTGTTAGTAGACCCATACCATCACGCATTGCCAATGTTTCAGGGTCAACAGTTATAAAGTCTTTCATCTGTAGATTAGATGCAGCCAATAAATCGTTGGTGCCCTGCACTGCTAAATCTAAGAATTTTTTATCACCAGTCTCTTCATATTTTTTTCTAGCAGCATCAGCTATTTCTATTACCTTGTCTCTTACGTCATCTCTTTTTTCTCTGTAAACTCTAAAGTTTTCTAACTCTGATTGTCTTTGTGCTTTATCTGCTTTACTTTGTATTAACCAATTCTGTTTACCTGCTTCCCAATTGCTGCCTTTTATTCCAGGTATTTTATTAAACAAAGCTTGAAAAGGCGCTGTTACAGGATCTACAAAATAATCTTTTTGAAATCTTCTATTCTTTTCTATTTTTTCTTGTTGTTTTGTTATAGGTATACCACCTTCTGTTCTACCTTTGTAATCTTGATACGCATTTTTATGGTCAATAAAAGGTTGAACTGTGTTGGCAAATACTGTTTGTGATGCTTTTTTACTCACTATTCTAACTCCTGCATAATGTTATTGTGTATGTCATTAATATTTCCCATATCTTCTTTTTCATTCATTTGTATGTTACCACTCATTGATTGTTTCCAAGCACCAAATACAGGACCTCCTTGAATATCGTGTATGTATCTAGAGTCTTGTTCTCTTAATCCATAATAAGATGCAACATATTTATCCATGCCTTTTATTTTGAATGAGTCTGGAGAATATGTATACCCTTTTTCATTGCCAACATTTACATCATCTGTAAATCCTGACGATCTTAATGCTTCCTGCATGTTTCTATTTAATTCATTAAATATATAAGTGTAATTGTTTATTACCTGATAAGGTGAAGTAGCAAGATCACTACCTAATCCAGTCATTTTTGTTTCTTCAAATGATCTTCTAAGTACATCTGCTAACATACGACCTGTTGGCTGTCTGTTTCTAGCTAATGTTAAACCTAATGTTGTTTCAAATGTTTTTAATGCAGAACGGTTAGGGTTAGATAACAACATATCAATACCTCTTTTTGTAGGAATATATGCTGGTTCTCCCGCATCAATTAATGTTTTACCATCTGCAGCATATGTTGCACCTGCGTTAAATCCGTATTTGTTTCCACTGTCTACAAAGAAACCTACTTCTTGACCGTCAATAACTTGCGTATAAGTAGGTGTTTCAAATACTATGTAATTATCATTAACCATGTCTTGTACTAAGTCATTGTTAATATTGCCTAGTTGTTTATTAAAATCTTCTGAGTTTAAAGCTCCGTTGCCTGTAAATAAACCATCGTTTATAGCATCTAATAGAGCTTTTTTAGGAGCAGCTAATTCACCTACACCACCCCAAAAACCTGTTAAAACATCTTTTTGTCCAATAATTAATGGCATAATATAATCTGCCATTGTATCCAATGTACGTTTTACATACTTTGCATATTTTACTTGATCATCCATCGCTGCTTTAGATCTAAATCCTGCTTCTCCACCAGCTCCTGAAGCAATATCTATGCCTTCTTTACTTGCTGATGTGTCTATGAATGTAAATCTATCGTAACCAAAGGCATTATTAATATCCATGTACTGATTAATTTCTGGGCTCTTACGATAAAATGTACCAACTCTTTGTTTATCTACAACTATTGGATCTCCCGCACTGTCGTAGACTAATCCTCCATCATTATTTGTTTTGTAAATATTTTCGTACACAACTGTAAAAGGACCACTACGATCATTTTGTTTATCCATTTGATCCATGTACAGGTTAAGAGCTGCAGCACTTATTTCACGTTCTGCTTTTCCTTTTTCTACACCCATTTGGAATAAGGTAGGAGCTGTTGCCATACCTGCTTGACCAACTATGTCTATAAATCCTCCTAGTCCTGTGTCCATAGATTTACCTGACATTAACGCAGAGCCAAGTTGCATTAGTAATGCCATGTTTTGCATGTCTTGACCTTCGTCACCAGTATCCATAAATTGTCTTATGACGTCTTTGTATCCTTCTATTCTTGTTAAACTATCATTGTCAATTAACCCTGCATACAAATTAGATTGTTCTACTAATGCTTGATCAGTTGTTACTGTGTCAGAAACGTTATCGTCATCTGTAAGTGTTTCTTCATTTATATCTGTGCTTTGATCTACAGTCTCTGTATCGTCTTGCTGTATGTCAGGAAAAGTTGTTATACTACTGTCATCTGTTTTAGTATCTTCTTGTATAGGTGGTTGTTCTACGCTTGCAGGATCTGTTGTTCTAAACAAATCAGTTGTTTTGTTATAAGCATATATAGGTGTACCTACTGCAACTGCTTGTTTTACTCTGCCTTGATTTCCTCTAGCAGCATCCATGTAATTTTTATAGTAAGGACTGTTATATATATTTGCACCTACAGCATCCATTGTAGGTTTCATTTTATACGCAGCACGAGATGCTTTGTCTAAAATAGGTTTAAATAACGGTCTTAGAAAGGGGCTCATTTAGCCTCCAGTTACATTTTTAAAGCCCTGATATGCAGCAAGTCCAGATATACCTGTTCCTACAGTTTGTGCTAATGGATTACTACCAGGTGCTGTCCCCATAGATACTGCCATAGCACTAGAAGGCATGCCTTGATAGATGTCAGATGTAAATCCAAGTCTTTGATATGGTTCATACAATTGTTGCAAGCTTTGTTGATAACCTGCATCTGCTAGTTGTTGCTCTCTCTGTTGTTGTACAGATCCTGCAGACATCAGTGATGCGATATCTCCTAATTGTTGCTGTTGCTGTTGACCACCTAGACCAGCCATCTGTCCTCCAGCTGCTCCTAATCTCCCCATTTGTGATTGAAATTGACCTTGTGCCATTTGTTGTGCTTGACCGTAATTACTTGCAAGTGCTTGTCCTACAGCTTTAGCTTTTTGCCCAGCTAACTCTGCACTTTGCACTCCTTGTCTAGCTCCTCCAAATGCACCAGCTTTTGCTGCCGATAAATTTGATTGATTTTCTGCTTTTGCAAATTGATCTTCTATACCTGACACTACTTCGTTCATGTAAGGATTCATATAATTTTGATAAGAATTAGGATCATAAGCTGCAGTTGATCCCATAGTATATTGTGTTGCTTGATTTAAATATGGTTGAAATGCACCTAAACCTGATTCTGCTAACCCAAATGCTTTTTCTTGCATAGGGTCAAATTCTGCTACTGGTTGTGTAGGCAATCCTCCTGGACCACCAACTTGTCCTTCTTTTACTCTTTGCTCTCTAGTTAAATCTGAAAACTTTGTTCCAACATCATAACGACCATCGGTTCCTTTGTATTCATACTCGCCATAATTTTCGTCACCTGGTTTTGCATTAGGATCTACAGGAGCAAAATCGTTCATACCAAACATGGTATACTGTTTTGCAGCATCCATTAATCCAAGTTTTAATGCTTCTACTTGTGGTGCGTCTCTAGTGTACTGCGTTTGAAACGAAGTATTGCTAGGGGAATCGCCGTCTCCAAAACTCATAATATCCTCCTATAAGCGTTCGCAAAATGTTCCATACCTATGCGTTTTGCCATGGCGTCAAATTTAGATATGGCACCATCAGATAGACGTGGTTCAAAACGAGCTTCTCTAGCTCCTTTTATTTTTGCCCACTCTAAAAACTTTTTCATCATAAATATTCCAGTCATTTTTTTTCTATGCGCAGGAATAACATATAAGTCTAATTCCCTTGCAAAAGTTTGTTTACTAAAAGGATACTCTAGTATTCTTCCAGCCATAAATCCAATTTTTTTATCACCTTCCTCTACAACTATAGAAAAGTAATTAGGATCTTTTAATGCAGTGTTAATATAGTTTAATACTTTATCTTCACTGTACTCTACTTCACTCCAATCAGATTCTTTATGGTGATCTTTAGATATTTGTAGTATCCACTCAGAATCCTTAGGACCCATAAACCTCCAATTCATTTGCTGTGATGTTTGCTCTTGCTTTTTGTTCTTCTCCTATGTTCATTAACAGCTTGCCTTAACTGTTTTTTTGTTTTTTCTTTTGCTTGTGCTGCTTTCTTATCCTTACTTTTCATCATAGCATAAGTTCCTGCTGCACCTATTCCAGTTCCTTCTGCTAACCCTCTGCCATAACTAGCTGGCTTTTTCATTTTAGTTGGGGTTGGTAGTGTAGAAGCTTTAGCAGGTTTTCCTTTCATCTTAGCATAAGCTGCTGAAGGAGAACCTCTTTTCTTTATACCACTTGGCTTTACTTTTTTAGCCGGGTATTTTTTTGAAGATGACTTTTTAATCATTTTCTTTAATAATCCTGATGCCATTACATAACCTCCGACATTTGTTCAGATTCTGGATCTAAATAATTCATCATCTGATACATTTTTTTTGCTCCTTGATAACGATCACCGTTACCAAAATTTTCTACAGCTTTAGCTGTCATTACAAATTCACCGTCTGATAGTTTTGCGTCTATAAGATCATCTTTTGGACCACCTGGGCCATCGACGGCGCCCCCAGACTCAAGAGAAGCTATACCACCAGCATTAAACATTGCACCTGTGTAATAAGGATTGTACATTTCTCCTTCTATTATATCAGGGTCAACTCCGTACATAAATGCTAATTCTTTTTTTCTTCTCTCTTTGTTCTTTCTCCAGTTCTCTTCGTTTCTCTCTTCTTGTGTGTCTATATATTCTCCTAATAAACCTGCTCCTTGTGATACTAATGTAGGAACATAGTCTGTAGCTAGATCTCCACCAATTAATTCACCTGTCGCTGTAGCTTTAATAGGATTTCTTTTTGTAAATATATTAGCATCTAAATCCATAGGTGCTTGATCAAATGCTTTAAATCTAGTAGCTTGATCTAATACTTCACCGGTGTAAGGGTCAAAATTACTAATGATACCTTCTGGATCACTTAAATCTGTTGGTTGATATATTTGAGGCAAAGCTTTACCATCAATTTGACCAGTTAAAATTTCCATAGGAGTAACTTGTGGAGATGCTATTTTATTAAATCTAGTAACAGAATTTTGTATAGTTTGTTGTGGATTATACACATCTACAGGAACTCCAGATAAAGAATCTTTACTAAACAAAGGTGCTTGAGTTGTTTTTGTAGATGTAAACGGTTCTAAATTTTGAAAATCTGATGATGCTTCGTTAAACATGTTTGCTTGTTTTGCTGCTGACATGTAGCTAAAAGGTATTGATGTAAGTCCTGCATACATTGCAGCTTTTGCAGGGTCTTTTGCTCCTGTTAATGCTGCTGTACCATAACCTAGTGCTGATTGTTTTAATGCGTTTGCCATCAAAGGTGACATGTTTGCAAATAAACCACTACCTTTTCCTAGTGCACCAAATAAAGGTCCTGCTGCGTATCCTAATGCAACTGGCAATGCCATTTGCACTATTGGATTTTTCATTAATTTTTTTAAAAAGCCCATACTATTCTAATAAACTCGCTATTCCACCACGGTTCATGTAATCGTTTGGATCTAATCCTTGTTCTATCATTTTTATTATTGTTCTGTAATCTGATGGATCTATTGTTGCTGCCGCTGGCATTGCAAACATTTGAAAACCTTCTTGTCCTGGATTCATATCCATAAAATCTGGCATGCGCTGTCCTCTTGGCATTATATCTGGAAAAGGCATTTGTCTAAAAGGACCCATACCTGGAGGTGGCATTGGTGAAGGCATAGGTACTGGATTAGGCATATCTCTTCTAAAATCAAATCGTTTGTCAGGCATTGGCATTGGTGATGGGTAGTCTCTTCCACCTCTAAGCATGTCTTGCAGTTTTTGAAATGTTTGTGGTCTGTCCATGCGAAAAGAAACACTGCCTCTTCCTGCAGGACCCATTGATGTGCCGGGCACTGTTCTATCTTCTACTATGTTTCTGCTTATAGCCATTATACGTCTCCTGATTGTCCTTCTATTATTTTATGAATTGCTGCACTAATAACTACATCTTGTCTGATGTGTTCTGCTTTAGTGTCAGTTGCAGGGTTAGCAACATCGTCGTCAGCTTCTTTAGCCGAACCGTATTCCTGTCCTGTTACAGTATTGGTAATAGTTATTTCAGCCGGAACAACAATTTTTGGTACCTGTTCTCCGTTGATCTCGACGTACTCTACTACTCCGTCATCTTTTATAGGCATAATTCCCCCTTATAGCAAGTATTTTCCTTACTGGCAATCATTATGATATTTCCAAAAATGTTACATACACATTTATTGGTTGTGCATTTGTGTTAATTTTTAATGCGTCCCCTGCTTCTAAAACATCTGCTCCAGAAACAAAGGTTTTTGAGCCATTATTAGCTAAACTAGACTCATTATCTATTGATATAGCGTTGACTTTCATAGTTACATTTGCAGCTCCGCCACTAGCGTTAAACACTCTTACTGTTTTTACTATGGTAGTCGTAGCTGTAGGGCAAGTATAAACTGTGTTATCCCCTGTGTTAGTCAATGCAGATATTACTCTTTTGTATGTATTGGCCATTAATTTAAAAACCAGGCAAATGCCTCGTCCTCCTCTCTCAATGTTTCTGGTGTGTAAGAAGTATTAAGTAATTGTATTAACAAATCTAATGACTGTATCATTTGATCTATTTGTCCTTTACTATATTCTTGCGGTGCTTGTGGTAATCTAGGTATATTTATTTGTGCCATTATCTCATTCCATCTGGTCTTACGTCTGCACGATAAGTTCCATATCTCCATGTAGTGTCAATTGCACTGTTAGATATTTTTATTGATGCTTGTCTGCCTCGTGCTCTTGTGTCTACTTTAGTTGTTGTAGGTGTTACAGTAAAAGGTCCATTTGTAGTACTAGAACTTGTAGGGTACAATTTAAAATTTAATTCTATGCTCACATCTCCTGCTTGGTTTTTAAAATCAGGTATAAATCTTTTTATAGACATTAAATTATCTCCTGCTTGAGGTAAAACAAAATCTCCAGATGTAATAAAAGAAGACAAAGCTAATCCATCAGCATTCTTTCCATTTTCATGACTATATAAAAAACTTCTACCAGCAGTTAATCCTGTTATTGTACTAACAGTAGCTGCTGTGCTAGAATTTTCAAACTCTATTGCTTGAGGGAAACCATACACTCCTTTATCAAACCACGAAGATCTAGCAAGGCTGCCAACATACCAAACTTTTTCTGCATAATTATAAGTCACAGACCTGTCAATTACGTTAGAACCACTAGAACAATAAAACCAAGTTACTTCGTTAAATTCTGTATTTAATCCTGCAAAGGTATCTTTTTGTGAAGCTTCGTCTATGTCTTTAAAAACATAATCCTCTACGCTGCAAGGTATTTTTTGCACAGAACCATCAAACATAAAAAAAGAATCATTGCCCATCCAATAAGATCTACCGTTAGATTCTATTGCTGCATGCTGGCCTACACATCCACACGCAGAACCTAATTGTTGAAAACCAAATATAAAAGGAGCACCGATTAATTGCATTTGATACAATGCAGTATCAGACCACACAAGCACAGCACCACGAGAACGTTTTGCTGTTACAAGTTTAGATCC
>TARA_R100000654_G_scaffold11053_1_pt1 | contig 10739 bp, 8 predicted proteins | sample TARA_R100000654 | Tara Oceans TARA_R100000654 (sample SAMEA2622473) | marine metagenome | biome: marine biome (ENVO:00000447); feature: surface water layer (ENVO:00002042); material: "saline water (ENVO:00002010), including plankton (ENVO:xxxxxxxx)" | depth 5 m
TTTTTCATTTTTAGTTTTTGAATTAAGAAGAAGATTCACTTATGTTTCCAACCAGCAGCTATATCCGCAGCGAGATCATGTTCCGTCCAATCATACAACCCACTATCGCGAAGCCTCTCCAAAAGGTTCTGCATATCAAACTCGCAATCCCATTTTTTTTCAATAAATTCACCAGCACCCATTTTTTCTAGAATATCGTTGACGTCCCGTTTACCATCAACTCCAATTGGCGGTGCATACATATTATTGCCGTGCCATGCTAGTTCCCTATCACTGTTTTTAAGATGGGTTCTATCATACATAGCAGCCACATTATCAGGGAGATCACAGTCCAACCAACCCCTATACAGGCCTCCCGCCCTTCCATTCTGCTGTGCCTCATCTTTACACTCAAACATCACATAATTCATTTTAGCCCAACTCCAATGGAATCTATATGCAAAATCACCTTTCTTTCGGCCTCCTCCTTTGCCTTTCGCCCTCCTTTTCCTTCCCGGATCTTTCATCATTATTGATCTCATTAATTTTTGTGTCAAAACCGGAATCGGATAGTTTTCATTACAAAGAGCATATTTACTATGGTTGTTAGTCATCACACCTCTACCCCAAGTACAAAAAAAAGCATTTCAATTTTCTGAAAAATCAAATAAAAAGTAATCTACATTTAAAAAGCATTTAACAAAAAATTGATCTATATTTTTTGTAACTATGTATATCGCCAATGCCGAACAAAAAAGCCCAACGCAATAACAATCGCAAAACAAAACGCGCCCCACCCAAACAGGGGCAAATATTTACCCAATTTGATAAAATGATAAATGCCCTAGCAAGAGAAAAAGCTGACTGCGCAAATAAAACTTGTGCGGATTGTTTAAGAGTTGGTGAGATGATAAAATATATAGAAAAAGTAAAAAATGAAGCTTGTTGGAGTGAAGATGAACCCCCTCCCTTAACATAGAGTTAAGACGGCGGCATAACTTTTGCCTTCTCCTGTTGCTTCAATAACGTTTCTTCATCTTTTTCTATTGCTGGTGCATTCGGTAATGTTCTCAATTTATTAATCTTATATATAACAGAACTATTATCATCTATCGGCGCTGCTCTCCCATCAGGCAATCTTATATCTGTTATTATGCTACTCACTACATAAGGCAAGTCCACTGTATAATTCCAATTTGTTGTAAATGAATAAAAATAATCTCCTTCTGAATAATTTCGCGTTATATATGCAATCGCCGGCAACTTCTCATAACCCAACTTACCACCAATATAATCTGGGCTGATAATTAAATTAGTCCTCACCACCAAATAAGGGTATGATAATTTTCTCGGTAAATTAGATGCAATCAACTCATCACTCTCCGCTTGAATATTGGCTTCAAATTGGGGCTGAATAGCTCCCATATTAAATGCTGGAACTGGAGAAAACATCTTATCTGTTGGATTGAATGGAGTAGGCGGTGTCCCGGCCGGTATATCCGTAAAACCCATGATCCTAGATAATCCCATCATCATCGTTGAACTCACAAATGCATTAGTCGTGAACGGCTTTACCATATTATTATATTTTTTGTATATATCTACTCCATCTTGAAAACCGAGATATTCATTATAATTAGCGCGATTAAATTGTGCTTGTGCTGTACCAAAAAACGGAATCAACTGCTCTAATGCAAAGCCCATTTTAGAAAACATTGTATTCTGATATGCATCTCTTCCACCCGCTTCTAAAACCAATGGTGTCCCCGTTGGTATATCTTCAATAAAAATAGATACACCATCAATAGCAATACCCGTTAGTGCATTTATTAATGTATTTGCCTCGCTCACAATATCATTAAATTTAATCACGGTTGATGGCGTTGGAACAACTGTCCCATTCATCATGTTTTGACTTATCATACATCGCTTAAAATTAGCAGCCGCTTGAATATTATTCGGCTCTGATGCAGTAGGTATTTTCGGTATTTGGAATGTCCCGTTCCCTTCTTTCAGCGGAGTGTGATATTGGCTCATTGCAAATCTCCCCTGTGCATCATCAAATTTAATTAAGGGATCGGTTGCACCTATAAATACATAAGGTATATAACTATCTGGGCCAGCATTGGGAACTTCACTTGCCGGCAACGTAGAACCGGCTGCACTAGCTATTTTTGGAACATATACATTAGATTGACGCCGTTTTTGTGTAGTAACTAATTGACATAAATCACAGGTAATTTCACTGGGACTTAATCCCATATATTCTCCAACATAAGGTAAAACTTGGGGAATGTATTGATTATACTGATCGTCCGTTTCAATAATAATATATTGACCGTTAATAAATAATCGTTGCTTCTGATAATCCGGTGGAATTCTAGCCTTGTAAATCCACGCGAAGAAAAACTCTCTAACGCTATTTGTACCCATCCATATCGTTGCATCTTGTATTCTTTTAAAACACACCGGCAAAAATGCAAGCTTCTTTCCATTCACGTCAGTTGGAATATTCCCCCATATTTGCTCCTTGAACTCCTCAAATGTATATAATTTTTTTAATTCTGCATTTGGCTCGGCTTGAAAACGCGATGTCGCCACATTTGTAAATACAATTTCTCCCGCCCATGCTTTCTCTGCTGTATATTCTTCCGGTAAATAATATTCTGCATACCATCTACCTTCAGTCCCATATACACTTCCCGGCATACTCGGCTTCTGAATTGCAGGCACATTATATCCCGCTGTTGTATAGACAGGCGCGCCAGGTGGAGTGGTTGGATTAATCGCCGCCAATTGTGCATCTACTTTGTGCTCGTATTGAAAACCAGTTAAGTTATATGGATTACCGGCATCGGCTTGAATACTCTGATAAAATATAGATCCATAAGTGCTAGGTATAAATACTTCTCTAAAATTAAGAAAATTTTGCTCGTTCAACAATTCATCATAATCATTTGTTTCTTTATAATTAGATTGCTGATCGTCAAGTCTTCCAAAATTCAACTCTATACCCATCGCTGCTCTAAATTCTGCATTATCGGGATTTACTGTATTCGCTGTTTTACCATATACCATAAAATACTCTCTGAATGTATCCTCCAAAATTAATTTAGTTTCACTATTCACTAACATGTTAGATGTCATTATATCGCCTTTTGTTGGCCTCCATATCCTCACTCCATTTTTAGATATATTCTGACTTTGTCCTATAACTGTTGCTGGCGCTCTATCTGCTACTTTATTCAAAGTTAAAAATACATTGTCTTGTAATTGGAATGGTAAGGCGTCCATTAATACAATACTAGGCCCGGTTGAACCCGCTATATATATTGGAGTTGAACCCGGATCATCTCCATTTTGTATTGGCGGAAAATGTTGTTCGCTTGTTTTTGTATCCGCAACCGGCGGCTGCCCTCCCGCGCCTCCAAATGTCCTGTGTCCCGTCCACAACGTAAAATTTACACCCACCGGATTTCCTCCTTGTGATTTCGGCTTATGAGCCATTCTAATATTTAAATTAGACATAGCCTTCATATATGCAGGGCGGGCACTTGCTATATGACTATAATAAGTTGCATCGGCTTGATTTCTACAATAATCTAATCCGATCCTAGAATAGTCAATATTTTGGAATGATTCTCCAAGTGTTTCATACTGTAAAAATCCAGCCTTCCAATTATCATTATTGCATAGAGCCACATCGGGATCACCACTTCTCACCGGCTCTTCGCTCAAATTATTTCTAAATTGAACCGCTCTATACCAAGCCTTTCCAGTACAAGAAGGCAAAATAATATTAGCCTTATCGCTTACTCCTTGTGTCTGTATCACTCCAATACTACCAACCCCACCACTCAATCCCTCCCTAGATGCATTACCAATACTAAAAATATGAGCTTCCACTTCTTCCTCTATAAAATCATCTGCATTCCCCTCCCTCTCATGCATCTGCTCGGTTAATTTAGCCGCGAGTGATGATGGCGTCACAAATCCCTTCTCCACTTCAAAATCAATATCTTTTGTTAAATAATCCCAACCAGTTGTCCCCACTGCATAACTATATACTTTACCCGCTACACCGGGCACTGGAATATTCACTTCATTAATATAATGAGCTCCGCTATAATTTCTTTTACCAATATAAAATCTCCTCTCATTCGGTAAATTTGTCCTACGTGAACCGGTCGCGAATGATGGTAAATATTGATTAAATAATGCAGAATTAAAATCTAATATTTGTGTTTGGTATTGATATGGAATTGCAACCCCAGTCACTACCGCCAACTGTGTCCCCACTCCCTCAACCATCTGATATGGATATGATTTTTCCCAACTATAAAAATCATCATTATTACTTCTTGTATTAGGCGCTACAACCGGCGCTCCGTCCAAATTATCTCCATATGTATTTGCATAGCTTCCATAGCGGGCTTTTTTTACATTATAACAAGTTTGGTGTCTAGATTTAGGTAAATTAAAATTAAATTGTTGTGAATTAGTCACGTAAAACGCCATGCTTATTCTCATTTTATTATCTCTTATTTTTCTGTTGTTAATTGTTTCGCCCGTAAATCCAGTTAATTCAATCACACTATCCCCGCCTCCCACTGCATTAATCATACTAGATTCTAAATTAATTGTATCGCCTACTTCTAATGGTAAGCCATCGGGTATATATGTTTCCCATCTATGATTGCCTCCTTCGGGTATATCACCATCATCATAGAGCAGTCCGGGATCGGCTTGCTTTGATGCTGCAACGGCAGATTGTTTATTACTTTCTATAATAATAGTTTTTTGATATGTCGCCATCTATTATTATAGGTAGAGATTAATTATCCAACTTAACCTCTTGACTTCTATCTTCATTCGTTTTACCGGTGAAAATTAATTCTCCAAAGTTTCTAAATGCTCTCGTCGGGTTATTATGAAGATCACAATACAAAAAATCATAACGTTTCTGTGCTGCCTGATTATATATCTTTAAAAAATTATCCTTACCTTCATATAGACTTCCAAATTCTTCACAGATTTTTTCCATTTCGCTGCTGTTGGGGTTCGGGCTTCCGAAAATGGCGTGTGTGCAGTTTTGCCTAATCACAGTAGGCACACCTCTTAATAATTGTGTAGCCATACACAATAAGCCAATATTATAATGTCTAAATCTACTAGCTAAAAAATAAATCATACTGTTTTGTTTTATACCCAAGAAGTCATCAAGTATGATCGCGATTTTAGGCATCTTTTTTTTAGGGAATGTTTTTTGATAATTAATAATATTTTGTATGATCTCATCGCTGTATTCACTCCAAATGGTTTCAGGGAATTGTTCTTTTAAAAATCTGCTTGTATCATCATTATGAATGGTATTACTAATTATATATACAATATCAAATGCATCTCTCATCATGTTTGGATTTAATAATAAATTGGAGAGAATAGTTGATTTTCCAGTTCTGACTGGCGATACTAATAATAATAATGATCCTTTATTAATATCAGGTAAATTGGGGTGTATCTCTCTTTTTGCTTTATTTTCTTCTGTCATCGGTTTAACAGGTAAAACGGTTAAATCATTATCCATATATACTATCTTCTTATTTTTAATTTAAATCTTCTCGCGAATATTTTTATATTATTGGAGAGATTAGTGGTTGCTCCCCACAAAATATATCTAGATAATGAACCAGCGCTTTTATAATCATTCCAGTTTTCTCCTTTGTGTCTATCTAAATATCTCTTTCTTCTCTCTTTATCTTTACTTTTAATATAATCAGTATACCCACTTGCACCAAAATGAGTTGTCTTAAATGGACGCTTCATATTGGGTTCATAAAATTGAGCCATCAGCTTCTTCTTTGGATTTGTACTTTTAGATATTTTTACTTCAATAGGCATTTATATATGGAGAGATTATTTACCAATTGAATGCATTTGCATAGGGATTAGTAGGCTTCTGAATAATATTAATTGCAGGTGCAGGTGGCTTTGGCGGTGGAGTGGGTTTTGGTTTTTCTACTTTTGGTTTTCTTGATTGATTATACTCAAATCTCATCTTTTCAAATCTCTCCATGTTCGCCATAAAAACTCCAAATTCTTGATCGGGATCTGCCGGTGCACTTGGCCGGGCAGTTGGAGTTGGCTTCACTATTGGCGGTGGAGTGGTTGGTCGTTTTGCCTTCTCTTTTTCTAACTTGGCTAATCGCTTCTTTTCTTTCAGCTCTGCTTTTACTCGCGCCTCTACTTCTAACCTATCACGCTTCTTTTGCTTACACGCCTCTACTGCTTTTGCTCTCACTTTGTCTAAATGCTCTTTCTGTTTTTTAGAGAGTTTTCTTTTTGGCTTACCTTTTTTATTTAACTCCGGCTCTGGTTCGTTTTCTTCTTCTGGTGTACTCTCATTGTCTTTATTGCTTGGTTTATTTACAAATATTTCAGACGGATTTTTTGGCTGAATCGGCTTGGATAAGTCTTGCAGTGGTGCTTCATCACACGGCTCATCATCATCGCTCTCCATCAGTGTCGCTATGTCCTCTTGAATATCTAATTGTGGTAAATCTTCCATTATATTAGTTATAGATATTATTAATTCCTAAAACTAATTTATAGATTTAATCAAACTCTAGGGAATTGGTCGGTTAGTGTTGCAAGCTTTTGATCTTGTCCTTCACTTCTACTCTGTAATGCTCTATCAATTAACTTCTCAAATGCTCTGCCCTCATGTGGCTTCTTGTAGAATGTCAGTGTAGTAGGGTTCTTTAAATTTTTAGCTAGTGTTCCATCTAGATTACGTAATCTGACTGTTATACTATATAATTCTCTATCTTCTGGGAGATTGACATCAATAGGCAGTGGGAATAGTGGCTTATAATGTAAAACCCCGTTCTGTAGTCCAGTGCTCCATTCTTCAGTTGGAATAGTCGCCACAATCTTAAATTTATCGGCTGCTGCACCGGAATAACCTAGAATATTAAAATCAGGGAGCTCAACAACCATGCTAGGTGGTAAGCCTTGTTCCGGTTGAGATGTACTAGTGAGAGTTATGGGGTTTGTGCTGTCATTTGTAAGCGCCGTTAAATTTTCAACTACCGCCGTTCCAAGAATTTCAAATGCCGTGCCGTCGGGTGCTGCTTGTGTAAAACCTATCACATTTTTACCCACAGCTCCTACTGGTCTTGGATTTGCATTAGTCGCGTCAATATTTTCAACTGCAACAGTTCCAAATGTATACACAAGGGGTAATCTTAACATATCTGTATTGCCGCCAGCTCCTTGTGCGAAAAATGTATAACGGTCGGTTGGCGTTTGGAATCTTGGAATAACACCTCCTCCTACATTTGGATAGAATATATTATTATATGGATTGCCTCCATTTATTCCAGCACTAGTCCTTACAACACTTTGCACAGGGACTTCTTTTATATCATATCTACCTTGAATATCATAATCACCACCAAAAGTCAGTTGGTCTGCTCCTCCGCCCGGATTGGCTCTATTAATAGGCACACCAGCCGACATTGCAAAAATAGGGCACAAGGGGAAAATATTTTCTTTTATATGATTGTTAAGATTATTATTAGCAAGTGTAATCACAACGGGAGTAAATCCGGCATTTGTAGGCTGACTGTAAGTTATAACAAGCCTATTTAGAGTATCTAATGTAAATGCAATTTTATCCGCTGTTTCCGGTTGGAATCCAGCACCAGCTTTTAAATTATTTGCAAATATTATATCTCTGGATCTAAAATCAGAACCCGGCTCTGTTGCTAGACTGTCATATTCTAATGTTGTCCCTATTCCATTTAGAGCATTCCACTGCGTTTCTACTGCACTAGATTCACCAAATCCTAGTTTTCTTCTTTTTACAAATGCGTTAAATGTTTCAAGCAATATATCTGAATATTCAAGAACTTTGGTTTTTTGTGTGGGTGTTCCGTTTGCCCCTTCATAATTCTCTCTAGCTTGATTTCTTAAAAATCCTAACCTAGTATCTAGCCTTGCATATTGAGCTGTTCCGGTAAGTGGTATAGGCGCGAGAGTTGCAGTGAGCAACTTTTCAATAATTTTACCGTCAGGTACTAAATCGCCGGTTGCCGGATCTATCTCTTTTAGAGATGTGATACTCTTTGTATCAATGCACGCCCTAAATGTTCCGGGTGCGGATGGTATTTCAAATGATTCAAATGCAGTAAATATACCCCTATCAAAAGCACCATTTCCACCATTCGCGGTAGGCAGTGGATTATTTGGGTATGCAGGTGTTATTCCGGCGGCCACGCTAGAACTGCCTAATCCACTTAATCCATCGGGGCGAGAAGCGAATTTTAATACTCCATTCGCCACATCGGCAGCGCTCCTACTTGCAGTGATTTGTATTATTGATGTAGACACTGATGTAAATGAGCCATTATTATCCACAAGCCCTATATTTTTTGTTGTATTTTGTATTATATTTTTTAATCGTGTAAAATCTGCATTTGTAGAATCTAATCCAATACTAGTTAATGATACTCCAGTCACTTTTCTTGTAGTTGCATCAATACTATCTATTTTTACTAACATATTAATTATATTGCTACTACCGACTAGCTCTGAAAATTGTGGAGCTGGGAATGTCGGTCCTCCGACGGTTGGATTAGCCATCACACCAAAAGGGAAAAATGCTTTATAACTATTTCCAACAGTTAAGGCAGTTAGGGGTGCATTATTAGTGCCGGCTGTATCTGTCCTTAAGCCTCCAGTCCCTATTGTAATCTTTCCGCCACTTGCGGCTGTTCCAGTGCTGTTTACTGTAATAACATCTCCTACAACATAACCATCGCCGGGCGTTATAATTTCAAATGTCGTTATACCTCCTGTTCCATTGATAGTCTTAACATGCACTATAACATTTTCTTTAGTTGGATCACTCGGGACTACTCCTGCATTATACATAGTACCAGCAACATATCCAGTTCCGTTTGCAGTAATAGTGTTATTTGCACTATTATTTATACCGCTTATAGCTGTTGTAGGCGGGACTAATGCATTGGATTGCAGTTGGACTGCTGTTGGTTTGTTTTCAAAATCAGCAACATTTTGTAATTCATAATCATAAATTAATAATAGACTATCTACTCCGGGAGCAGTGACTTCATAAGTATTTGTCACTCCGGGTGCACCGTCATTTGAGATTCTAATAAAATCTTTGACAGAAGTATTATCGGCAGAGATCATAAGATTAATATTATCTAATGTTAGAGTTGGAGCTATATTAATCTCATGTGTTCCGCCATTTGCATATATTCCTTTATTAAAAATATATTGAAAATTACAACCAGTTATTAGACTAGTTCCTTCTTGGACTGGGCCAGGTCCAGGTGAATTTGTGGGCGGCATAAATGAAAATGGTTTTATCAGCTGTTTATTATAATTTGCAGGGGTTAATAATGTGAGCTGTTCTGCTCTTGTTGGCGATTCAAGTGAGTTGTTTAAGTTATTGAAAAAAATAGAATACACGTTATTTGCGCCAGCCGCCACAGGTACAAGCGGTATTTCAGCAAAATTCAAGGGAGTATTTAATGCAACTCCTTTACCGCCATTTTTTCCTGAACCATCAAATCTTATGCCCTGCACACCGGTATTTGATGCGCCGGGAACAACTAACTGATTATAGTCAATTTTAAATCCGGGTGGGACGGCTGTTGTATCAAAAGTGACTTGAAAATTATAGCACTGTAAAATAACACTATCATTTAATTGTTTTGCTACTTCAACGGCTAATGCTGCTGGGGTGTATGTTCCGGGTGTTAAAAATACTTGATGTCGTTCAAAAAACGGAATATCATTTAACGCCGCTTTGGCTGGGAAGAGCATATAATTAAGTGTATTATCTAATGCAGTGACTACCACTTCTTTGATTTCTTGATTAATGGTTATACTAGTCACTTGGATTTGATCATCCTTGTTAAAATAAATGGGGTCTTTGAAAAAATTTTGAAAATTGACTGCTGCTGCCGAGTCGGCAGTTTGAGCGCCAAAGTCTTCAGAACTTCTTAATGTCACAATACTCATCTTTAAAATAGAATGAGAAAATATTTTTATCGCCTAAATGTATAATGGAGTTTAGTATTGATACTTATGATGGTGATGACATGGAACAACCGAGTGCCGAGTTTGTTAGGTTTGCAAAGAAGGTAGAACTGTTAAAATTAAAAGAAGAAAAACCCGATGTGAAGCCAGAAAAAGTGTTTGATGGATTTAAGAAAAAACCCAAGAGAAAATCCAAGAGATTAGCCAAAAACAGCATAGTCCCGGATAAATCTTCTGGCTAGAGAATGAATTTTGAAAATAGCAACTTTCATTTTTTTATCCCATTTTCATTCACACTGTTTTTAGTAAGGCTATTTTTCTATATTTTTATATTTTTATTACTTGTTAGTTTGAATGAAAAATGAAAATGAAAATCGTTATTAACTTTATTTAAAATTAAAAAATGAAAATTGTGTAAAAAAAACAAAATAAAAATATATATAATGAGCTGGTTTATTTGGGGGTTCAAAACGCATTTTTATCCAACTTTCATTTTTATATGAGATCCAAATTATAATCGGCCATTGTGATCTCTAGTTCAACATCATCATCTACTCCTAGTTCAATCTCTTTACGTGTTTCGTCATCAATTTCTTTAATCTCTACTAGTTTATCTAAAATTTTTTCAGTATTAAAAACCCAGTGTATTTGTCCTTTGAATTGTTTGGATATATATGCTTCACCAT
>TARA_R100000654_G_scaffold14432_2_pt1 | contig 10734 bp, 23 predicted proteins | sample TARA_R100000654 | Tara Oceans TARA_R100000654 (sample SAMEA2622473) | marine metagenome | biome: marine biome (ENVO:00000447); feature: surface water layer (ENVO:00002042); material: "saline water (ENVO:00002010), including plankton (ENVO:xxxxxxxx)" | depth 5 m
CGTTGTCGTTAACCTTTAACAAGTTGACGCAAGACCAAGCTAATCAAGTCAAAATGCTAGCATACGGCAGCCCTAACATTATTGTTGAAGACAATCAAGGACAATTGATTTTGTTAGGCGCAACAAATGGGATGGACGTAACAGTTGGTCAAATGACTACTGGACAAAATTTTGGTGACGCTAATGGATTTACAGTAGATTTTGTTGGCAAAGAGACTGTTCCATTTTTTACAATGGTATCGTCTTCGTCAGGCGGCAGCAACACTGCGCCTTTTGAAAACTTTGCAAACATTACTGTATCTTCGTAAGGGTATTGAGATTGGTTTTAGAGTGACAAGAGAAAGGGGACAAAACGTCCCCTTTTTTATTTTTTTATATTGAATAATACATGGTACAACTACAGCAGACAACCAACCAACGTGTGTTTGCTCATTTAGGAGAAAACGGTGTTACTGCAAGCGACGTTTTGCAATACACATTTGTTAACCAAATGACTGATGTAAGCACTAGATTTACAGGTACTGTACATGTTGGAAACGACAATAACGGGAGAGCAGTAAAATCCTTTGGCCTTGATTGTACAAATCTTGCTATTGGAATGTATGTGTTACAAATTACTGTCAACGATGTCTTGCGCACTACACAACTATGTTACATTAGTCCTACTACGAATGCTCCTGTCAATCAGCAATACAATGAGCATCTTACTAACGACACAGACACGGTATATAAGGGATGAGTAAAAAATTTAATTTTAACATGTTTGACTATTCGTCGTCAAACATTCCTGTATTCAAGGAGGACACAGTAAATGATTGGGTAACGATGGGCGAAGACAACATGTACCCGTTTTACCTAGAAAGTTTAATGCTAGGCAGCGGCATGCACAACGCTATTGTAAAAGGTGTGAGCGACATGATATACGGGCATGGTCTAGACAGCAGCACAAAAGACGCACACATCGACCAATGGCTTAGACTGCAACAAATGTTTGGCGACGGCTCATGTCTAAAACGTGCCGCGCTGGATTTAAAACTATACGGACAGTGTTATCTAAATCCTATTTGGAGTCAAGACAGAACAAGTATTGCTGAGATACATCACATGCCCGCAGCTAGCATACGAGCAGGTAAGGCAAATGATGACGACGAGGTAAAAGTATTTTATCACAGTGCAGATTGGTCACAAACGAACAAGTACATCCCACAAGCTATACCTGCATTTAGCACACAAGACAGAACAGCAGCAAGTCAATTAGTGCAAATTAAACTGTACAATCCAACATCTTTTTTTTACGGCTTGCCTGATTACATAGGCGGCGTAAGTTGGGTAGAATGTGATAAAAGAATAGCAGAATTTCACGCAGCTAATTTGCAGTCAGGCTTGTTTCCGTCAATGCTTATTTCCTTCAACAACGGTGTGCCGACAGATGAGGAGCGCAGGCGCATGGAACAACTCATATATGACAAATTTGGAGGCAGTACAAATGCTGGCAAATTCTTAATGACGTTTAATGACAGTGCCGAAAACGCACCAACGTTTGAAAGTTTGTCGCCTACTGACCCGCAGAAAACTTACGCTTTTATGAGCAGTGAAATAACTACTAGGGTGCTTACGTCACATAGAGTAACTAGCCCTTTGTTGTTTGGATTGCGCACAGAAGGCGGCGGCTTCGGCAGCAATGCCGACGAAATGAAAGAGTCGTACGAGTTGTTTCATAATACTGTTGTGAGACCAATGCAAGAGGTATTGTTGCGTGGTATTCAACCTATGCTTAGTGCAATGAACATTACACTGCCGTTGTACTTTAAAAAATTACAACCAGCATCATTCTTGTTTGTCGAAGAGATGACGATGAGTGAGGATATAGCTACTAAAGATGCTTCTTACAACGGCGCACAAATACAAAGCGCGGTAGAGGTAATAGTCAAAGTGCAAGAGGGCATACTGACAGAAGAGCAAGCCAAAGTATTCCTTGTACAGATGTTACAATTTGCGCCTGATGTTGCCGACGCTTTGTTTACAGAAGGCATTAGCGCAATACAAAAAGTTGTAGAGGAGGACAGCCAAGATGAATTGCAAGATGCTGCCGTTGCTGAACAACAGTTAAGTGTGTCTAGAATTAGTTTAGACGACAGTCAAAAGTGGTTAAAGCATTTAGCGCACAAACATGCGCCTGTAAGCAAGGAATTTGTTTTGCTAAAAACTGAAGTAGTAGACGATATTACAGAAGACAGACAACTGCATCTGCACAAATACAATTTTAATTTGGAAGACTACAGTAACATTGACGAGCGTAGCGATTGGGGCGATGTAATAAGCCCTTCAGGTAATCTGTTTGCTGTGCGCTACAGTTATTACAAAGCAAGCAACAAAACGCCTGTTGGTCAGAGCAGAGACTTTTGCGTAGAAATGATGGAATTGTCTGACAGCGGAGTTCAATATCGCTATGAAGACATAGCTATTGGTGAAAATGGCAGCATGAGCGAAGCGGGCGAAAACGGTCAGTTTGCAGAAAGCGGCTCTAGCAGATATGACATTTTTGAATTTGCAGGAGGCAAGAATTGTTACCACGGCTGGCAAAGAAATATTTACATTTTTGCTCCTGAAGGCGAGCCAGCAGTTGTAGACCGCTTGCCTGAATTGTATGAGGATTGGGACGCGACAATGAATAGAGTAGGTAACAACCCGTATGTTGTGCAAAAAGGAGATGAGTCAGTAGCAATGATTGATAAACAATAACTATGGCAACTTTATATATAAGTGCAGACAGACTGAAAAGAGACACGCCTTTAGGCTCATCTGTAGACGAAAACATATTGCATCCTCAAATTACAATCGCGCAAGACAGACACATTTTGCCTGCACTTGGCACACAACTTGACAAAAAGTTAAAGGAATTAATTGTTAGCGGCATTAGTGATGCGGGCAATGCTAAATACAAAACGTTATTAGACGATTTTATCTGCCCTGCCTTAACTCAATTTGCCTTCGTAGAAGTTTGCTATGTGCTGCGTTTGCGTTTTAGCAATAACAGCATAACTGTGCCTGACAGCGAACAGGGCGCAAGCGCGTCAATAGCAGATTTAAAATTAGTCTTAGAGCGTGCGCAAGACATTGCCATGTTTTACAGGCAGCGATTAATTGATTTTTTGTGTGACAATGTGGAAGATTACCCTGAGTACAAAACAAACACAGGCAGCGACCTTGACCCGACAACTAGAAACTATTTCCAAAACATGAATGTTTATGAGCGCAAAGTGCCAAACAACCAACAAATCGCATTCCTCGAAGCCATCAATTACAAAGGGTAAAAGACAACAGCAAATTGAACGCAATTACAATAGGTTGTCACAATATCTACGCAAATGGGATTCCAAAAATTAACCGACAAAACTGCGCTGACTTCAACTAGCGACGACGACTTGTTGCACATTGTAGATGTCAGCGACACTACAGGCAGCGCGGCAGGCACAAGTAAAAAAATACAAGTGCAACACCTACTTGCTGGCGCGGCTGGTGGCAGTAACCATTGTTTAATTAATGGTTCGTTTTTTGACAATCTTGTACGCAGTGTGTATTTGCCTGTCGGCAACACCGAAACAGAATTTACATCGTTGCAACGCAGCAATAAGTTTGTTGCGCCTGCTGCTGGCAAAGTAATTAAAGTCGTTATGCGTCATGAAGGCAGCACACCAAGCAGCGGGAATTTAACTGTTACGCTTAGAGAGGTAAGCATGTCAAACACAATCACAAACATTGAAGCAATAACAGTAACGCCGTCGTATGCGTCACGCATGATTACTGCCTTTGATTTTACAAGTGCTGCTGTTTTAGCGGCAGACACAACGTACGCCTTTTTTGTAACAAACGGCCTCGGTGTTGCTCTTGGTAATGTCTCATTTACAATACAAATAGAATTATGAAGCGCGAGTTAACGACGTTAACAGAAGACGCAGCAAACGACATTGTTGACGCTACAGTTTTGTTAACAGTATTAGATGAAATAAGCAATCAATTACAAACCTTGTCAAATAGATTGGACGCATTAGAAGACAAATGATTGATGCCCAAAAAACATACTGCATACAAGACAAGGAAAAATATGACCGAGAACAATTGTTTGACCTTATTGACAAGTTGCTGTTGCGCATACAAGAGTTAGAACAACAATTGCATAGCTAGAATGACAAGTGAAATAATGAGTGTAGCGGTATCTGCTTTTGCTGGCATTATAGCTACGTGGGTCAAATTAAATACAGACATTACGCGCATGAAGGCGCGTTTAGAACAACTAGAAAAAAACGAAAACAAAGTAAGCAAAGCCTTGCGAGAGTTAATGGAAGGCGTAAATGAAATTAAGTTATTGCTGGCTAAAAACCGTTTAGAATGAAAATACACGAGGTTAAAGGCACGCCGTTTTTTTTGTGGTATGGAGGACGTGAGGTAGAAGGTCAATGCAAGTGGGTTGTAGATTGTGACGACGTAGAAATACTTGACGATTTTTCTTTAGATTGGGACACATTGTATTGTGATAAATACGAAGCAATGCAGCGTTGTACAGAATGGTGGATTGACAACGCAGACGATTACACTTTGTAAAGTGTAGCAGCATGAATGACAGGTATTACGTAGTCGTTAACAACAGAGTTTATGAGTTTGACTTTAAGGATTACAAACAATTCTTAGAGGCAGGCAGCAGCGGTATTGACGCTGTGTTACATGTAAAAACTTACGGCGGGCGATTTACACAACTGCCGCGCATTAGTTATGGCAATCGACAAAGAGAACATCGCATAGACCCTTTAAACTGGCGTAGTAAAGATTACGCTTGGGAACTTAATCAATTAAGCAAAAGGGTTTAACATGCGCGACCTCAACCGCATTATTCTGCATTGCAGTGCAACAGTTAGAGGGGCGCATTATGATGTCGAAACTTTGCGACAATGGCACAAAGCAAGAAACTTTAAGGATATAGGCTATCACTATGTTATTTATCTAGATGGCACAGTGCATAAGGGTAGACCTATAGAAGAACAAGGTGCGCACACAAGAGGCCACAATAAAGACAGTGTAGGCGTGTGTTACATAGGAGGTATAGACGACGTGTCGCGTAAAGCAAAAGACACAATGACACCTGCACAAGACATTGCTTTTATTAGATTAGTACGCGCATTGCGCATGGTCTTTGGCAACCTAACAATAAGCGGACACAATCAATACACAAAAAACAAAGCGTGTCCGTGTTTTGATGTCAGAGAGAAATATGAATTTTTACTTAAACCTTAACACATGGAATTTTTATTTGAAAACTGGTCAGCAATTGCTCTAGCCATATTGTCTGCTTTAGGAACAATTACTGCTTTGACTGAAACAGAAAAAGACGACACAGTAGTAAACGTTTTGACTCGTATTGTACAAGCAATTGTATTTGGAAAATCTCGAGGCTTAGGTCGTAGAAAAAAGTAAATTTTGTTTGTGACTTAAAATAATGTAGTTTGCAGACAAAGTTGCTTGCGCACTTTGTTCTAAGTTTTAACCGCTTACAAGGGCTGGCCTAACGAGGCTGGCCCTTTTTTGTGTTCAACAGTATGATGTTAATAACATTCGTTTGTTTATTTATTACTTTGTTCTAACTTGCGCACAAGTAAAACACAAACTCAATACACATGGACAATCACAACACAAAACCAATCTATTATTATTTAGCTACTGTCAATGGGCGCATAACAGAATTGCCTGACAGTCGCCTCGAAACATTGCAAAAAGCAGTGGGCGGTTACATTGCATATATGCCGTCGATAGACGCAAACATTAGCAGGTTAATTGTAAATGAAGAGGGTTTATTAATGCGCCTGCCTCGCAACCCGTTAGCCTCATATTTAGCAGGTACTGTCGTAGTTGGCGATGTAGTGTTGCAAAGCACAACAAATTTTACCGAAGACAATAATTACAAGTGGAACTAAGACTACACATGAATACGACAGACGATATACTTTACACGCACGCAGAAGTTATGGCTATTGTGCAAATTGAAAGAGCCGAGGCAGCGTATCAAGCACTCAAAGATTTTACGCAAAAGATGACAATAAACTCTGCTCACAACACAAAATCACAAACAAAATGAGAAACGAAACAACAATCACTAGCATTGTGCCTCAAGGCACATTTGAGTTTAAAGGAGAAAATTATTTCAAGTTTGATGTAATACTTGAAAATGACATGGTTGGTCAGGTCAATACAAAAAGTGAAGGCAAATGGGGAGTAGGCGATAAAGTCGTTGTTTTAGAACACACTTCGGGAAAGTACGGGCCGAAATTAAAATTAGACAGACCGCGTAGCGAATACGGTACAAACGACAATTTGCACAGGCCGATGCCATCAGACAATAACAGCGAAAATGCTAGAAACATGGATAATAGACAAGACGCAATAATTACGCAATGGGCTGTAAGAGAAGCACAAACCTTTTTTGCAAACACAGCTAGCGACCCGAGCAAAGTAAGTTTAAGAATGATTGCAGGCACAGCATTACAGTTTAAGCAGATGGCAAAAGATTTGCAAAGCTATTATGACGAAAGCAAGCAACAGCCTGAAATGACTAGCGACGATTTACCATTCTAACAATGACATATTCTACCTCTACAACAGGCGACAGCATAGACTTGCAACAAAAATTAGATGACGACATAAGCAATGCAGATATTAAATGGGCTATGGCATTAGCGGTGCAAGCCTTACAAGGCAGTGCAATGAATGTCGAAAATTGGGATGCGTATTGCAACAAAGTTGCGGAGGGTGCTATGTATTTGTTAGGCACAAAAAAAATGATAGAAAATGAATATGACGTTTGACGCATTTATTAAAGTGCATTACGGCACACAAGACACAATGGATTTAAAATTAGGGTTAGGCAGCAAAACAGTTAATCGCTGGTTTAATCATGACCCAAAAAAATTCTTGTATCATTTGCCTGAAATAACTGAGTACACAAAAACAAGTGCAGACGTAGTAATGGAAATGATAAAACAAAGAGAACATGACATTCAGTCTGTTAGACATGGACACAAATGAAATTATTGAAGTGCGCAAACAATTCTTGCGCCGTTATCACTATTATTCGGAATGCGGCGATGACATTTTAAAAAACAGGTATGGACGTTGGATAGAAAAATGTGGTCACGAATTGAATTATAGATGCAACACAACGAAGTACATACCGAGGTAAGACAATTTCAAGGGTTGTGGTTGCCTGTAGAAATTTTACAAATGAGACTGTCGCCAACAGCTAAATTGTTGTGGGCAGACATACACAGTTTTACAGGTCGCAATGCTTCATTTTTTAAAAGCAATCAGAAAATTAGCGAAGACTATAACATTAGTCAGCGAACGGCTAGCAGAGCAATAAAAGAATTAGAGAGTGCAAGCCTAATAAGTACAAAGACAGACGGCAGAAAAAGATGGTGTCGAAGCAGAGTGGACAACTTGTCTATGCAGACTGGACATGTTGACAAGGCAGAGTTGCCAAATTGTCTACATAGTAAACAAGAGAGTAAACAACATAGTAAACAACTTAGTAAGGCAAGGCCAACACTAGAATTAGTTGCTGTGTATTTTGTGGAACTAGGCATGTCACCGCAAGACGGCGAAAAATTTTTTGATTATTACGAAACTAATGGATGGAAACAAGGACGCGGCAAAGCAATTAAAGATTGGAAAGCAGCCGCGCGTAACTGGCAACGCAATGCAGACAAATGGAACACAACAAATCGAGGCTTTAACACAAGCAACTTCTCTCATAACGGAGCAATCGACTTCGTTAATAACGGGTGAAATAAAAAGCGTAACACCAACAAATGCTTGGGTCTTAGGCACAAACATTCGGGCTGCTATGAAAATAAATCCAGTTCACGAACGCGGCATAAGACTTTGGCTGTTAACAGAAGTAGGCCGCTTGTGTAAAATGATAGACGCAAATAAAACCTTGTCTACAGACGAAGAGTTGCAGATGTGTTGTCGTGCAATAATTAATGATTTCCCAGCCTTAAAAATTGAAGAGGTGCGCACATGTTTCGACATGATTATTCAAGGCAAATTTGGCAAGTTGTACGAACGCTTAAAAACTGCCGAAATTTTAGAGTGCCTAAGACAGTACGAAGGCGAAGTACGCGCACCAATTTTGGAAAGGCACATGCACAATCAAAAACATAAAGAATTGGAATGGTCACAGCAACACGAAAAAACCTTTAAAAAAATTGTGGACAGCCTAGACATAAAAACAATACAGAATAAATCAGACAAGGGTTTGGGTAGTAGGTTAAAAAAAACACTTGGCACTGATTAGGTATATTGTAAAGTGTGAGCAGGTCAAAGGAGATAAAAAAACTAGACAAAGTGTTTAGTCAGTACGTCCGAAAATTTCATGAGGACAAACACGGCCTATGCACTTGCATTACGTGTGGCGTAAAAAAACCGAGCAAGTCTATGCACGCAGGGCATTTTATGAGCAGAGGATGTTACAGTACAAGATGGTTGCACGAACCACAAAACGGCATGGTAAATGTTTTGCCGCAATGTCCGCGATGTAATTTGTACGATAGCAATCAGAACTACAAATACGGATTAGCTTTAGATGTCAAATACGGCAAAGGGACTGCAAAAAAAATTTACAACTTAAGTAAGCAGGCCAGCAAGTACAGCATAGTAGACATTGTAGCTATGAGAAAGAATTACGAAAAACTCTTGTCTCAGTTGTGACTTGCACTCAACGTTTTTTTCAAAAGGAATACGACAGACTACAGGACATTTGTCGCATGTACGTTGGCACGGACTTAGGCGACGACTTAATGCAAGATTTGTGCATTATGGTTTTAGGGGATAAGCCTGACAAATTTGATGCAATATGTGAGCGTGGTGAATTGTGGTATTATTTAGTGCGCACAATTAAGATTGCTGCTTTTAGCAAGACAACACCATTTTACCGAAAGTATAAAAAGCACAAAGAGCATATTGATAGAAACTGGGTTGGTATTGAAGACAGGTTGCCTGATGTGCATGAAACGTATGACATTAAAACTGATGAGTGGACTCAGCAAAAACTAGGCACAATACAGGAGGTGTTAAAAGACATACCTTGGTTTGAGGCAGAACTTTTTAAAATTTATTATTTACACGAACACACACTACAAACTCTAAGTGATGCAACAGGAATCAACAAAAACACAATCAACAAAGGAATCAGCAGAGCAAAGCGTAAAATCAGAAAAACGCTTAAAGACAAAAGCCAAGAGTACGCGCAAAAAAAGCAAGTTAAAAGCGCGTGGTTTGGGTGACACAGTTGCTCAAGTAACAAAGGCAACAGGTGTAGACAAAGTAGTTAAAGCTATAGCTGGCGACGATTGCGGTTGTAAGGAAAGACAAGAGGCTTTAAACAGAGCCTTTCCGTATGTACAAACTATGAATGCAGAAAGTAAAAAGTTGTATGAAGACCTAGTAAAGCCAGCACATGAAAGAGGGCGCATGACGGCTCCTGAGCAGCATGCGTTTATCCAAGTGTATAAGCAGGTGTTTCAAACACAACTAAAATTTACATCTTGTGGAGGCTGCTTAAATAAAAAGATTGACAAATTAGAAAAAGCATACAGAGCAATATGCGATTAATGTTTGCCGCGCAACTAGACGGTTACGCAAGGCGCAAAGACAAAACTGTTGGCTTACGATTTGTAACGCAAGAATTGACAACAAATGAAGTTGCACAAATAGACAGTCAGCTAGATAGGTTTGGCGTGATGTATTTCCGTGGTGAAGAAACTATGAATAAGTCTGAGATAGCGGAGTTAGACAATATCGAGTTAGACCTATATGACGACAGAAAGACACAAAGTCAAAGATTGCGGAATGTTTTGTACAAAGTTTGGGAGACACACAGCGACGGAGAGTTTAAGGACTTTTACAAAGTAGAGACAGAGAAAATTATTAACCATTACAAAAACAAACTGCCAAATGAGTAAGCATAGCGTAGACACATTTCTTGAACAGGTGCGCACTGGCGAACTAAAAAACAAAACGCAAAAAGTGTATGTCGCATTGAGTGGTAAAGCAATAAATCTGCAAGACTTACGACGGCTTACAGGCATAGCACATCAAACATTAACCAGTGCGTTGTCTAGATTAATGGACATGGGCCTTGTAAAACAAAATGACCTAGGTTGCTTTGCGCATGCAGAACCAAAAGAACGCAGTTTTCTACGAATGCAAAGAGAACAGCAGCGTTATCTGCGTTGGTTAAAAGTCGGCAGAGACAACAAATGGATTAGGGGCGACGGACACGCTAATCACCCAAAGCCAAAAAAGGTAGTGCTTAGTCAGCAAATGAGTATTTTGGACGTATTGTAAACAACAATAAAAAACAATGACTTTAAACTATGTGTAATGCCATTTAAAAAAGGACAAAGCGGCAACCCAAATGGTAGACCAAAGGGAGCAGGTGACAAGGTAACTGCTGAGGCACGCGCACTGTTTATAAAAATTATGGAGGGAGAAGTAAGCCACATACAAGATTCTCTAGATGGCTTGCGGGAAGAAAGCGCGGACAAATACCTAAAGGCTTTGTCTGCACTGTTTCCCTACTTTATGCCTAAGCAACAAGAGTTGGCAGTAAGCATGGACATACAACCAACAGAGCCAACATGGTTTGATGAAGTGTTGGAACGAACAGACCAAAAAGAAAGTAAT